>Ga0208218_1000364_pt1 | contig 22883 bp, 21 predicted proteins | sample HotLakmasection3_FD_184726 | JGI IMG/M metagenome (GOLD analysis project Ga0208218, IMG submission 184726) | Hypersaline microbial mat communities from Hot Lake, Washington, USA - Section #3 (SPAdes) | ecosystem: Environmental > Aquatic > Non-marine Saline and Alkaline > Hypersaline > Microbial... | reverse complement strand
AAGATCCTCGCTCATACCATCTGCATCTGTCTCAATCGGTCCTATGGTAGACCTTGGTTGCAATTTGAGGATTTGGTCACCTCCTGATTTCGCAATTAGCCAATCAGCTTAGTTGCACATCGCGTTAATACTCCTCTAGTTAATGAAGTTCTACGACTCCTGCCCGAACATGCGGACTTTCCCAAATGGCAAAAGCGTGGCAAGTTGCCTGATTTACCCGTCAAAATGCTCGTCGATCGCCTAAAGCTCGATCCTCGATTCGGTGAACAGCCTGTCTGGTACTACGTATCGGCTCAAAAACAAGTTGCATATACTTTCAGAAGCTGGCTCAGCAGCCAGAGGCGGAAACAGTGGAGGCTAGAAGGCAAACGCCGATGGCTAGAAATTTTGCGCCCTGATGCGGAGTTAGCTGAGATAGCTAAATGTAGCACCGAGGCATTAAGGTCAGCAGCGAGTCGTATTCTCAAAGAGGTAGATGATCCGGCTCCATTCAATTTCCTGCTCAAAGAATATGGAACGGTCAACAGCCGGAAGCGCCAATGTGCCCTGGCCTATCTCCTGAAGAGAAATGCCAAACTAGACCCTGAAGTCGAAGACCTTGAAAAGCTAGAGGCGCGTCGCGGTAAAACTGAAATTCAAATCAAGCGCTTGGAAATGCAACTCCAGGCCAATCTTCCTAAGGGACGTGACTTAACCGGACAAATCCAGTCCGAGGCACTAGCCCAATGCGTTCAGACTGCATTCATTGATGATGCAGTCTACAGTGCCTGGCAATCCACTATTACCAGGAAGCCAGCCTCATTGCCTTTCCCCATCATCTACGAAACTGTTGAAAGCTTGGTTTGGTCAAAGGATTGTTACGGGCGTTACTCAGTGTGTTTCCAAGGCCAAGGGACAAGCACTCATACGTTTAAGATTTACTGTGATAAGCCCCACCAGCACTGGTTTGAACGCTTTTGGATAGACCAAGAAACTAAGCGCTCTGGTGGTGACCAACATTCAGCCGGACTTTTTACTCTACGTTCAGCCAGACTGTCTTGGGTTCCTTCAAAAGATCACCAGGATGAACCTGAACCCTGGAATCGATATTACTTAAACTTGTCCTGCACCGTAGATACTGATCTTTGGACTCAAGAAGGTACCCAGCTTGTTCTCCAGAAAAAAGCTGCATCAACCGCCAGCAAGTTGCAAGCCATGCGGGAAAAGGAATCACTGAATGAAAACCAGCAAGGCTATGTTAGGCGTCTAGAATCGACCATGAAACGGTTGCAGACTCCCTATCCTCGCCCTAGCCGTGACCTCTACCAGGGAAGGTCAGACATTCTTGTCGGTGTCAGTATGGGCTTGGATAAGCCTGCTACAGTTGCTGTAATTAATGTATTGAATGGTGACGTGTTAGCTTACCGTTCCACTAAGCAGTTATTAGGGGAAAAATATCCGCTGTTGCAGCGTGCCCGCTCTGAAAGAGCCAAAATAGCTCACCAAGGTCATCGACAGCGTCGTAAAGGCGAAAAGAACGTTGCTCAAGAATCCAACCTGGGTGAGTATGTAGACCGTCTGTTGGCAAAGGCGATCGTTGAAGTGGCACAACAGTATTGGGCGGGCGGCATTGTTTTGCCTGATCTATCTCACATCCGCGAGATTATTGAAGCAGAAGTTAAGCAAAAAGCAGCCGCGAAGGTGCCGGATTTTGTGGATGGACAAAAACAATATGCCAAAGCCTACAGAGCCCAAGTTCATCAATGGAGCTACAATCGCCTCCAGAACTTCATAACCTCTAAAGCTGAGCAGTCAGGTTTAAGTGTTGAGACGACGAAACAAGAATATTCTGGCTCTCCTCAGGAAAAAGCCAAGTTGCTGTGCTTTGCAGGTTACGAAAACCGCCTAGTCCTTTTGAGTTAGTTTGAATTAGGGTTCTGAGATGCTCGTGTTCTCTCCCAGATATCCGGATAAATAATCAACAAAACTTGACGAGCACAAATTCACTAAAGTTGTAGAATAATTGTACTAAAAGCGCCGCAGATCATGCGAAAGCCTCTGTGCTGTGAAAAATGAGGGTTTGTTTGGCTGTGTGACTACAGCCATACTTTCTGACCCTGGTAGGTAAATTTGCTTTCTGCTCCTTGCAGAAGCTGACCACTCTGATGCTGCTGTTGTAAGTGGACTTGGTTGGACCTGAACACCGTACAACAGGATAAGGGGCGCACCCAGCAAACGAGGACGGGACTTACCGTAGTGTCGGCTACCGAATCAACTCCGATCAAGGAGTAGTCCATGCATCAATACCAATAGTAGCTTCTGCGAACCACAAGCGATGGAAATTTTCTTGGGAGGTTCGCGGAATCTGTAATTCAGGTATAACAAGCCTCTGGTTTGATATAAAACCTGAATTTAGTGATTAAAAAGGCTATACATTCATAGGTTCGCGCTTTCAAGGGCTGTAACGCTTATGAACTAAGGAATTGGGTCGGATGCCGTCGCAACGGGCTTTTACCGTCTGTGAGGATTGAAACATCCATCCAGTCACGCACTGCCCGGATGTCTACAGGGTCGCAACGGGCTTTTACCGTCTGTGAGGATTGAAACGTGTGTCTTTCCATCATGCAGGGCTAGATCCAGGTCGCAACGGGCTTTTACCGTCTGTGAGGATTGAAACCTAGTGGGATTGCACGTAGTAGGGAGCGAAACCAGCCCGTCGCAACGGGCTTTTACCGTCTGTGAGGATTGAAACGAGAAAGCAGCGGTGATCGCGGCCCGCTACTAGGGTCGCAACGGGCTTTTACCGTCTGTGAGGATTGAAACCACTGGAGTAGCGCGTGCATCTCTTTCGCTTACCTGTCGCAACGGGCTTTTACCGTCTGTGAGGATTGAAACATCCGCCTGGAGTCCGACAACCCGACGGCAAGGACGAGGTCGCAACGGGCTTTTACCGTCTGTGAGGATTGAAACCTTGTAACGATAAGCGGAGTGACTGGCATCCACCGTCGCAACGGGCTTTTACCGTCTGTGAGGATTGAAACATACCAACATCTGCAAGGTAACCCGGTCCCACCGGTCGCAACGGGCTTTTACCGTCTGTGAGGATTGAAACGATATACTGCTGACCATTGCGAGCAGCCATGACGTCGCAACGGGCTTTTACCGTCTGTGAGGATTGCAACTCCCATGCTCGTATTCGAGCATTTTCGGTGTGTGTCGTCGCAACGGGCTTTTACCGTCTGTGAGGATTGAAACTCAATCTCGCTTGTCGTTGCAAGGTTTGGCACGGCGTCGCAACGGGCTTTTACCGTCTGTGAAGATTGCAACTCGACAGTGCCTTCAGGCGCTCGCCTGAAGGCACTGTCGTAATGAACTTGTAGCAGCTAAGATCCTACAGATCATATTGTTCACTAATGCATCTGTACTGATCTATGATTAAATAGCATGGTTTGAAACGAATCCTAGCACCCCAGACAATGTTCTTGGGTGACACCAATTCCGGAAAAAGACATCAATTCCGGAACGATGACAAATAAATCCGGATCGTACATCTATTCTTTGATTAACAAGTCTTTGATTAACAAGTGATTAAACTGGGGTGCTAGGATTCGAACCTAGGAATGGCGGGACCAAAACCCGCTGCCTTACCGCTTGGCGACACCCCATCAGTGCAGCTTTCATATAGTAGCAGTTTACTCGGTCACCGTGTCAAGATTTCTGGCACAGTAATTTTTGCGCGAAGGACGCAGAAGCAATCCGCTACAGGCTTTCTAGTTTACCCCACCGAAAGGCGATCGCCAATCCCGAAAACACAATGCCCATCACCACTAGGGCAAACGCTGCACCGAGGGGCCAGTTATAGGACACGCCAAACTGCGAAGAAATCACATTGCCCAGCATGATCCCGGTAGGGCTGCCAACCAGACTGGGGGTGATGAAGTCGCCCATCGTCAGGGAGAAGACGGTGATGGAACCCGCCAGGATACCGGGACGCACCAGGGGCAGGATGACCCGGAAGAAGGTGGTCAGCGGCGGGGCGTTCAGGTCGGCGGAGGCTTCGAGCAAAGGGCGTGGCAACTTCTCGAAGGCGGTGATGATGGGCAGAATCATGAACGGCAACCATACCTGCACGAAGGTGAGCATGGTCGAAAACTGGTTGTAGAGGAAGATGGGGCTGGGTTCCTGCAAAATGCCCAACGCCATCAGCGTTGAATTCAGGATGCCGTTGTAGCCCAGAATGATTTTCCAGGCGAAGATTCGCACCAGGTAGCTCGACCACAGGGGCAGAATCACCAGAGTCGTCAGAATGCCCTGGACACGCCTGCTTTGGCTGGCAATGAAATATCCGACAGGTAGCGCAATTACAATGTCGATCAGCGTGACACCCAGGGCTGTGCCGACGGTGCGCAGGATGATGGTGCGGTAGGAGTCGTTGGTGGCGATCGCCCAAAAGTTATCCAGGTTGAACTGGCGCACAATGTCGAAGGACTCCAGTTTCCACACGCTGTAGGACATCAGCAGCACAATGGGGATGAAGTAGAGGGCTGTCATCCATAACAAGGGCGGCAGGAGTGAAGCATACAAGCCCGTGCGAGGCGATCGCCGGGGTCGCTGAACCGAAGCATCCATAGGATCGGAAAAATCTAGGAGAAAGGTTGGGAGAAAGAATTGGAAAAGAACGCTAACCTATTGCTCAATCCTACACTGGTCAGCGAAGGAGCTTTCCGAGAAAGAATATCCCGATTTTTTTGAAGGAGGGCACGGCTTAGCCGTGCCCTCCTTCAAAAAAATCGGGATATTCTTTTCTGGGGATCGCCGAGGTGCAGCAGTTCACCAGGATCTTTACCCAATGCCCAAAAAATATTGTTTGCAAAATGCTTGCAGAGTCAATATTTCACACGAAATTTCACACGAAATATTGATGGGTTTTCGAATCGCGATCGCCTATTCAGTTCGTTAGATTAGGAATAGAACACTGATGTTTTGCCGATCATGTCCACCTGCCCCCGTTGCCAACAAACGGTTGATCCCCAGGCGATCGCCTGTCCCGCCTGCAAGATGGAGCTGAAAGCCCACGGGCATCCCGGCATCGAACTGCACCGTGCCGCCAGCGACACCTACCTCTGCGACACCTGCACCTACCACGCCGACGACACCTGCAACTTCGCCAAACGCCCCTACGCCAAAGACTGCACCCTCTACCGCCACATCGACACCCCCATCGCCGCCAACCCCACCTACAAACCCACCTTCACCCTCCAAAGCTGGCTCCGTCGCAATGCTACCTGGCTCCTCCTCGCCCTCATCATCGCCATCAGCTTCATCATCGCCCTCGGACGGTAGAGGAATTTTGAGTTTTGAGTTTTATAGCGTGCGCAAGTTGCTTCAGCACATGGGAGGGGCGGCGCGGCGCGCCGCCCCTCCCATGTGCTGTACTTAAAGCGCTTGCAAAACGCTATAAGTTTTGAGTTGAGCCACGAACTCAAAACTCAAAACTCAAAACTCAAAACCAGTTGCTCACAACATCCACCCATCCCTTTCCTTCCCTTCATTCAATGCCGCCCCTCCTTCCACACCGCGAAAAGGCTCTCCGCCAACTCATCCAAAAACTGGGCTTACCTGGCGACAGTCCCGTTAAGTGGCAGCTTTTGGATCAGGCACTCACCCATCCCAGCGCCGATACGACTCACAATTACGAACGCCTGGAATTTTATGGGGATGCGGTTTTAAAGCTGGCGGTTTCGCGGTTTTTGTATGAGACCTATCCCGATGCCAGTGAGGGAGAAATGTCGGTGTTGCGGGATGTGCTGGTGAGCGATCGCACCCTGGCGCAGATTGGCGATCGCTACAATTTGGAGCGCTATCTCCTGCTCGGCAAATCTCTGATCCATGACCAGATGGGACGGAGCGATCGCATTGCCGAGGCAACCGAAGCCATGATTGCGGTGCTCTATCTCAGCGGCTCACACTCCCTCAAGCTGGTGCAGCCCTGGCTGGAACCACATCTGCGAACAGTTACCCAATCCGCCCAGCAAGACCCCGCCCAGCACAACTACAAGGGCGCATTGCAAGAACTGACCCAAAAGCATTTCCAGGTCTTGCCGGATTATCGGGTGTTTGAGTTGGGCGAGCCGTTTGAAGGAAGCCAGACGACTACGGCTATGTTGCGCGATCGCTTTGTTGCGGAGGTGTGGCTTCAGGGCAAGCAATGGGGGCAGGGCAGCGGCAACTCCAAGAAGGCAGCGGAGCAGGTTGCGGCGGAGGTGGCGTTTCTTGCTTTGAGAAAGGCGATCGAGGGGAATGAGTCAGAATAGCTCCGCCTCAGCTTGCATTCCTCCACTGGCTAAAATTCTTCTAACAATACCTTCACCATTACCTTCGCCATTTTCTAAAGCCCTTGACTTCGCGTCCGCTTAGGATCACGTACGAAATAAAATCCGGAATTTTTGATGCGAAGCGCGGCAATGCCGCGCTTCGCATCAAAAATTCCGGGTTTTATTTTATTTTCTTGCAAGTCCCTAAGTACAGCACATGGGAGGGGCGGCGCGCCGCCCCTCCCATGTGCTGAAGCAACTTGCGCACCGCTAGATGTACATCAACAGAATGCTGGACTCCTCTGTGTTCTGCAATACAAATTATTGCTTTTTTATTCATATTAATAGAGAATTTACCTGAATTCCAATATAATCCCAAAGAAACTTAATTCTGAATCCAGTGAAATCACGGTAGCGCACAAAATCCTGGCTGTATTCCACAGCTTGCTAGAAGCACTCTGATTCTTCTCGACAGCTTTCGACATGCTCGCAATTCCTTTCCAGAAACTACGCGCATGAAGCTACGTTTCGTATCGTCTAAACCAAAGAGGATAGTGTTATGAGTCTGGTGTTTGATTTACTTAGCTCGATCAATGATCCCAACAAGCAGGGCAGCATTGAGCAGCTCAGTTCGACGATGGGATCTATCCAGGAGGTAGCTAAAGCTGGAGGTGTTAGCCCAGATGCCATGCAAGGCGTCATGTCTACGCTGGGGAGTGCCTTGCGTCCGGCGATGAACCAAAAGGCAGCGATGCCCGGTGGTGGGTCGATGCTAGAAGGTATGCTGGGTCAGGTTATGGGTGGCAATAATCCCAATGCACTCTCGTCGCTGCTGCCACCGCAGATGCAAAATCAACTGGTGCAAACCGTTGCTCAAAAAACCGGGTTGCCATCACCCATGGTGCAAGCTGCCCTGCCTGGACTGCTGAAGTCGGCGATGGGGTTTTTGAATATGGGAGCCAGTAAGCCCGGTGTTGCCTCGCCTGGAATGAACCCGTTGCTAAAGTCGTTTTTGGATAGCGACAACGACAGCGATGTGGATTTGGGGGATGTGATGAAGTATGCAGGACGCTTCTTAAATACTCCAAGCCGACAGGTTTCACGTATTTAGTTTCACGGAATTGAAGAACTGGTGCAGGAGAAAAGGCTGATCCGATTCCGTCGGACTGGCAAGGTGCCCGGACTATTGCCCTGTTTCGCCCCTGACTCTCAACGGTTTCTGGTTTTAGCCGTTGCCAGAGGGCTTTTGACGGATGCTCCTCAGCGCTGACCCATGTTCAATTCTGAGTTCAACACTTAAAGCAAGATTAAAGCGAGATTTTTGCTATGAACAATCGCACAATTCGGGGGACATCGGCGACCTCGCTGGTGGCGCTGGTGGCGCTGAGTTTTACACCGTTGCTGGTGTCGGAGACGCTGCGGGTGGCTCCAGGGTGGGCTCAAACGACGGCAGCACCCTTCCCCTTGCCAGGGGAGGTTCCCAGTGGCACTACCGTCACAGTGGATGGGGCTTCCAGCATGGCGGCAATTAACCAGGCTTTGAAGCAACAGTTTGAGCAGCGCTTTCCAGGTACGACCGTCAATCTGGCGACGAATGGCACGGATCAAGCGTTGCAGGCGTTGCGGGATGGCGAGGTTGATGTGGCAGCCATTGGGCGATCGCTCACGGATGCTGAACGGGCAGAAGGGTTGAGCGAAGTGGAGGTGGATCGCGACAAAATTGCCGCCATCGTGTCTGCCGATAACCCTTTTGCGGACAGCATCACCGCCGAGCAATTTGCTCAAATCTTCCGGGGAGAAATCACCAACTGGTCGGAGGTTGGGGGACCGGATCTGCCGATTCGCCTGATAGATCGACCAGAATCGAGCGATACCCGTCAAGCCTTCCGGGGCTATCCGGTTTTCCAGCAAGCACCGTTCCAAACCGGAACCACGGCAGACCCGGTGGGTGAAGATTCCACGGATGCCGTGGTGGAGGCGCTCGGCAACGATGGCATTGGATTTGCCATCTACGATCAGGTTCAGAACCGTCCCGGAATTCGTGCCGTTCCGATGCATGAAACCCCTCCGTCTGACCCGCGCTATCCCTTTTCGCAACCTCGCGCCTATGTCTACAATGCAGCGAATCCGACAGAGGGGGCACGAGCATTTTTGGGATTTGCAGCCGCTCCCGACAATCAAACCCTGATCGAAGAAGCCGACATTACCGCTGGCGCTGACACCGCTCCGGCAGAACCCGCTGCCAGCCCCGAGCCAGTAGCGGCGTCTCCTTTGCCAGCAGTGGAGGAAGCTCCGGCATCCCCCGAACCGACGACATTGGAAACTTCGCCTGCGTCGCCCGAAACGACAGCAGCGGCAGAGGGGGCAGTCGCCGATCGGCAGGGTGGGTTTCCCTGGTGGTTGCTGTTGATACCCCTACTGGGAATTCCGCTGCTGTTGTGGTTGTTAAATCGGAAACCGAAGGCGGCGGCGATCGCCCCTGTCGCCCCTGTCGCCCCTGCTGTATCTGAAACAGGTCAGATTCTGTTGGTGCCGCGCAACTGCAAAGATGGCTATGCCTATTGGGAAGTGCCCTCTTCGGACTATGACAAGTTCCGGCGAGCTGGAGGACGGGATTTGCAATTACGGCTTTATGACATCACCGATCGCGATTTGAATCGGCAAACCGCCAATAGTGTCAAAACCTTCTCAGTAAATCCGGCTGATAAAGATTTACACCTGCCCATTCCCGTTGACAATCGGGATTACTGCGTGGAACTGGGGTACATGGCTGACCATGACCGTTGGTTGCCCATCGCTCGCTCTGAGCGGGTACGAGTTCCAGCCTGTCCACCAGTTGGCACCCCTGAGCGGGAGACAACGACGCGCCCGGTTGGACTCGCAACTGTAGGGGCAGCGGGAGCAGCGGCGGTAGCGGCAGGGGCTGTGGCAGCTCGCACGGTTGGCGATCGCCAAACCCAAATGGGTCAGATTCTGTTGGTGCCGCGCAATTGCAAAGATGCCTACGCTTACTGGGAAGTACCAAGTGCTCGGTTTGAGCAAGCCCAGCAGGCGGGCGGGCAATATTTACAACTGCAGCTTTACGATGTAACGGATATTAATCTGGATCATCAACCACCCCACAGGGTTCAGTCCTTTGAGGTGAACGCGGCTCAAAAGGATTTGCATCTGCCGATTCCGGTAGATAACCGCGACTATGTGGTGGACCTTGGCTATGCGACGGATGATGATCGCTGGTTCAGCCTTGCCCGTTCGGCATCGGTACGGGTGCCAAGCTGTGTGTCAGAGGGCTTGCCCGCCACTGGGGCCGATCTCGACGCTCGGCAAATGACGGGTCTGGGAACCGTTGGCAAAGCGGCGGCTGGGGTCGTGGGAGTTGCGATGGCAGCCCAACCCACCACAGAACAACACACAACCCTGGGGACGCGCCCAGCCAGTCAGATTGTTCTGATCCCGCGCAGTTCCGATGATGCCTATGCCTACTGGGAAATCAACTCGGTGGAGCGGGCAGCGGCGAAGCAGGCGGGCGGACGCTCGATGCAGCTTCGAATCTACGATGCCACCAATATCAACTTGGACACCACACCAGCGTTGTCGGTGCACACCTATCCAGTGGCTGAAACGGATCAGGATCGGCATGTACCAATTTTGGTCAGCGATCGCGACTACCTGGCTGAAGTGGGCTACACCACAGACGATAACCGTTGGATCCGGCTGGCACGCTCACTCCATGTGCGTATTCCAGCCCACGGCTAAAGCCTGACGAGAAACCCTGGAAATCCTTTCCAGGCTCAAGTTTCCCTTGGCTACGCGGATTCAGATTCAGGACAAGAGAGCAGGCTGGCTCTGCCAGCCTGCTCTCTTAGGATTGAAAATAAAATAAAACCCGAAATTTTGGATGAGAAGCGCGGCAGTGCCGCGCTTCTCATCCAAAATTCCGGGTTTTATTTTGTACGTGAGCCTTAGTTTAAGGCTTCCTGGGGGAGGGGCGATCGCACTTCCGTAAACCGAATGATGTCTTGCTGGGGATCGACGTAGGTGGCTTGGATGTCGAGGCGATCGCCGGGGTGGATGTCGCGATCGAAGCGCATGGCTAGCTCCATCCCCAGGTCTTCCAGGAGCACCAAACCGAGATTTTCATGTTCGCGGAGCCAGCGCAGCATGAGCGCTGACCAAACCTCGCCGGAGTGTCGCCGCAAGAACTCCAGCCCCCAGTAGCGGTTGCTCTGGCGCTCGACCATCACAGCTTCGTAGGTCGTATTACCAACGGACTGCAAGGTTTCCCTCAAGTTTTCTTCGGAGAAGGGCAATTCGTCTCCCCGAATGTGGGCTTTGATCTGGAAATGGGCGAGGAGGTCGGCGTAGCGGCGAATGGGGGAAGTGACCTGGGTGTAGGTGTCCAGCCCCAGGCTGGCGTGGCGGATGGGGGAGATATTGGTTTCGCTGCGGGGCATACAGCGGCGGATGGCGGAGTAGCGCACGGGACCGGAGGGCAGCGCCAGCAACTCCTCTTCGGGGGGCAGTTCCGGCTGGGGTTGTCCCCGGAAGGGGAGCGGGATGCCCTGCTCCTGCCCATAGCGTCCGGCAGTTTCCCCTGCCAGGATCATCATTTCGGCGACCAGTTGCCGGGAGGCGGAGTCCTCCAGCACCTCAATGATCACCTCATCTTCCATCACCTTGATGGAGGATTCAGGCATTCGAATGTCGATCGCCCCTTGCATCCGGCGAAACTGGAGACGCTGTTGGGACCATTGCTCCAACACCAGCAACTCTTCCTCAGCTTTCACACCCAACTGCAACATCTCATCTACATCTTCGTAGGTGAGGCGGTAGGTGGGTTTGATCAGCGTGGGGTGAATTTCGTAGTCGCAAATGGAGCCGTCTTCGTGGAGGAGGATGCCAAAGCTGAGGGCATGGCAGATCTGCCCTTGAATTAAGCTCATGGGACCCGTCGCCAGCTCTTGCGGGAACATGGGAATCATGCCCGTTGGCAGGTAAACGGTGGTACAGCGGCGGCGGGCTTCCTGCTCCAGCACATCCCCTGGCGTTACCCAGCGGGTGGGATCAGCAATGTGGATCCAGATGCGCTGAATGCCGTCTTCCTGAAACTCCAGGCTCAAGCCATCGTCGATTTCGCGGGTGCTGGCATCGTCGATGGTGTAGACCTTGAGGTGAGTCAGGTCAAGGCGATCGGGGGAGGAGTCGGGTGGTGACATGGTGAGGTATTGCTGGACAGCTTCGAGCACCGGACGGGGGAACTGCACCGGAAGCTGGCTTCGGCGCACAAATAGATTTTCGTGAGGACTCCAGAGTTTCAGATCAACCAGGAGTTGAAAGGCACCATCGGAGGTTGTGGGGCGGTTCAGAGCGCTCAACACTTCGGCGGCACTGTTGCGGGTGCTGGCGCTGTCGCCCAATGCCGCAAATTTTTCCAGGGCTTCGATGCGGATGCGATCGCCGCTTTCCCAATCCACCGCTTCCCCGGCCAGGGCTGCCTGCATTTGGGCGAGAAACTGCTCCCACTCCTGCTGGCGTTGTGCCTGTAGGGTCTGCTGGTGGCGAATTTCGGAAACCTGGGCAGCGGGGCGGGGTTCGTAGCGATCGCCCTTCTGCTTGAAAAACAGCTTGTCTTCGCTGAGCAAGCAATGTGCCGCGTAGCACAGCGGCTCAGTCTGCTCTGAGAACAGTAACATCGCCATGCCCGACGCATCGGTTGCCTCGCCTTCTTCGACCAGCAATTCCCACGCCACTTCCAGGCTGGAGGGATCGAGGTAGGGAGAGATCTCTTCTAAAAACTGAGGGATCTGGTTGTGGGTGTAGCGTTCCCCACCAACCATGTAGGTAATATCTCTGGGATGGAGCTTGTGGGACTGTCCTCGCTGGTCAATGACAATCCAATCGCGCTTTCCTTCGGGACGATCCGCAACCGCGAGGTGGCGATCGCCGTTCATCCGAAATTCGACCAGTGTACCCTTCTCCATCCGGGCATCTCCGGGAGTTACTGCTGTTACCGTTACCATGATCGACCACAGCCTGGCAGAAATCTGGATATTCCACCAAAATGCGGCGCAATCAACTGCTCAATCGTCATTTTTACCATCTAGCTCTGGCTGGCTCTGCCCTGAACCAGTGCTCTCGAACCTCTTGCCAAAGGTTCGCTTCAGCCAAGATGCCAATCAGCAAAAATCAGACCCAGTCCTATCACTATGGTATCCGGGTCTGATTCATTCGTCTGGAAAATGTTAGCCTTCGCGGTTGATGAAGGGCAGCAAAGCCAGGAGCCGTGCCCGCTTGATGGCGGTGGTCAAATCCCGCTGCTGCTTTGCGGTTAGCCCAGTGATGCGCCGGGGCAGAATTTTGCCACGCTCGGTGATGAATTTCTTCAACAGATCGACATCTTTGTAGTCGATGGGGTCGGCGGGTTTAATGGGGGAAATGCGACGACGATAGTAAGCCATAGGTCAAATTCAGTATGCTTTCGTAAATTCTTCAACGATTCAGTTTTCAACAGTGGAAAAGCGGAGTTTTGAGAAGCGGAAAGGAAGCTAAAGACGCTTGAAACGACTACTTCTACCTGCGACTCATAGAGAATGCCGGAATGATCCGTGGCGCGATCGCCAATGAGCAAAACTCCCGCCAAAAAAAGCCCAAATGCTTATCAAGGCTCGTTCTGGCAATTGCAAACGCAACCGCCCCATCAAGGGACGACAGGAAACCTGCCGCCTACTTCGTTTCTTTGTGGGTGGTGTGCTTATTGCAATGGGTACAGAACTTCTTCAGTTCTAATCGTCCGGTGGTGTTCCGACGATTCTTGGTGGTGGTGTAACGCGAAACCCCTGGCGTGCGCTTGTCGGGGTTGGTGCGACACTCTGTACATTCGAGGGTAATGATAATCCGGACGCCCTTTGCTGCCATGATGCTAACGGCTCATTTCTACATATAGACACAAACAACTATTGTTTCATACGAGAGCGTATTTCAGCAACTAATTGGCGAACTTTTACATCCAAAGAATAGCCGCGCCGACTTTCGACCACCCAGGTGCGGCTGTAGCGATCGTGAAATGCCAGTCGGTAGGCGGCATCGCCATAGACAAAGCTGGCGTCAATGCCGAGGGGAATCAGCAACAGCAACACCCAGGCGGTAGTCGGGCTGAGGTTCGTTATTCCCCATACGGCGCAAAAGGTAAAGGCTCCAAGCATGGCTTCGCGCTGGGTAAGGGCAAGCAGGGTGGGTGTGCCGCCCTGCGTCCGGTCGATGACGCGCATATCCATTGCCCAGCGTCCCAGGCTTTGTCCTTTGTTGGTGGATACCAGCACGACCCGCAGCAGCAGCCAGCCGATGAGGAACACGATGCCCTGTCCCCAAAAGGTGCCACCGAGGAAGCCGCTGATTAGCCCCACCGCAAAACCGTCGATGCCCAGGGCGATCGCCCGCCGCCAGGGCAGCGCAGGGGTCGGACGAACGAGGGGCAAACGCGGGTTCATGGAAATTCCACTAACACTTTGGGGACTACAGGTAAATGGCTTGAGACAGATGGCTTGAGGCAGATGGATTGAGACAGATGGATTGAGATCAAAAAGGGCATCACAATCCTTCCATATCTATCTACTTCTTCTATATCTATCTATTTTCTCACAGGCAATCTATCGTCGAATCCAAAAACCAAAATCTAAAATCCAAAATCGGCTCAGGATCACGTACGAAATAAAACCCGGAATGTTTGAAGAGAAACGCGGCATTGCCGCGCTTCTCTTCAAACATTCCGGGTTTTATTTTATTTTCGATCCTTAATTGGTGGGTTCCGTGGGAATAATTGGCAAAATCAGCCGCGACGGATAGTTAGCAGAATGGTAAACAGTTTGCTGGGCGATCGCCCCCTCCATCTCTGTGGGAATGAACCCGCCCGTGTTGGGATTGCGGTCAAACCGGGGATAGTTGCTGCTCGACACCTCCAGACGAATGCGGTGTCCCTGGCGAAAAACCTGGCTGGTTTGCCACAGGTCAATCTGGATTTCAGTGGGGGTGGCGTCTTCAGTGGCAGCGGGATAATCGCGCCGCAGAATGCCTTCGGAAATGTTGTAGGCGCTGCCGTCGGGGTGAACGTCTACTAATTTAGCGGTGAAATCCGTGTTGGGGGCGGTAGTGGAAACGTAGAGGGTGAGTTGGATGTTGCCCGTGACTTCCGTATCGCGCTCCAGGGGCGGGGTGGAGTAGACCAGCACATCTTTGCGGGCTTCCACCTCGTTTTGCAGCCGGATGCCGGAGTTGGGACCAAGCATGGTGCCGCCTGCGCTGGGGACGGGGTTGTTGGGGTCATAGGTGAAGCGATCGCTCCCCTCCCCCTCCGTCACCGCCGCCAGTCGCAGTTCCCCATCCCCAGTCGCACTGTTCGCCTGTCCGCCGCTGTGCAGATAGAAGGGGGTGTATTGGGTGCGGGCGAGGGGCCATTCCTGCTCGTCGCGCCATTGGTTCGCGCCCATCACGTAGATCCGCACGGGGGCGGGGTAAGGGTTGCCCTCGCCGCGCAGGTGTTGGTCAAACCAGGGGAGGCTGGGTTCGATGCTCTCCAGGCGGTAGTTGCGGGGTTTGAAGCCATCGGGCCAGGTGACGGTGCTGGCGTGAACCCAGGGACCGATAACCAGGCGGGTAGCCTGGGCGATCGCTGGATCGGCTGCTGCCTGAATCTTCTGGAAGTCGACAAGCTGGCTGGGCAGGAAGGGATCGTACCAGCCCGCCATCAGCAGGGCGGGGGCGGAGAGTTGGGCGGCGCGGTTGTCGCCATCCACCGCTTGCCAGTAGGGGGAATCGGCGTCGGGGTTGCCCGCCCAGTCATTGAAAAAGTCGATGTCCTGGATGGCGCGATCGTCCGCTTCCAGCAGGGGAAAGCCGTTGTAGCCCTGTTGCAGTGCCTCCTGGGGAATGGGGATGTCGCGATCGCCATAGCTCAGGGTCGCCCAAAACAGCGCACTCTCCAGGGAAAACGCGCCACCGGGGTAGAACATGGCATGGAAGCGGGTGCTGCAAATTTGCGGGATGAGGGCGGCGAGTTGGGGATTGCCCGAATGCGCCAGCACCCACTGGGTATAGCCAAAGTAGGAGCCGCCCCACATGCCCACTTTGCCGTTGCTCCAGGGCTGCTGGGCAATCCAGTCGAGGGTGGCTTGCCCGTCGGCGGTTTCGTGGACGAAGGGATCGTAGTCGCCGCCGGATTCGTAGCGTCCCCTCGTGCCCTGGATCAGCACGGTGTAGCCCCGGCTTGCCCACAGATGCCCCACGGTGCGGGCAAACAGGGTGTTGCGCCAGGTCTTCGAATAAGGGATGCGGACGAGGATCGTTGGGGTGGGGTCGGCGGTGCGGGGGCGGTAGAGGTCGCCCAGCAGGGCGGTGCCGTCGGGGGCGGAGATGGTGATGCGCCGCTCCAACCGCACGGCATGGGTGGCGGGACGGTAGCCGAAGTCGTGGGCCAGCCAGGTGGCGGCGATCGCAGGGATGTGGGCGATCGCCCACATCAGCCCCGCCACGACCAGCGCCAGGGCAGCTAGGAGGAGGTGTTTTCGGCGCATGGCATCTCGCTGGGGAAGTGACGGTGCCCCTCTCCCCAAAGATACAGGTAAGCCGCAAGAACCAGGTGAAACACAATGGGGATGGTGCCTTCGCCCAACCACCGCCGCTCTGGATACAGGCTCATGGTAATGATGTAGCGCACCACCATCGCACTGGCATACACATAGCTAAACCACTGCAACCCCTTGCCCACCCTGGGATGCGGCACCGCAAACCACCCCCGCTGCCGCCCCCAGTCGGTGTTCACCTTCCACTGCAACCCCAAAATCACAATCTGCGACACCAATAACGGCGGATACGCCAACAACCCCGAATACCAATGCTCCATCGGCGGCAACCACCCCACCTGACAACACACCACTAACACCTGCCCCACCACCCGCAAGAAGAAGAGGAATGTGAGGACCCAGAGTTTTTGGAGGTGCGATCGCTCAGTAAAGCCTAAGAAAAATAACATAGGCATAGATTCAAGGATAGCTCCATAACTCATCATAGAGGTTAGGTGGTTATGGATTTAAGACATCTAAGCCATTCTAGATAGTTGCAAGCGTCAAAATGCTTAATGGAGTAAAAAAACTTTTTTGAGTAAACATATAGACTGCCAGAAAAAAGAGTATTAAGCAGCTTCTACCATTTGTGAATATTCTCATGAATAGTCATATCAATATTGAAATCATACTAACAATTTATAAAACGATACATTTAATTTCCTGAAGCTAGGCTAATCTTTATTTATAGCTTTTAACATTGATCTTTATGGTGTCAACCACTGAAGAAAATAATGGATTTGGAATCGAAATAGATTACACTCAAGATTCCCTTCAAAACCCTGCTCGTATTTTCTACTCTGCTGGCAAGATGATAGATGCTTGTGCTTATTTCCAAGTAGAGCTATCTAAAGGAATTGTAGCTATAACACTAGAACCTTATCTTTTTGTGGAAAACATAACATATGGTTCTCTACTTATATGGCTTAGAAATAGGCTTGAATCGCTTAAAGTACAATCTCTTTTTAACTTAAACGAAAAAGCATATTTTGATTATCTTACCTATGGAACAAACGAGCTTATTACTCTTGGGAATAAACAAGACATAACGCTTGATGAAATGCGTAAATCTCAAGAAAATATTTTAAGAATAGCAACAAGCTTAAACCCAACTCCAGAGTTTCCAACTTATGAGATTCCTACTCAAGGTGTAATACTGAATTCTCTTAAAAAAATAAGTGAATCAACCTTAGACTTACAAAGTGGAGACGCGGCTAATCTCGTTTTACCTAGTGGGGAGCGAACATCTTTCAATGTTTCCAAAAGTTTTTCGATGGAAGCCATAGAAGATGCTCTAACACATGAGAAAACTGAAAATACGACTCTTGAGATATTGAGAATCAAAGAGGCTGACTTCTTGGGTAACTCTAAGTGGAAGATGTACTTAGATAAAATGATTGATGTAAAAATAGAGGATAAAGAGTGGCTGTTTTTGTTTAAACAGGGAAAGGTCAGCCTTAGATCTGGAGATACGATGGAAGCCTGGGTGAAGTGCATACGCAAATATGATTCAGAAATGAGTTTACTATCTCAGTCATATGCTATAGAAAGAGTTGTTAGAATTATCGGTCGGGGGGAGAGCTTCTAAACTTTCGCTGATTAAATTTAGCCTGCTTCTGCTGTACCTCTCTTGATACATAAGGCAACTTTTTACCAATTTGGATTAGCTGCCTTTTGTTGAACTCTGAGTTAGAAATTGTTTGGGCTATAAATTTAGTAATTTCTCTGCTTAAAAGGAGCATTTCATCACTTTTTTTGTCTTTTGCTGTATTGATCAAGATATCAATATTCATGTGAAGGTTATCAATCAATGGTGATTCTTTCATGTTGTAGAAAAGCAAAGGCTCTTTCTTGCAGAAATCATAAGCAGCTCTTCCTGTAAACATCAATTTTTCTATTTCTTGCATTTGAGATCGATTTGATTCTGTAGACTCACATAAAATTTCTTCATATAAGAGTAAGTTGTTGTACATCACTAAAATTTCCACATAAAGGGCGTGCCTCAGATTTTTTATATCTGAATCTCTCTTTATTAAATTTTTAATAGGTTCTGCGAACAAAGCAAGTAAGAATCCAGTAGCTACTGAAGCAGCAGAAATGATGGTTTGAGCTATATCAGTATTCATGTTCATGAACTAAGAGGTTTATTCATTACGGCAAAACAAGTAATATTTTAGGGTGATTAAGGCTGAAGTAAAGATTGTGTTGGCTTCTGCTCCGTGTAACCCAAACTCTATCCTCAACCTAACTCTTGAAAAGGCATAGAAATTTATAGGAAAACCAATTTTTAGCGATTATAAGGTTGTGCTATAGTTAACCCAGAAATTACGCGATAATGCTTCACATTAAATGTGCAAAGTGTTGCATTATATCCAATGGCACAAGCAGCAATTAAGGTATCAATGAGTCCAACATTATTTGATAAATGATGGGCAGTGAAATCTGATAACGCACGAGCACAATCTGCCTCGGTAGGCCAAACAATTTGCAAAGGTGCAATTAGCTGCAAAACCTGACGAACCTGTTGCTTATTTCGAGAGTCTTGAATCAGTTCCATGACGACAAAACCAGGAATACCTGGTAACTCTGGCAGAGACGTGAACCATGCAATCGCAGGCTCATACCCCCGCTGAATATCAATCATAACGTCCGTATCGACGAGGTACATGAACGTCCCTAATCCTGATTCCGATGTTCAGCTGCTTGGCGTAACTTTCGAGCATAAACCTGACTATCTGTAATGTCAGATCGTGAGCCAATAACTCCTGTTTTTTCCCAATACGCTACAAGTTCTGCCCCGGTTTTGGGGGCATCCTGAGACAAAGGACGGAACTCAAGAACACGAACAATGTATTCCGTCAGAGGTAGTTTGAGCCGAGTTGCTTCTGCTGATAGCTCATTTTCTAGCTCTGTGGGAAGATTCAAGCTAATATTCATGGGCTTAACTTTAACGCTTAGTTTTGTAAGAAGTTTGCCGTTTACTTTAGAAACGTCAAACTTCTTGGTTCGTTACGTTTACTATTTTATGCTGGGTCATAAAATCATGGAAGCTCAAGTGTACCCAAAAAGTACTGCTCAGTCTCTAGTTTTGTGTAGTTTGGGTGGGGCACGCAACCTAACGGAAGTAAGGGATGTGTTGGTTTAGCTCCGCGCAAACTAACCTACATCCTTAACTCGTGAAACCAACCTCTCCGACATGGCAATCCCTGGGTATCTAGCCTAAAATTGGGCTATCTATATACGGCTGAGTCAATATCTATGACGTTGCAGGAGTTGAAGGAAAAGGCATCTCAGCTTTCTGTGAGCGATCGCCTCACCCTGGCAATTGCGGTGATTCAAGCCTTGTGAGTGGTTCCCCAAAATAGCTCTGCCCAGGAATACAATATTTGATAGGACTGAAGAGCGATCGCCATGTTGCAAACTGCAAAATTCAGCATTGAGGAATTTAAGGGAATTTTGGCGAGTGGTGCATTGGGCGATCGCCAAATCGAACTCTTGCAAGGGGATTTGATTGAAATGCCCAGCGAAGGGTCTGCCCATTCTGGACTCGCCAATTTGATCGCCGACTATCTGCGGGGGCTATTGGGCGATCGCGCTCGAATCCGGGAAGGCTATCACATTACCCTGCCTGACCTCACTTCGGAGCCAATACCAGATATTGCAGTCGTAAAACCGTCTCCTGATTTCTATCGTTCTCGCAACCCCTATCCCAGCGATATTTTTTGGTTAATTGAGGTAGCTTATTCCTCACTGAAGAAAGATTTAGGGATGAAAGCGGCACTCTATGCCCAGGCGGGCATCCTAGAATATTGGGTTGTGGATGTAAATGCCGAAATCCTGGTCGTCCATCGAGGCGCACGCGGAGGCACATTTCGAAACGTCCAAGAACGCATTGAAGGGATGCTTTCGCCACTGGCTTTTCCAGATATTAATGTGAGCATTCCCATCATTTTGGGGCAATAAAAAACAACCTAGTGTTGTGCGATCGCCCACAACCCCACAACCCTCAAACAACCTGATACTGCTCAGTCAGCGGGTGGGGGGTTGCGTCGGATTGGAGGACTTTCCATTTGTATTGGGCATCGCGGGTGCCCTGGGAAATGGCCCCGCGCATCACCGCTTCTGCCCAGCCGGGTTTCATCGGGTGGAGGCGGGGGAGATTGAGGCGGCGGGAGGCGCGTTTTTGGGCGTATTCGGTGTTGAGCTGGGCGAGGGCGGCATCAAGGGCGGGGGTGAGGGTGGTTTGAATCCAGCGATCGCCCCGTTCGTCCAGCCATTCCATATAAACGTGGTAGGTCATCTCCGCGACGTTGGGCACCCACTGGTACTGCCCGATCGCCAGGTCAAACTGCTCCTGCACCTGACGCATCGCCTGCAAAATCTGGTTGACATGGAGCTTTTCCCCGGTGAGGTTGCTCATGTCCTTGCCCTTGCGGACAAACGCCAGCATCGGGGCGCGATGGTAAAAGCCCGTCACCTCCACGATGTCGTTGATGGGATAGCGGTAGAGTCCGCCGGGGGTGGTGAGCAGAATGCTGTAGCGCTGCCCCACCGCCAGTTCATGGCTGAGGTAGATGGGGGGATGTTCGTCGTCCATCGCCGCTTCGGGGATGAACTCGCAGTAGTTGAGGGTGAGGTCGAGGACGCCGCTGGGGGTGCGATCGCGCATTGGCAGCGTCACCCGCGCCTCACTCGCCAGATACCCCAGATCCCGCAACGGCACATCGCCATACCCCGCCGCCAACCGTCCCGCCTGGGTGCCCACACTGCCCCCGGTCCAGCAACCGATCAGCTTCAGATGCTTCCAACAATCTTTGGGATGCAGGGCATCAGTGGCGGTGGCGATGCGCTCCAGTTCCTTCGCCCGCTGGGGTTGGGGGCGAAGGCGATCGCCCAACCCATCGCAGGGCATACCTTCCACCCATCCCATTGTGCCGTCGTGAATGGCGCGGATCAGGCTGTCCCGGTAGGTGGTCATCACATCTGCCAGTCGGAGCAGGGTGCTGGGGTTGGGGGTGCAGAAGATGGAAACCTGGCGGGAGAGGGCAAAGCAGGCGATCGCCCAGTAGCGACTGTCGTAATCTTTGATCTCGAACACTGGGTAGGGGATGGCGTAGGCGCGGCGCACCAGGGAGGGCAGTTGGCGATAGATCCGTCCAGACAAGCTGCCGTAGGGGATACCGCTGGGCGTGTAGCCCTCCACTGCCGGACTGACGATGCCCACAATGGCGCGGCTAAGGGCGTGGGGATGGTCGGGCAGCAGCCGATAGAGCCACTGCCGCATCAGTGCCGAGTTGCGGGCTTCGGAGACGGCGGTGACGGGGATGTACTTCGGCTGTCCTGTGGTGCCGCTGGTGAGGGTGAACATCTCCACCGGGTCGCGCACCAGCACATTGGCTTCCCCCTCCATCATCCGCTGCACATAGGGGCGCAGGGCTTCGTAGTCCCGCAATGGCACCTGCTGATAGTCTACCGGAGTGCGGATGCTGGCGAATCGGTGTTCTTCGCCAAAAGCGGTGTCCTGGTGGCGCTGGAGCAGTTCCAGGAGGAGCGATCGCTGTGCCCCCTCCGGGTCTTTTGCCGCCGCATCCAACCGTTGCGCCAGAGGACGCCCGCGCCCGCGAATCAGCAGTGGAAGGAGGAAAGACATCGTAGTAATCTCCTGGTGCGGTGCACTGGGTTAGAGCAAATAAAAATAAATGCGTTCAACTTGTAAGGAAACAAGGAGCTAGTTAAAAATACGGACTGGTCTCCTATTAGCGTGAAATCCTCCATTCGATTCTCAAAAAATAGATCTTCTGTTAGATACACGAAAAGAGATCCTCCGTTTGATTCTCAAAAATAGATAGTTGAACGGCTTTAATAAAAAGATCATGTGAAGAAATATATGCCATCGCAATTTTGCCTATTTTCCTGGGTATTTATGGAAGAATGTTGCCCCTACGGAGGCTTGAATTTCTATGGAAAATTATTCTTTTGCATTTATTACACCCAGCTATGCCCCTGACTTTGAAAGATGTAAATTGCTATGTTGGAGTATTAAGCAATTTGTCGCTTCTCCTGTAAAACACTACATTGTTGTAGAGAATAAGGATCTGCCGCTATTTCAACAGTTAGCTGATGAAAATACTATTATTTTATCAAAAGAAAAAATATTGCCAAGTTGGTTCAAAAGGGTTCCTTTCTTTGATGCAAAAAATGTTTGGTTAAACCTCAAAGGATATCGATCGGGGACTTTCCTTTTGAGGGGATGGTTGATTCAACAGATTGTTAAATTAGCAGCGGCAGAATACACCCAAGAAGATGTTTTGGTTTTTCTGGATTCTGATGTAGCTTTCATTGATAAATTTGACGTTCATACCTTGTTGCGGGGCGATAAGGTTCGTCTATTTAGAGTGGATCATAAGACTAATCAGGAAATCGGAGTGGGTCAGAAATGGAAGGAAACAGCTAAAAAGTTACTAGGTCTACCTCCTCAAAGTAATTACTACGACTTTTATGTGAACCAGATAGTCACCTGGAGAAGAGATGTACTTCTAGATCTATACAAACGCATCGAGAGTGTTTCTGGACGCAATTGGGTTGAGGCGGTATCTGGTGTCAACCATCTTTCCGAGTATGTTCTCTATGGCGTTTTTGCAAACTATGTAGCTGGTGAAGAATCGGGTCATTATGATGACCATTTACAGAAGATTTGTTGGTCCTACTGGGAGGAAAAGAAACTCACTGATGAGGGTCTCAAAGCATTTTTTCAGGAGGCTAAATCGACAGGACATAGTGCTGTCATGATTTCTGCTAAAAGTTCTATGCAGTTATCGATTGAAGAGTTTCAAACCTACCTTTCCTATACAGGGCTATTTCATTCTAAATAGGGTGCTCAGTGTGTTAAGGCTAAACCCCGCCCGACGTTGGGCTTGAGCCATATTTTGAAAGCCCTGATCCCGATACAAATTGAGGGCAAAGTTCCGTGCCAGAG
>Ga0208218_1000355_pt1 | contig 23598 bp, 14 predicted proteins | sample HotLakmasection3_FD_184726 | JGI IMG/M metagenome (GOLD analysis project Ga0208218, IMG submission 184726) | Hypersaline microbial mat communities from Hot Lake, Washington, USA - Section #3 (SPAdes) | ecosystem: Environmental > Aquatic > Non-marine Saline and Alkaline > Hypersaline > Microbial... | reverse complement strand
CAGAACCGCAGCGGCCGATCCGCCCAGTCGCCCGCGTAGTGCACGCCGATCCGCGGCCCGCGGCGGATCCGCCCGGTCCGGGCGTCGGCGGCGTCCTCCAGCCGGATCCGCGGCGACGTGGCCAGGTCGAGCCCGTCGTCGGCCCGCGTGATGCCCAGGGCGGCGCACAGCCGGCCGGGGCCCGCCCCGAGCTCCCGGTCGCGGCGGCACCGCGGCCGCCGGGCCCGCATCCGCTCGAGTCCCTCGTCGGCCGCGATCGCCCGCACCAGCACCGCCGTGCCGCGACCGTCGGGCGCGGCGCTGACGTTGAAGCAGTGATGCATGCCGTAGACGAGGTAGACGTAGGCGTGGGCGGGCGGCCCGAACATCGCCGCGTTGCGGGGCGTGCGCCGCTCGTGCCGCGAGTGCGAGGCGAGATCCTCGCCGCCGAGGTAGGCCTCGGTCTCCACGATGCGGCCGCCGCACCGGGTCCCGTCCTCGTCCACCACCACCAGCCGTGCCCGCAGCAGCCGGCGGGCGAGCTCGACCGGCCCGAGATCCAGCTCGTCGCGTCCGAGCCGGCGAGGAGGACCCGAGCCCGGCCCGAGGCTCTCGCTCGCTCCGGCGCCCGGGCCGCCCACGGAGCCGCCGCCCGTCACGCCGGCCACGTCGGGTCGAGGATCCACTCGGGTGCGTCGGTCGTCCGCATCGCCGCCTCCAGGCGGTCGCCGTGAATCGCCGGGTCCGCCGGCAAGGCGATGACGCCGAGGATCGCTCCCGGCCGGAACGTCAGCCAGTCGGGGTCGAGCCCGAGGCCGCGGGCCCCCGCGGTCGTCGCCAGCGGCAGCACCTCGCGGGCCGCGACGCGGTCGCGCCGCACGAGGAATCGCATCTCGTCGAGGACGCCGAGGGTCGGGCGATCGCCGCCCGCGAGCGCGGGGAGGTTGACGATGGAGTCGGTGCCGAGGGCGACGGTGACGCCCGCGGCGAGGAGGTCGCGGTAGCGGTGCGGGCCGATGAGCTGGTCGTGGGCGAAGTAGGCGCTTGAGCGCGGGCAGTAGGCGATCGCGGCCCCGGCGCGCGCGAGCAGCCCGATCTCGCCCTCCGTGAGGTCGCAGGCGTGGGCGAGGAGCCAGGGGGCGGCGCGGAGGGCGGGCTCCACGTGCGCGACGGGCCTGACCCCCCTGCCGATGTCGCGCAGGGCGTCGTCGTCGAGGGCGCTCAAGGACTCGAGCAGCTCGCGCATCGGTCCCTGGGCGCGCTCGATGAAGTCGCGCTCGGCGCGGCTCTCGGCGAGGTGGGTGCAGAGGGCGACGCCGCGCTCGGTCGCGAGGCGCGCGGCGGCCTCGTAGACGCTCGGGCCGGCGGTGTAGGGCGCGTGCGGCGAGAGCCCGAGGCGCACGCCGCGATCGACGAGCGGGACGACCGCGGCGAGGCGCTCCATCTGGTCGATCGTGGCGGCCTGGCGGGCGCCGAGACCGAAGAACTCGACGTAGCTCGCGCCGACGAGGGGGGACTCGCGGAGCGCGTCGGTTGGGGCGAGGGAGCCGACGCCCGCGATGTCGCCCACGGCGACGACGCCTCCGGCGAGGCAGCGGTGGACGCCGATCTCGACGGATTCGACGATGGCCTCGTCGTCGGTGCGGCGCTCGGCGAGGATCATGCGGAGCCAGGAGTGGAAGCCGTCGGCGGGGTCGTAGGGGCGCGGGCCGATGTGGGTGAGGTCGAGATGGGTGTGGGCGTTGGCGAAGGCGGGGAGGAGGATCTCGCCCGGTCGGGACTCGAGGTGGGGGCGTGCGCCTGAGCGGGCGGAGGGGCGCCGGAGCTCCAGGAGCGTGACGGCGGGCCACGTCGCGTCATCGAAAGCGACGAGCGCCTCGGCGGGGGCGAGGATCGCGCCGGAGGCGTCGATCGCGGCGTCGAAGCGGTAGCGGCGGAGGATGGCGTCGGCGGCGGGTGGTTTCATGCGATGGCGCGGGGCGGGCCGATAAGGCGAGGGTGCGGCGTTCCGCGTATCCTGCGCTCGCACGTGAGCAAAAGCGAACGGCGGCGGGGAAACCGCACGCCGGAGGCGGAAGGAGCAACGACGATGAGCAAGAGCAGGACGAGCATCGAGCGCCCGGGACGCGCCGGGATGGCTGCGGCGGCGGCGCTGGCGCTCGCGGGCTCGCTCGGGCTTGGCGGGTGCACGGGCGCCCGCGAGGCGGACGACCTGTACGCGACGAACCGGGCGCTCGAAGAGCGGAACCTGATGATGCAGCAGGAGCTGCAGGCGAAAGAGAACACGATCGGGCTGCTTCGCACGCGTGTGGGCGAGGCGGACGACACGGTGGCGCAGGTGCGCGACCGCAACGCGGCGCTCCAGAGCGATCTGCGGCGGCTCGAGGAGCGGTTCCGCTCGCTGTCGGGTCGCCTTGACGAGGTGAGCGTGGGCGCGGTCGATCCGGCGACGGAGCGGGCGCTTGAGCAGCTTGCCGAGGCGAACCCGCAGCTTCTGACCTACGACGCGCGGCGCGGGATGCTGCGGTTCAACTCCGACGTGACGTTCGCGCCGGGCTCCGACGACGTGTCGTCCGAGGCCAGGACGGCGCTGCGGCAGATCGCGGAGGTGCTGGCCCAGGCGAGCGAGGCGTACGACCTTCGGATCGTCGGTCACACGGACAGCGTGCGGCCCTCGCGTCCGGCGACGCTTCGCGAGCACCCGACGAACATGCACCTCTCGGTGCACCGCGCGATCGCGGTGCGGAACGAGCTGGCGTCGGCGGGCATTCCGGCGCCTCGCATGGAGGTCGCGGGCTGGGGCGAGTTCCGCCCGGCGGCGCCGAACAACCCGACCGGCGGGACCCCGGCGAACCGGCGGGTGGAGCTGTTCATCGTGCCCTCGTCGACCTCGGCTCCCGGGACGTTCGCGAGCCCCGAGTCCCCGGGTGAGCAGCCCGACGAGCAGGCGCCGCAGCGCCAGGACGATCCGTTCAAGTAGGCGCTGACGGATCTGATCGACTTTCCCACCCCGCCGCGCCCGGCGCTCGCGACGCGAGCCCGGGCGCTTTTCGTTGCGCCCCCCCACCGTCCTCGTCGCGCGTAAAAAAGCCCGGCGCCTCCTCCCCTCACGAGAAAGGCGCCGGGCGGGCAGATCCTGTGCGTTCTGCGCTGGCTCGGGCGGCGGCTAGTTGTCGGCGCCGGTGGCGTCGAGCTCGACGCGCTGGATGACGCGCGGGCGGTCGGCGGGGTCGGCGACGTTCGAGCGGTCGAGGACGACCAGCTCCCGGCGCTCGAAGACGGGCTCGAGCTCGTTGAGGAGCTCGACCTTCTCCATGTCGGTGAGGGAGGGGCCGACCTCGATGGCCTCGATGGCGGCGGGCGAGTAGGCGCGGAGGATGTACCAGGCGTGGTAGACGTCCGAGCGTGTGGAGGCGACGTTGGAGACGGCGCGGAAGATGGCGAGGCGCTCCTCGGGGTCGTCGGTGGGCTCGAGGGTGGTTCCGTCGAAGTCAAAGGGGACATAGCCGCCCGGCTCGAGACGGACGGGCGGGCGTGCGTCGAGGGCGTTGCGCTCGGCGTTGGTGAGCGTGTTGTCCCGCATGTCGAAGGACAGCTCCTGGAAGCCGACGTTGTTCGTGCCGCTCCGCAGCGTCGGAGCGGCGCCGCCCGTGGGCGCGTTCCACTCCGCGAGGATCGCCAGCTCGCCCATCGCAGCGAAGCCGCGGTCGACGCGATGCACGTTCGCTCCAGCGGCGGGAAGGTCGGCGGCTCCTGCGTCGTCGTAGCGCACGCGCAGCCCTTCGGGCGTTGCGGTGAGCTGCGTGAGGTCGTCGGGCTCCGTGTAGTTGAAGGCGTTCCATCGAAGCTCCGAGTCGAACGGCGTCCAACCGCTGGTCCCGAGGCGCTCGCGGTAGCGAAGGATGGCGTTGAGCCTGGCGTAGGCGTTATCCACGGTGAGGTCGTTGCTGAGGAACGGCGAGGGGACGGCGCCGGTCTGGTAGTCGACGGGCAGGACGAGGGGGAGCGCGGCGAGGACGCGCTTGGGGGCGGTGTTGATGTTGATGCGCCCGGGGATGAGGGGCTCGGCGACGTTGAGGTTCTCGCCCAGGACCTCGAAGGCCTCGAAGACGCGGAGCGCGAGGGGGATGGCGAGGGAGTCGGGGAGATTGCCGAGGGCGTTGTCGGGGGCGCCGTTGTTGAGGTCGGCGTTGGAGCCGAGGATGAATCGGGTGGGGTCGAGGACGCCGAGGAAGGGGTTGGCGGCCGTGGCGTCGGCGGGTCGGCCGGAGGCGGAGCCGCTGCCGTCGTAGTTGAGGTGGTAGTCCTTGCCGAGCTGCTCGGAGACGGTGGTCCAGAGGCTGGCGGCGGGGTCGGCGTCGGCGGGGGTGACGGTGGACGCCCCCGTGGAATTGTGGCGGTAGGTGTGGGCGAAGGCGGAGATCATGCCGAGCTCGGCGGCGGCGACGAGCGGTCCGTCGGGGACGAAGAGCTGGAAGCCCTGGGGGAGCATGTCGCCGCTCGCGAAGGGGACGTCGCCGAGCGTGAAGGCGGCGCCCCACTCGCCTGCGATGAGCTCGACGTGGCTCAGGGCGGGGCGGGTTTCGTGCCAGCCCTCGGCGGCGGTGGAGGAATCGGGGGTGACGACCTCGACCTCGTTGTCGGCGGCGCGCTCGATGACTTCCTGGGGGAAGCCGCCGCCGGAGGGGTAGTCGCCGATGCGGGCGAGTCCCGCGGCGGTGGCGAATCGGACGCCGATGGTGTCGGCGGTGTCGCTCGGGGTGAGGACGAGGTCGCCCTCGCTGAGTCCGGCCTGTTCCTGGGTGTGCGGGAAGTCGCCTGCGCCGTCGTTGACCATGCGGTCGAGGAGGACCTGGGCGCCGACGTTCGGGTAGCTGTTGCGGTAGAGGAGGACGGCGGTGTTGTCCACGTCCCATCCGGCGAAGGGCTGGTCGGGGTCGGCGAAGGGGGAGTCGGTGTCCTCGAAGACGAAGGAATCGACGGCGATCTCGGCCTCGAAGGCGTCGAGGCTGTCGCCGAAGAAGTCCTCGCCGCGCTCGAAGTCGGCCCAGATGGCGACGAATCGGGAGCCGGCGGGGATCTCGACGGCGTCCAGCGGGATCTCGACGAACTCGTTTCCGCCGTCGGTGAGCATGATGACGTGGTCGTCGAGGAGGAGGGGCTTGTTCCAGGGGTTGATGAGCTCGACGGCGACGATGGCGCGGCCGACGGGGTCGCCGTCGATGGTGACGGGGTCCTCGCGCGGGGTCATGTCGGGGAGGGCGGAGGCGTCCTCCTCGTACTCGTAGAGGCAGACGACGAAGGCCTGGGAGATGAAGGGCTGGCGGTCGAGACCGACGAAGGTGACGCCGTGGTTGGGCTGCGGGGTGATGAGGGCCGGGACGACGGGCCCGCCGGGGACGGTTCCGTCGCGGAGGCTGGCGTCGGAGTCTCCGCTCGCCATGTCGCCCTGGGTGAGGCGCGTGGTGAGGACGGCGACGTTGTCGAGCGTGGTGCTCGTGGGCGGGTAGGCGGCGAGGTCGGGCTCGGGCGCGGTGAAGAGTCTGGCGACGGTGGGCGAGGGCTGGTTGCCTTCGTCGTCGACGGCGTCGACGAGGTTGACGGCGAGGGAGGCGGCGCGGAAGAGGGCATAGGTGGGGCCGAGGTCATCGGTCGTAAGCCCGAACTCGTCCGCCCAGCCGGCAGCCGGGCCGTTCGTGCCTCCGCCGTAGTGGTAGTCGGCGTCGCGGGCGTAGCTCTGCTCGTAGTTGAGGTCGTAGGTTCCGGCGATGTTCTCGTAGAGGTCGCGGTGGAGGGGCTTGTTGGCGGCGAGGGGGGCGAGGGCCCACATGAAGGCGTCGAAGGATTCGTCGACGGCCTGCTGGAGGTCGCGGCGCGGGAGCTCGTTGACGATGGGCTTGGTGCGGTCGCGGGGGACGGGCTTGTCGCCCAGCGGCGGGACGACGGAGCGGGCGGAGGTTCCGGAGTAGACCGTGAGGCTTCGGCGGATGTCCTTTTGGATGCGCTCGATGCGGTCCTGCTGGGTGTAGTTGGTCGTCGTGAGGCCGGGACGGCTGACGAGGGTGAAGTCGGCGGTGGAGACGGCGTCGGCGTGCTCGCTTGCGCGCATCGGGCCCAGGGACTGTTCCTCGCTCGGGTAGTCGACCTCCTCGGGGAGGCGCCTGACGGGACCGTCGAAGCGGCTCTCGAGCTCGGTGATGACGCCGGGGCTGGTCGAGCCGAGGGCGAAGCGGAGGTCGACCTCCTCGGAGAGCGCGTAGCGGTCGGCGCCGGGGAGCGGGTCGCGGGCGCCGGCGAAGAGTCGCCACCAGGCCTCGCGCTGGGCGCGGGTGGTGGGCTCGCGGACGGCGGGGGCGGGTCCGCCCGTCTGCTCGAGGCGGAGGCGCTCGTCGCCCGTGGGTGCGTCGTCCCAGAAGAGGCGGTTGCGGAGCTGGGGGTTGGCCTCGTTCTCGAAGTAGCCGGAGATGCGGGCGTCGTTGCCGGCGAGGGTCTGCTCGATGAAGTTCTCCATCCGCAGGCCGTTGATGACGTGCTCGTACCAGCCCTGATTGAGGTCGGTGAACTCGAGGTTGACGACGTCGGGGTGGCGGAGGCTCACGGCGCCGGTGCTCGAGGCGCTGTTGGCGATGAGACCGTTGACGGTTCCCTCGGCGAGGAGGCGGTAGAGGTCGATGTCGGCGGGGGTGGCGCCGTCGCCGATCAGGTCGCCCGGGAGCAGTCCCGAGCCCGAGGGCGGGAGGCCTTCGATGGACGAGTTGACGTTGACGGCTGCGGAGGAGTCGACGATGCGGGCGGCGGCGACCCAGATGAGTCCCTCGGCGCCGGCGAGCTCGTCGAGGACGGTCCAGCGGGCGTCGGGTCGACCGTCGCCGTCGGCGTCGGCCCAGAAGCGCTCGTCGACGGGCTCGTAGGGCTGGGGCTCGTCGCGGTTGAGGCCGGGGTTGTCGTACCACTCGGCGAGCTGGCTCATGTGGAGGCCGTAGATCTCGCGCTGCTCGATGCCGAGGATGGGTCCGTTGAACTCCTGGGCGCCGTTGATGGCGAGGACGGAGTTCGCGGAGGCGGGGTCGTAGAAGGGCCTGGGAGCGTCGTCGCCGCGGTCGAGGAGGTCCGCGCCCGGGTCGCCGCGCTCCAGGTCGCCGGCTTCGACCGTGAGGAAGAAGCGGGCGAGGTCGGCGTAGCGACCGTCCTCGCGGACCCAGGCGCCCCGGCCCTGGCCGTCGGCGTTGGGGTCCCACTGGTAGGCGCTGCGGAGGTTGGTGATCTGGGGCCAGGAATCCCAGAGGCCCTGGTAGCTGCCCAGGGGCTCGGCGCCGTCGTAGTCGACGGGCTCGGTGGCGGCGAGCCAGGCGTCGTCGGGGCGGGCGGTCTGGAACCGTTCGACGGCGGGCACGAAGCGGAGCTTGGCGCTGTCGAGGGGCGGGCGGTCGGGATCGCCCGACTCGCTCCGCAGGAAGGTGTAGCGGGCGTTGGCGCCGTCCTGAGAGTCGACGTCGTCGACGGAGGGGTAGTCCCAGGTCTCGCCGTCCTCGAACATGCGGGGGCGGATGTTGACCGCGCCCGAGGCGCCGCCGCCGGTGGTCTCGACGCCCGCGGCGGGGACGGTCGAGGGGGTGGCGTCGGTGACGATCTTGTTGCCGAAGAGGTCGGCGGCGAGGAGGGACTGGAGGCGCTCGATGACCTTGTCGGGCTGGCGCTCGAGGCTTGAGCGCTGGACGGAGGCGGTGGCGGCGACGCGGTCGAGGTTGGCGCGGGTGACGTAGGCGGCGCCCAGGAGGGCCATGACCGCGAGGATGGCGAGGGCGAAGATGAGGACGGAGCCTCGGCGCCTTGGGGCGGGGCGACGCGAGGGGTGGAAGGTGGTCATGGGACGACTCCGATCGTGGGTCGCTTGAAGGGGAGCGCGGTCAGCCGCCGCGCTCGTCTCGGGGGTGCATGTGGAGGACGACCTCGTAGTCGCGTCCGCCTGCGACGCGGGCCTGTGGGTCGTGGAGGGTGTAGCGGACGCGGATCCAGACGTTCTTGTCGTAGGCGCCCCCCCACTGCCCGGATGAGGAGGGCACGCGGAAGGGCCAGACGGCGAGGTACTCGTTGAGGTCGTCCGAGGGCTCGGCGGGCGCCTCGTCCGGCCAGCCCTGGGTGGAGGGGACTCCGCCGGTGAGGTCGGGGTTGTAGTACGGGGGACTGGGCTCGGCGGGCCCGTTGACGTCCTCGGCGAAGTCGCCGCCGACGCGGGTGAAGAGGCGACGGCGGATGGACGAACCGACGGCGTCGTCGAAGGTGGGCTCTGACTCGAAGTAGTCGCGGTCGCCGAAGCCGACCTCGGGGACGAGGGCGAGGTCGAAGGCGCCGTCGGCGTCTCCGCCGAGGGGTCCGTCGTAGTCGCTCAGGCGGAGGGCGTCGGGGTCGGTGTAGAGGACGGCCCAGCGGATGGGCGAATTGGGGTCGAGCTGGCCGTTGGAATCGGCGTCGCCGAAGCGGTCCCACATGGTCTCGAAGGTCATTCGTTCGGCGCGGTCGTCGTTGACGTCGATGTTGGGGCGCCTGCGGGTGGGGTCGAACCAGACGAGGTCGCCCTCGCGGACGTCGATGGCGCCGTCGCCGTCGAGGTCGAGGTCCTGGACCCAGTAGGAGCCGTCGGACCAGGCGATCTCGAAGCGTGAGCATCGGGTGGCGAGGACGGCGTGGGTGTCCATGATCGCGTCCTGCTCGGCGGCGAGTCGGTCGGCGTCCTCGGTGCCGCTTGCGATGGAGGTGTCGAAGGCGCGCGGGGAGGGCGGCGGGGCGTCCTCGACGAGGGGTCGCTGGAGGACGCCGGCGATGGCGGAGCGGATGGAGATGAGGTTGTAGGCGAGGTCGGCGAGTGGCCCTCCGCCCTGGAGGTCGAGGATGTCGGCCGGGGGGACCTCGTCTGGGAAGGTGGTGTCCCAGTCGATCGACCGCTTCCAGAGCCATCGCTGGACGGCGAGGTCCGCGACGCCTCGGAGGGCGTTCTCGTCGAGGCCGTAGCGGGGCGTGTTCTCGAGGGGGATGTCGGGGTCGGTCGGGACGCCGAAGGCGGAGCCGAGGAGGTCCCCGTAGGGCGTGGCGGCGTAGGGTCTGGTGGTGGTCCAGTCGGGTTCCTCGCCCTCGAGCCAGCGCTTGACGCCCTCGATGGTCTGGGCGGCGATGTCGACGCGGCCGTGGGCGATGAGGCGCGGGTCGGGCCGGGCGACGTCTCCGCCGAGGGCTTCCTGAGCGGCGGTGTAGACGGGTCCGGGCCAGGCGAGGAGGTCCTGCGCGGCGGCGGGGGCGTCGCTCTCGAGGAAGTTGTCCCAGAATCGGGAGAGGTTCTCGAGGTCGCGGACGTAGGGGGCGTACTCGCGGTCGGCGCCGATGGCGGGCCGGGCGGCGGGGTCGGCGACGCCTGTGGCGCGGGCGCCGAAGAGGAGGAGCGCCTGTCGGGTGAGGATCCAGTCGCCGGCGTACTGGTTGCGGCCCGAGATGACGCCGTCCGGGAGGAAGTCGCGGGCGTCGTCGCCCGGTCGGGAGCCGAACCAGCCGTCGGAGACGAACTGTCGCAGCGGCGCCTCGGGCGCGTCCTCGGCCTCGGGGTCGTCGGGGGGCCAGTCGGGGTCGAGCCGGGGGCGGAGGCCGTGGCCGTAGTAGACGCGCGCGGCGGAGGCGAGGGGCTGGTCGGTGGTGAAGGGGCCGTCGTCCTGCTGGGTTCGGAAGGCGGCGGCGCCCGGGGCGCGGACGAGGAAGGCCATCTCGTCGAGCCGGGTGGTGACGGCGCGTGAGCCTTCGTCGTAGGGCATGAGGCGATCGCGGATGTCGGCCTCGGCGTCGTCGGGGGTGAGGTAGATGGGGCGTTCGGGGTCGCCGCCGAGCTCGACGGCGCGGATGACGAGGAAGGCGTCCTCGGAGTCCATGCGGTTGATGAGCTCGAAGTCTCGGCGGAGGCGGGTCTCGATGGCGCGGGCGGCGGCGTCGAGCTCGCTCGTGGCCATGCCTCGGCCGACGGCCTCTGAGACGCCGGCGAAGAGTCGTCCGATGCCGACGGTCAGGAGCGCGATGAGCGCGACGACGACGACCATCTCGGCGAGGGTGAAGGCGCGATCGCGTCGGGTGGTCATTGGGCGCCTCCGAGGGTGATGACGCGGGCGCCGGTGGGGCGGACGCGCCACTGGGAGTTCTGGTCGCCGCCGCGCTCGCCCTGGATGATGGGACGGAGGGCCCAGGCCCAGACGTTGACGGTGGTGGAACCGTCCTGGTTCTGGAGCATGGATCGGGGTCCGCCGCGGGGCGGGCTGACGCGTGGTGAGTCGGTGAGGACGCCCTGGCGACGGCCGGTGGCGTCGTTCTGGTTGAAGAGGACGCGGACGGCGGCGTCGGCGCCCGGCAGCGCGGCGTCGCCGCGCGGTGCGTTGGGGCTTGCGGGGTTGGCGGGCGCGACGGCGCCACCGTCGGGATCTCCGGTGGAGATGATGATCCACTGGTCCTTCTGGACGGCCCAGGCGTCCTCGGGTCGGGTGGCGGTGAGGGTGTAGCCGCGGATGCTCTGGTCGTAGCCGAGCTCGAGCTCGACCTGGGAGAGCAGGCCGTGGGCGGCGGGGTCGTTCGTCGTGTTGTAGAGGCGGTCGAAGGTCTCTGGGGGGACGAGGGGGAGCTCGGTGTCCTGGTTGAACTCGACGCGGGCGAGGGGCTCGAGGGTGTAGGGCAGGGTGAGGAGCTGGTCGCGCCCGTCGAGGGTTCGGCGGTAGAGGACGGCGACGCCGCGGGCGGGGCGGCGGCCTCCGGGGAAGGCGTCGTCGGCGCGGTAGCTCAGGCGCTCGGAGAGGGCGAGGAGGCGGTCCTCGCGGTAGGTGACGTCCTCGAGGCGGATCTCGCGGATGAGCCAGCGCTCGCCGTCGGGCCCGTTGTCGGGCATGTTGATCTTGAGGTCGTCGAGGCGGGCGATGGGCGGGTCGCCCGAGCCGGGCTGCTGGACGCGGATGCGGATCCAGGAGTCGGCGGACGGGGCGGTTGAGCCCGGGGCGTCGAGTTCGCCGTCGCCGTCGTCGTCCTCGCCGGTCCAGACGAGCTCGATGAGGCGCTCGTCCTGCGCGCCCGTGAGGGGCGCGTCGTTGGCGCCGCGAGGGAGGAGCGAGGGCGGGTCGAAGGGCCATCGCTCGGGGTCGGCCTGGAGGACGTCGATGCTCTGCCAGTTGGCGAAGGTGAACTCCCGGAACTCGGACGCGCGGCCGATCGCGAAGAGCTCGGGCCCGAGGGGGCCGTCGGGGTCGAACTCCTGGGCGAGGGCGACGACGACGCGGAAACCGGGCTGGAGGCGGCCGTAGGGCGCGGGGCGGAGGATCGCGCCCTGGGCGGAGGCGTTGATGAGGTCGGTGAGGCTGATCGGGGGGTTGGGCTGATCGGGTGTTCTCGTGGGGAAGCCCCAGGCGCTCTCGGGGACGTCGTCGGAGTCGATCCACGGGGCGCGGTAGAGGATGACGTCGTCGGCCTCGGCGAGCCCGAAGGAGGACTGGTTGAAGCCGCCGTCGTCGGAGAGGTCAAAGAGGAGCGCGCCGTCGAGCTGACCGGAGACGACGCCCCCGGCGGGCGCGGCGGCGAGCGGGTGCCACTGGCCCGGGGCGAAGTAGGGATCTCCGGCGAGCTGGGGCTCGTCGTCGAGGGCGCGTCCGCCGAAGCGCTGGAAGCGGTCTGAGAGGAGGGCGTCGATGTTGCGGGCGACGCGGCTGGACTCGGTCTGGTCGGTGGCGACCTGCTGCTGGCGCGCGGCTCCGGCGAAGAGCGTGGCGATGCCGAGGACGCCGAGCCCGAGGACGGAGGCGGCGATGAGGATCTCGATGAGCGTGAAGGCGCGGCGGGTCATGTGGGGTCACCTCCGCATGATGCGACCGGAGAAGCGTGAGAAGTCGAGGATGACGGCGTTGTCGTCGATCCAGTCGGAGACGTCGCGGACGAGCTCGTTCAGCGCGAGGTCGGAGGAATCGATGGGCGGGAGGTCGCCGGGGTCGTAGACGTCGGGCCACGGCGCCTGGTTCATGGGGTCGGTGAGGGCGGGGCGGAGGATCCACGGTCTGGCGACGCCGGTCCCGCGCTGGAGGTCCTGGAGGTCGACGACGGCGAGGCGAGAGGCGGCGCGGAGGACGACCTCGGGGTTCTCGCCCGCGGACTCGTAGTTGATGGGCGGGGGCGTGAGGCGGGTCTGGTCGCGCGGGGCGGCCTCGGGATCGAAGCGTCCGGCGGCGTCGAAGGGTCGCCCGATCATCTCGTCGACGGACGGTTCGGCGGCGACGGGGTTGTTCGGGAACTCGAGGTAGGCGTAGCCCGCCTGGTCGGTCTGGGTGGTGTCGGCGTCGGCGGCGATGATGGAGCCGTCGGGCGAGAAGCGGATCATGAAGGACTGGGCGTGGCGCATGTAGGCGACGGCGCTTTCGTCGGTGGTCTCGAGTCCCGGCGGCGGGTCAGGCGCGGGCGTGCGGAGCAGGTCCCAGAGGGCGCGGAGCGGGACCTCGTGGACCTCGCGGATGGGCGACTCGATGTCGCGCTCGCCCAGGCGGGCGTCCATGTAGACGCGTGGATCGTTGCGCGGGGGGAGCCAGGGGTTGACGAGGACGCCGGGGTCGTCGGGGTCGGGGAAGAGGGCGCCGACGTACCAGCCGGCGGTGCGCTGGTCGAGCTCGTCGGGGTTGCTCGCGCCGAGGGAGATGACGCGGTCCTCGTAGCGTGCGGAGCCGTTCAGGAGGTCTTCGTAGGCGCTGGAGACGGAGTCGCCGTCGGGGAGGAAGTGATGGCGGGAGAGCCCGAAGATCATGACTCCCGGGGGGAGGATGATGGGGGTGGTGTTGGCGGCGGGGTGGAAGACGGTGGCGTACTGGCCGCCGGAGTCGGGCTCCGGGCGGAGGGCGAGGGCGCCTCGGCCGGCCTCGTCGAGGATGAGGAGGCGGGCGCGGTGCCTTCCGTCTTCCTGGAGGTCGAAGAGGATGGCGACGGCGGTCTGCCGGTTGCGGGCGATGGCTCGCTCGCGGGCGGCCTCGAGGGCGCCTGAGAGCTGGTTAACGGCGGCGGAGTAGTTGTTTGACTTGACGAGGTCGGCGAAGCCCGGGACGGTGAGGATGAGCAGGACCAGGATGATGCCGACGACGACCAGGAGCTCAAAGAGCGTGAAGGCGCGGCGCGGGCGTGGTCTGGTCGTGGTGCGTGTGGGGCGCATGGCTCTTACCTGAAGTTGTCGTTGAAGTCGTCGGTGAGGTCGGGGGCGCCTGGCTCGTAGGAGTAGACGTTGTCGGCGAGGGCGGCGACGGCCTGCTCGACGCGGCCGGCGTCGCGGCTCCCGTCGGGGGTGAACTCGGTGGTGGAGCCGAAGCGTCCGTCGGGGCCGGCGCTGACGAAGTAGGGGCGGTTTCCGACGCATCGTCCGTAGAGGCGCTGGGCGCCTTCGTTGGAGGGGTGGACGTAATAGACGGTCTGGGCGCGGAGGATGGGCCAGGGGGCGACCCAGGTCTCGACCTCGGCCCAGGGGTCGAGGACGGACGGCGTGCCGTCCGCGGCGTTGGGCTCGGCGGAGTCGACCTCGGGGGTGGCGACGAGCCAGCGGTCGGAGAGCTCGGCGAGCATGGCGTCGACGGCGCCGATGCCGCGGGCCTGACGGAGGAAGACGGCGGCGTCGGGGTGGCGCGGGTCGCCGATCGCGCCGCCGTCGAGGTTGATCCACGCGTCAGTGTTGGAGAGGTCGTTGACGCCGCCGGCGGTCGGGTGGTAGCCGGTGCCCGGGACGTTCTCGTAGACGGAGAACTCGTCGGTGTGGTTGTAGGGCGGGGGGTTTCCGCCGCGCTCGGTCATGTACTCGGTGAGGGCGCGGTCGAGGGTGGTGAGGAGGTCCTGCGCCTGCTTGACCTTCTGGTTGCCGAGCACGGCGACGCCCGCGCCGGCGACGAGGGCGAGGAGGATCGCGATGATCACGATCACGACGAGGAGCTCGAGGAGGGAGAAGGCGCGGCGGGCGTTGGTTGAGCGGGGTTGGAGCATCAGCGCACGAGCCTCATGTTGTCGCCCATGCCGAGGTCCATGGCGGAGCGCCTGGCGGCGGGCTCGAGCTCGAGGAAGTCGGAGACCCATCCGGCGGGGTCGGGGCCCTGTCGGGCGAAGGCGGGCGGGGTGAAGAGGGCATCGGGACCGGCGGAGAGGAGGACGTAGCGGCCGCGGACGAGCTCGGCGTCGCGCGAGGCGGGGAAGTCCGAGTCGTCGGCGGGCGTCTCGAGGAGGGCGTCGGGATCGACGATCTCGGCGGGGACGTCGAGGAGCGAGGGCGCGGAGGCGCCCGTGGCGCTCGTGGGCCAGTAGCGGTAGTAGCGGATGGGGCTGCCGTAGGCGTCGAGGATGACGCTCATGCGGGTCCAGGGGCCTTCCGGGTCCTCCGGATCGGCGATCATCTCCTCCGGGAAGTCCTGCCGGCGCGGGTCTGCGGGGCGGATTCGGTCGTTCTCGTCGACGTCGATGTAGGGGCCGAAGACGCGTCCTGAGGTGTCGACGCGGTGGGAGGCCGGGGTGCGTTCGCGTCCTCCGCCCCAGGCGAGGTCGAGGCCCGGGTCGCGGAAGCCTGGGCCGGCGTGGCCGTCGTGGCGGTCGGGGTCGAGGGATCCGGCCTCCTGCTCGGAGGGGTCGATCTCTCCGACGCCGACGAGGTAGACGGCGAGGGAGTAGATGGAGTGGTACCGCTCGCGCTCGAGCCTGGCGAGCGAATCGTCGCGCTTCATGATGCTCGTGGCCCAGTCGGAGGAGGTCTCGTCGACGGCGGGGTCGTCGAGGATGAGGGGCGGGAGCTCGCCGTGGTCGGCCTCGAACTGCTCGATGCCGACGGAGACGGCGCTGAGCGCGGCCTGGTTGGCGGCTCGGGAGGCGCCCTGTCGCACGCCGAGGAAGGCGGGCGCGGCGATCCCGATGAGCAGGACGATGATGACGATGACGACGAGGAGCTCGACGAGCGTAAAGGCGCTGCGGCGAGGGCGGGGGCGGCTCACGAGAGGCTCTCGATCATCTTGACCATGGGCATGAACATGGCGACGACGATGGTTCCGACCATGCCGCCGAGGACGACGACCATGAGGGGCTCGATGAGCTGGACGAGGGAGCCGACGGCGACGTCAACCTCCTCGTCGTAGTTGTCGGCGATCTTCATGAGCATCTTGTCGAGGTCGCCGGTTTCCTCGCCGACGTCGATCATGTTGACGACGAGGGCGTCGCAGACCTTGGTCTCGCGGAGGGGCCCGGCGAAGCTCTCGCCCTCTCGGATGGAGTCGTGGACCTTGCCGAGGGCGCGCTCGAAGACCCAGTTGCCGGAGGTCTCCTTGGTGATGTTGATGGCCTCGAGGATGGGGACGCCGGCGTTGATGAGCGTTCCGAGGGTTCGGGTGAAGCGCGCGATGATGGTCTTTGAGATGAGGTTGCCGAAGATGGGCGCGCGGAGGGAGGTCCAGTCGATGGCGGCTCGTCCGGGCGGCGTCTTGCGCAGGAGCTTGAAGACGAAGAAGATGATGATCGGCGAGCCGAGGACGATGAAGGCGCCGGGGATGGGCTGGTCGGCGGAGAGGTTGCCGACCATCCACTTGCTGGTGTTCATGAGGAAGATGGTGAGGGCGGGGAGCTCGACGCCGAAGTCGGAGAAGATCTGCACGAACTGTGGGATGATGAAGACCATGATGCCCGTGAGGATGAGCAGGGCGACGAAGATGACGACGGCGGGGTAGATGAGCGCGCCGATGACCTTGCGCTTGAGGGCCTGGGCCTTTTCCATGAAGTCGGAGAGGCGCTGGAGGATGACGTCGAGCACGCCGCCCGCCTCGCCGGCCGCGACCATCTTGGTGTAGAGCTTGTCGAAGGTTCTGGGGTGCTTGGCCATGGCCTCTGAGAGCGAGGAGCCGCCCTCGACGTCCTCGGTGACGTCCTGAAGGACCTTCTTGAGCTTGCCGGGCTTGAGCTGGCCCTCGAGGATCTGGAGGGACCGCAGGAGCGGGAGGCCGGCGTCCTGGAGCGTGGACATCTGTCGCGTGAAGAGGGTGAGCTGCTTGGCGGAGACGCCTCCGATGGAGAAGCCGCCCGCGCTCTTCTTCTTTTTCTTCTTCGCGGGGGCGAGGCCCTTCTTCTTGGCGGCGGCGCTCTTCTTGCCGCGTTGCTCCTTGACGCTGGTGGGGTAGAAGCCCTGGAGCTTGAGCTGCTGGATGGCCTCCTGGTTGGAGGCGGCCTCGACGTTGCCCTTGGTGGGCTTTCCGGCGGCGTCGAGGGCTTCGTAGGTGAAGACGGCCATGGCGGGTCTCCGGTGGGTCGTCGGCGCGGGGGCGCTTCGGCGTGGTGGTTCAGTCCTCGTCGATCGTCTCGCGGACGACTTCGTCGATGGTGGTCTGCCCGTCGTAGATGGCCCGGAGGCCGCTCTCGCGGAGGGTTCTCATGCCGCGCTTGCGGGCGCGCTCGCGGATCTGGGCGGTGCTGGCGCCTTCCATGACGAGGTCGCGGATGTCGTCGTCCATGACCATGATCTCGAAGATGGCGGTGCGGCCCTTGTAGCCCGATCCGTGGCAGCGGTCGCAGCCTTCACCCTTGAAGAACTCGCGTCCCTGGACATCCTCCGGGGTGAGTGAGAGTTCCATGAGCTGCTCCTCGGTGGGCTTGTAGGCGGTCTTGCACTTGGAGCAGATGGTGCGGACGAGTCGCTGGGCGATGATGCCCTCGATGGTGGCGGTGAGGAGGAAGGTCTCGAGCCCGAGGTCGATGAGGCGGACGATGGAGCTTGGGGCGTCGTTGGTGTGGAGGGTGGAGAAGACGAGGTGGCCGGTGAGCGAGGCCTGGACCGCGATCTCGGCGGTCTCGATGTCGCGGATCTCGCCGACGAGGATGATGTCGGGGTCCTGTCGGAGGAAGCTGCGGAGGGCCTTAGCGAAGGTGAGCCCGACGTCGGAGTTCACCTGGACCTGGCAGAGGCCGTCGATGTCGTACTCGACGGGGTCCTCGGCGGTGAGGATCTTGGTGTCGACGGAGTTGAGGGCGGCGAGCGCGGCGTAGAGGGTGGTGGTCTTGCCGGAGCCGGTGGGTCCGGTGACGATGACGATGCCGTTGGGCCTGTGGATGAGGTTTTCGACGATCTCGAGGTTGTGCGAGTCGAGGCCGACGCGGTCGAGGCTCAGCTCGACGTTGGAGCGGTCGAGCACTCGCATGACGACGGACTCGCCGTACATGGTGGGCAGGACGGCGACGCGGAGATCGACGGGGTTGCCGCCGACGACGAGTTCGACGCGGCCGTCCTGGGGGACGCGGCGCTCGGCGATGTCGAGGCTGGCCATGACCTTGACGCGTGAGACGATGGCGGGCCCGAGGTAGGCCGGCGGGGGGACCATCTCGTAGAGCACGCCGTCGATGCGGTAGCGGATCTTGAACTCGTCCTCGAAGGGCTCGAAGTGGATGTCGGAGGCGTTGTCCTTGATGGCCTGGAGCAGGACGAGGTTGAGGAGCTTGATGACGTTGTTGTCGTCGGCGACCTCGAGGACCTCGTCGAGGTCGATCGAGTCTCCGCGGTTGGCGAGTGCGGCGAAGCGCTCGTCCTCGGCGAGGGAGCCGACGACGTCCGCGACGGACTCGGTCTTGGAGTAGTGCTTCTGGATGAGCTCGTCGATCCTGGCCGGATCGGCGACGACGGCCTCGACCTTGAAGCCCATGAGGAGGCGGAGGTCGTCGACGGCCCGGAAGTTGTCCGGGCTCTTCATGGCGATCTTGAGCTTCTTGGTGCCGGCGACGTGCTCGATCGGGACGACCTGGTAGGCCTGGACGGTCTCGGCGGGGATGGCCTTGATGGTGTCCTCGTCGAGCTCGAGCTCGGCGATGTCCTCGAAGGCGAGACCGGCCTGCCCGGCGAGGGCCTCCTGAACGTCGCGGGCGGTGATGTAGCCGAGCTCGATGAGGAGCTCCCCGATGGGCTTCTTGCGCTCCTTCTGGATCGCGAGGGCCTCGTGGACCTGCTCGCGCGTGACCTTGCCCATCTTGGTGAGGACACGTCCGATCTTGCGATTCTTGAGTTCAGCCGGATCCATAGTGGGCATGAGGCCGCTCCGTCGGGGATGCTGAACGACGCCGCCGGGGCGGCGCCGCTGCGGTTGACTGTACGTGACCGCCGGGAGGGCGGATCCCGTCAATAACGGCCTGTGGGGCCGGTTCTTTGTGATGACAACGGGTATTTGCTTGAGAAATCAGGCCGCGTCCTCTTCGAGATCGAACTCGGGTCGGCCGACCTGCCCCCCCTGCTTGTGGACCTTCTCGGAGATGGCGGCGGGGTCCTTGGCGCGGTCGACCATTTCCTCGGCGGCGATCTTGCCCTCGGCGTAGAGGCGCCAGAGGTGGTCGTCGAGGAGCTGCATGCCGAGCTTCTTGCCGGTCTGGATGGAGGAGTCGATGCGGAAGGTCTTGTTGTCGCGGATGAGGTTGGCGACGGCGGGTGTGTTCACGAGCATCTCGTAGGCGGCGACCATGCCCTTGACGTCGATCCGGGGCAGGAGGGCCTGGGAGAGCACCGCGATGAGGGTGGTCGAGAGCTGGATGCGGATCTGGTTCTGCTGCGAGACGGGGAAGGCGTCGACGAGTCGGTCGATGGTCTTGGCGGCGCCGGTGGTGTGGAGGGTGCCGAAGACGAGGTGGCCGGTCTCGGCGGCTCGGACGGCGGCCTCGATGGTGTCGAGGTCTCGCATTTCGCCGACGAGGATGACGTCGGGGTCCTGTCGGAGGGCGCGGCGGAGCGATTCGGAGAAGCTGGGGACGTCGGCCCCGACCTGTCGCTGGTTGACGATGGACTTCTTGTGCTGGTGGTAGTACTCGATGGGGTCTTCCATCGTGATGATGTGGCGGTCGTAGTTGGTGTTGATGTAGTCGATCATGGTGGCGAGGGTGGTCGTCTTTCCGGAGCCGGTGGGCCCGGTGACAAGGAACATGCCTCTGGGTCGGCGGATGAGCTCGCGGACCATGTCGGGGAGGCCGATCTGCTCAAAGGTGAGCAGCTTGTTCGGGATGAGCCGGAGGACGATCGCGATGTTGCCCTTCTGGCGGAAGACGGAGACTCGGAAGCGAGCGGCGTCGCCGTAGGCGAATCCGAAGTCGCATCCCCCGTCCTCCTGGAGCTCGGCCTGGCTCTTCTCGGGGGTGATCGACTTCATGAGGGTGACGAGGTCGTCGGGGTCGAGGACCTTGGTCTGGAGGTTTCGGAGTTCGCCGGTGAGGCGGAGGGTCGGCGGACGCCCGACGGTGAGGTGAAGGTCGCTCGCGCCGGTCTTGACCACGGTGTCGAGCAGTCGATCGATCTGGATGGTTGACATCTGACTCTCTCCTCGGGGGGCGGCTCAGCGCGTGGCGCGGCGGCGCGGGTTGACGGGGGGCTGGTGGTCGGGGCGGCTCACGCGGCGACCTCTTCCTCTTCGGCTTCGAAGCCCTCGGCCTGGGCGACGCGCGCGATCTCGGCGGGGGTGGTGATGCCCTTGAGGATCTTGAGCTTGCCGTCGCCCAGGAGGGGTCGCATGCCGGAGGCGATGGCGGCCTGTCGGACGCGGGCGACGGGGGCCTGCTGGAAGGCGAGGTCGCGGACCTGGGGGTTCATCATCATGAGCTCGTAGATGCCCTGTCGTCCGCGGTAGCCGGCGCCGTTGCACTTTGAGCAGCCGACGGCCTTGTAGATGGTGTTGCTGGCGAGTTCCTCGGGGGTGATGCCGCAGAGGCGGAGGTACTTGGGATCCGGGGCGTCGTCCGGCTCCTTGCAGTGGTCGCAGAGGCGGCGGATGAGTCGCTGGGCGAGGACGGCCTGGATGGAGGAGGCGACGAGGAAGGGCTTGACGCCCATGTCGACGAGTCGGGTGATGGCGGAGGGCGCGTCGTTGGTGTGGAGGGTTGAGAAGACGAGGTGTCCGGTGAGGGCGGCCTGGATGGCGACCTCGGCGACCTCGCGGTCTCGGATCTCGCCGACGAGGATGATGTTGGGGGCCTGGCGGAGCATGGCTCGGAGGATGCCGGCGAAGGAGAGGCCGATGCCCTCGCGGACCTGGCACTGGTTGATGCCCTTGAAGGCGTACTCGACGGGGTCCTCGGCGGTGATGATCTTGCGGTCGGGGGTGTTGAGGATGTCGAGTGCGGAGTAGAGGGTGGTGGTCTTGCCGGAGCCGGTGGGCCCGGTGACGAGGAAGATGCCGTTGGGGCGCTTGATGACGCGGTTGAAGGCGTCCATGGTGTCGCCCTCGAGGCCGAGGTTCTCGAGGCCGATGCGGACGGATTCGGGCCTGAGGATGCGGAGGACGGTGGAGTCGCCGTGGTAGGCGGGGCAGGTGGAGACCCGGAAGTCGATGACCTGATCGTCGACGGGGAGCTTGATTCGGCCGTCGAGGGGGAGTCGCTTCTCGGCGATGTTGACGCCGGCCATGAGCTTGACGCGTGTGATGAGGGCGTTCTGCATGCGCTTGGGGAGGTTGTCGCGTTCCATGCAGACGCCGTCGATGCGGTAGCGGAGTCGGACGCGGTTGGCCATGGGCTCGATGTGGATGTCGGAGGCTCGCATCTTGACCGCCTCGATCAGGATGCGGTTGACGAGCTTGATGATGGGCGCGTCCTCGGCGACCTTGTCGATGGAGGCGTCGACGGACTTGTCGACGGAGCGGTCGATGGACTCGGTGACGAGCGACTGGTCGGCCTCGACCATCCTAGTCCCGGCGATCCTGGCGTCGATGTAGGCCTTGATCTGGTCCCTGGCCCCGACGTGGGGCTCGACCTCGGTGGAGAGGCGGAAGCGGAGGGCGTCCATGAGCTCGAGGTTCATGGGGTCGTGGACGATGAGCTGCAGGCGGCCGTTCTCCTTGGAGAGCGGGAGCACCTGGTGCTTCATGATGAGCTCTTCGGGGATGAGGGAGGGGTCGATCCGGCTCTCGACGGCCTTGTCCCTGAGGTCGGCGTAGGGGAGGCCGAACTGCTTGGCGAGGGCCCTGGCGACGGCGTCCTCCTTGATGAGGCCCTTGGCGACGAGGGCGTCGCCGATGCGCTGGCCGGCGGACTTTTCCTTGAGCGCCTTCTTGACGTCCTCGGGCTTGGCGGCGCCCATGGCGACGAGGATCTCGCCGAGCTTCTTTCGTGAACGGGCCATATCCGGTCGCTTCCCTTTCGCTCGTGTTCCGTCGCGGCGGCGATCGCCGGAAGGCGGACGCCTCGTGGTCGGCGCTTGGTATGCTGGGCGTTTTAGGCCTTTACTCTAACGGGAACCTTCTGCTCCGTGACCACGCCCAGCGAGTCCGTGTCCCCCCGCCCAGAAACCGGTTCGGTCCCCCACCGTTCGTTTCGACTTCTTGTCACCGCCGGCCCGACGCACGAGCCGATCGACGAGGTCCGGTACATCGGGAATCGATCGTCGGGGCGTCTGGGCGCGGCGTTGGTCGACGCTGCGGCGTCGCAGGGGTGGGAGGTGGTCCTGCTTCTGGGCCCGGGGGCGTGTGAACCCTCCTATACGTCGGTTCGGGTGGTGCGGTTCCAGACGACGGGGGATCTGGAGGGGCTGATGCGGGAGCACGCGCCGTGGTGCGACGCGCTCGTGATGGCGGCGGCGGTGGCGGACTACACGCCCATCGTGGGGCAGAAGCCCGGGCAGACGCCCGGCGGGAAGATCACGCGCGGCGAGGGGGAGATCACGCTGCGTCTCAAGCCGACGCCCGATCTGATCCGCGGCGAGGCGGCGCGGAAACGGGATGATCAGCTCTTCGTCGCGTTCGCGCTTGAGCCTCGTGAGCGGCTGCTCGAGTCGGCGCGGGACAAGCTCGAGCGCAAGGGCGTTGACGCGATCGTGGCCAACCCGCTCGAGACGATGGGCTCTGACTCGATCGAGGCGGTGATCCTGACGCCCGAGGGCGCGGCGGGCGACACGCAGGGGCCGATCCTGAAGGTGGATTTCGCGGCGTGGCTTCTCGGGCGGATCGGGACGCTGGCGGAGTCACGGCTTAGCGGGACGGGGAAGTTCTGATCGGCTAGAAGAGCGGGCCGAGGGTCGAGCGCGGGGCCGCGGCGGCGGTGAGCCCGGGCTCGGAGCGGTGGTAGATCTCTCCGGTCTCGTCGAGCCAGAGGGTGACTCGATTTGGGAGTTGGAGCCAGACGTTGCGCTTGCACTGCCTGGCGTTCTCTCGAGCGAGGGCGACGAGCGACTCCTCTGATCGAGTCTCCGGGGGTATGGCGACGCGCTTGTAGACGGCGGGCATGAGCCTCATGAGCATCTCGGGCTCGACAGGGGTCGCGAGGATCTGGAGCAGCCGCTCGGCGTCGAGGCGTTCGGCCTCGGCTCTTGCCTCGGGGGAGATGTCGAGGAAGGTGACGATGCGTTCGAGGAGTTCGTCGTCGGTCGCCTCGGCTCGCTCGAGGGCGAGGATTTTGCGGGCGCCCTTCTCGAGGTTTCGCCAGCCGAGTTCGCGGGCGAGGCGCTGGGGGGTGAGGCGGCGCTTCTTTCGAGTCGTCGCGATCAGGCGTCCGGTGTGGATCATGGTCATGTGGGCGCGAGGGTAGCGCGGGCGGGCCGGGGGCGGTGACGGCGTGGGGTCAGCGGCGGAGGCGAGGGGTGATCGCGGGGGCCGGCGGCTTTGCTAGTCTCCATGCTTGATGGCAGGAAACGCGCGGCGTCTGATGATGGGTTGGGACGAGCCTCTGCTTCTGGGGGCGGCGCGGCGGCTGCTGGAGGGGGCGCCGCGGGACGTTGCGGGGATTGATCTTTCGGGGACGCTCGTGGTGGTTGCGGGGCGTCGGGCGGCGCGGCTCTTGACCGGATTTCTCGTGGATCTTGCGGAGGCGCGCGGGCTTGGGCTTGCGCCGCCTGAGATCGTGACGCCCCGTGATCTGCCGGAGCGACTGGGCGGCGGGCCGGCCGGCCTTCGAGCCGACGCGGCGGCGCGGCGGCTGGCGTGGCTCGGGGCGATCGACGACTCGCGGGGGGCGGTGGAGGCCTCGGGCGCTGGCGAGCGTCGGCGGCTGGCGCGGACGCTCGAGGGGTGGTCGGACGATCTGGCGTCGGCGGGGCTTCGCTTTGCGGATGCGGCGGCGCGGCTCGTCGAGGCGCCCGGCGAGGAGGTCGATCGGCTCGAGCGATTGGGGGTCGTGCAGCGCGCGTACGAGGCGCGGCTGGGCGCGCGGGGGCTCGTCGACCCGGCGCTCTGGGCGGCTGATCGTTGGTTCGGCGATGAGGCGAGGGGGACGGGCGCGGCGGTCACGCTCGTGGGCGTGACGGAGCTGCGGCTCGTCGAGCGGCGGGCCCTCGAGCGCGGCGCGGGGAGCGTGGAGGCGTTCGTTCTCGCTCCCGAGGAGGACGCGGAGCGGTTCGACGAGCTGGGGTGCGTACGCGTGGAGGCGTGGGCGGAGGCGGCGATCGAACTGGACGAGGATCGCGTGGTGTTTGCGGAGGACGCGCGTGATCAGGCGGAGCGCGCGCTCGAGCGGCTGGCGCGGGCGATCTTCCGGGCGTGGTTCGTGGACTTCGAGCCCGTGCAAGCCAAGGCCGCCGGCGCCGCGTCCTTCCCCAGTATGCCCCAGGCCGCCTTCGACGCCCTGCCAACCCGCCTGGCCGACTCGGCCCTCGGGCCGGTGCCGGAGGGG
>Ga0208218_1000341_pt1 | contig 24129 bp, 4 predicted proteins | sample HotLakmasection3_FD_184726 | JGI IMG/M metagenome (GOLD analysis project Ga0208218, IMG submission 184726) | Hypersaline microbial mat communities from Hot Lake, Washington, USA - Section #3 (SPAdes) | ecosystem: Environmental > Aquatic > Non-marine Saline and Alkaline > Hypersaline > Microbial... | reverse complement strand
GGGATGGGGGGATGGGGGGAGCTGGTTACCGAGAGATATTGGGTGAAGACGGTTTTGAGGAGGTTGGCGGCGGACCAGCCATCGAGGATCAGGTGGTGGTAGGCGCAGATCAGATGGTGTTTATGGTCGCCGACCTGGATCAGGGCCAGTCGCATCAGGGGTGGGGTGTGCAGGTTGAAGGGTTGGCTCTGGTTGCAGTCCAGGAAAATTTGCAGGCGGGTGGCCTGGAGTTCGGGGAGCTGGTCGCGCCAGTCTTGCTGCACCCAGGGCAGTTCGGCCTGTCGGTAAACGACCTGAAAGGGTTCGTCCCGCTGTTCCCAATAGAAGGCGGTGCGGAGGACGTCGTGGTGAGTGACGGCCTGTTGCCAGGCTTGGTGCAGGGCCGTGGCATCCAGTGCTCCCTCCAGGGTCAGCACGATTTGGGGCACGTAGACGCCGGACTCTGGGGCCAGCAGGGTGTGGAACAGGATGCCCTGCTGCATGGGCGACAGGGGATAGATATTGGCGATTTTTTGGCGTTTATCCATAGTTACCCCCTAAAGATCCGCCAGGAGATCGTCGAGTTCTCCCTGGCTGAGTGACATGTGTGGAAAGTCCGATGGCGTGTAGCCCGCATCCTCGCTGGCGGTGAGACAGTAGTCGATGAGCTGTCGCAGGGCATCCAGGAAGGCCTCGGCGAGGTGAGCGATGGTGGCGCGCTGGTGGATGGCGGTGCTGTAGGCCCAGTTCAGACGGAGCTGTCCCCGGCTGACCAATCCGTCGATTTCCAGCAAAGCGGTGCGCGAATCCTCCGGGCTGCGGGCTGCGCCGCTAGACTCCGATGCGGGCGCAAACCAATCGTCCGCCGCCAACACCTGATCGAGCTGGCCAAGATAGTTAAATCGCACCGCCACCGCCACCGATGGCAGAGCATCTGGGTGCAAATAGCGCCCCACTCCATAGCCCAGCCCCCGATTAGGCACGGCCCGCAGGGTTTCTTTTACCTGCTTCAGGGCCGCCCCCAGGGTGGGCGTGGCGGTCAAATCTAAACTTACCGGAAAGAGGGCCGTAAACCAACCCACCGTGCGAGACAGATCAATCCCTGTCGCCCATTCACCGGGCAGATCCTCCCGTCCGTGACCTTCCAGCTCCAGCCGCAGTTGTCGCGTCCCCGTCCAGGGCTCCAGGGCCAGCACCAGGGCCGTTAGCAGCAGGTCATTGATCTGCACGGAGTAAGCTCCCGGCACCTCCTGAAGCAGGCGGCGGGTATCGGCTTCGCTGAGGCTCACCGTCACCCGGTCAGCGATCGCCATCCGATTATCTGCGCTGTCAAAATCCCTGGGTAACGGCTCCACTGGGATAGCCGCGATGCCCTGCCAGTAAGCTCGCTCGGCCTCCAGTGCGGTTGTGCGGGCATAGGCGCTGAGATGTTCCGCCCACTGTTTGAAAGAGGTGGTTTTCGGCGGTAGTTGTGCGGGCTGGCCCTGCTCCAGCTGTCCGTAGACGAGCCGCAGATCCCCCAGCAGAATCCGCCAGGAGATCCCGTCGATGACCAGGTGGTGGCATACCAGCAGCAGGCGTCTCTCGTCGCCAAACTCAAAGTAAGCCACCTTCAGCAAAGGGCCGGTCGCCAGGTCAAAGTTAGTCTGTAAATCCTGGGCCGTTTCGGCTATCGCCCCCGGCAATTCCGACGGCGTGCCCGTCACCACCGTCAACGGCAAGGCTTCCGGTGGTTGCCACTGCTGCTGCCAGCCCGCCTCAGTCTGAACAAAACTCGCCCGCAGCGCATCATGATGCATCAGCAATTGCCCCAAAGCCTGCTCTAACAAAGCCGGATTCATCGGCTTGCGCACCGTCAGCAAAATCGCCTGATTCCAGTGGTGGGGGTGCTGCAACCCCTGCTCAAAGAACCAGTGCTGAATCGGTGTTAGCAATCCCATCCCGGTGATCAGCCCCTGCTCTGCCTGCACCTCCTGACGACTCGACACTACCGTCGCCAGTCGGGCAATCGTCTGATGCTGAAACAGATCCCTTGGCGTCAGCTGCAACCCCAACTGGTGAGCCTTTGCGATCGCCTGCAACGCCAGAATCGAATCGCCCCCCAGCTCAAAGAAATTGTCATGCAACCCCACCTGCGCCACCGGCAAAAGTTCCGTCCAGATCGCCGCCAGCACCGCCTCCGTCTCTGTCCTGGGAGACTCGTCTTGGGCCTCTGAATCCAACCTTTCAGGAACGGGCAGAGCCTTGCGATCGAGCTTGCCATTGGGTAAGCAGGGCAGTTCGTCCAGCTCGATGAAGAAGGTGGGAAGCATGTAGTCGGGGAGTTTTTCGGCGAGGAAGGGGCGGAGGGGTATCGGGTATTGGGTATCGGGTATCGGGTATCGGGTATCGGATTGTGACTGGATCCTGGAACCTGGAACCTGAAACCCAGTACCTGAAACCTGATCCCCTTCTGCCTTCTGCCTTCTTCTGCCTTCTGCCTTCACGACATACGCCACCAACCGCCGATTCCCATCCTCATCCGTCCAGGGATTCACCGCTGCTTGCTCGACTTCGGGGTGGTTCAGCAGGGCGGCTTCGATTTCGCCCAGCTCGATACGGAAGCCACGAATTTTGACTTGATTGTCCAGGCGGCCCAGATATTCAAGGGAGCCGTCAGGGCGGTAGCGGACGCGATCGCCGGTCTTGTAAAGAAGGGAGTAGGGAGTAGGGAGTAGGGAGTAGGGAGTAGGGAAAGTTCCCTGTTCCTTATTCCCTATTCCCTGTTCCCCATTCCCTATTCCCTGTTCCCCATTCCCTATTCCCTGTTCCCCATTCCCTATTCCCTGGAAAAACGGATTCGGCACAAACCTTTCCGCTGTCAACTCCGGTCGATTCAAATACCCTCGTGCCAGGCCGTCGCCGCTGAGGTACAGTTCGCCGGGGACGCCGATGGGGACGGGTTGCAGGTGGTCGTCCAGGACGTAGACCTGGGTGTTGGCGATGGGGCGTCCGATGGGGGCGATCGCCTCCTGCTTATTCATGCGGGCATAGGTGGAGTAGGTGGTGTCTTCGGAGGGGCCGTAGAGGTTGAAGACGTTCTGGAGGTGGGGAAGCTGGTAAAGCTGCTGAACGAGGGCGGGGGGCAAGGCTTCTCCGGCCAGGTTGATGGTGGTGACGCTGGGAGGGATGCCGCCGGTGCGGAGCAGGGCGGCGGCGGCAGAGGGCACGGTGTTGATCAGCGTCACCGGGGTGGCAGGTCGCAATTCGGGAAGTTGGAGGACGTTTTCTGCCAGGATGACGGTGCCGCCCCAGCTCAGGGGGACAAAGAGTTCGAAAACGGACAGATCAAAGCAGATAGAGGTGCCAGCCAGGACGCCCCGCAACTGCTCCGGTGAGAAGACATCCTTCGCCCAGTGGCAAAGGGTGACGGCACTGCGATGCTCGATGGCGACGCCCTTGGGACGCCCGGTGGAGCCAGAGGTGTAGATGACGTAGGCGAGGGTGGAGGGTAGGTGGATAGGTGGGTAGGTGGGTAGGTGGGTGGGGAGATGAGCGGGAGTGGTGGGGTGGTGGGGTGGTGGGGTGGTGGGGTGGTGGGCGATTGCGTCGGTCTCGCTAGCCAAGTCCAGGATGGGGAGGGTGTTGTCGGTAATGACCTCCCTGGTAGGGTGGGCACTGCCCACCATTGAATCAGCAGTTAACCGATCCACTAATGGAGCACTGCCCACCATTGAATCAGCAGTTAACCGATTCACTAATGGAGCACTGCCCACCATTGAATCAGCAGTTAACCGATCCACCATCCCTGCCTTGCCCTCCATAGACAAATTCGCTGTAATCAACAGCGACACCTGAGCATCTTGCAGAATGAAGGCTAATCGCTCGGCTGGATAGTTGGGATCGAGGGGCACATAAGCCCCGCCCGCTTTGAGGATCGCCAGCAGCGCCACCACCATGTCGGGAGTGCGCTCCATGCAAACGCCGACACAGGTTTCAGGGCCAATGCCCTGGGATTGGAGGTAGCGGGCAAGCTGATTCGACCGGGTATTCAGTTCCTGGTAAGTGAAGGACTGGTCGTTGAAGATAAGTGCCGTTGCCTGCGGCGTCTTTTCGACCTGTTGTTCAAAGAGCTGATGGAGACCCAAATGGTTGGGGTAGTCTGCCTGGGTCTGATTCCATTGCCAGAGCTGCTGTTGCTCCGCCTGAGCCAGCATCGGTAGGGCCGCGATCGGCTCTGTGACCTGTTGAGGAATCGCCTGGAGCAGTTGGCGCAGGTGCCCTGCCATGCGGTGGATCGTATCCGCTGTAAACAGATCAGTGCGGTATTCCAGGGTGCCCTTCAGTCCCCGCTCATCCAGCCGCATGGAGAGGGTCAGGTCAAACTTGGCGGTGTTGCTTTTCACCGACAGGGGCTGCCAGTCGAGGGCGGTGTTGAGGGTGGTCAGGGATTGATCGGCGATCGCCTCTCCAGCATTCTGCAAGACAAACATCACCTGGAATAGCGGCGCATGACTCCAACTGCGGGGCACGTCCAGCACTTCTACTACTTGTTCAAAGGGCGTTGACTGACGGGCGTAGGCCTCCAGCGCCACCTCCCGCACCCGTCCCAGCAGTTCCTCAAAGCGGGGGTTGCCGGACAGGTCGGTTCGCAGTACCAGGGTATTGACGAACATGCCGACCAAGCCCTCCAGCTCAGTTCGGGGACGGTTGGCGATGGGCGTGCCGATCACCAGGTCGGTAAAGCCGCTGTAGCGATGCAACAGCACCTGAAAGGCCGCCAGTAAGGTCATAAACAGCGTCACCCCCTGCTGCTGGCTGAGAGCCTGAAGTACCTGGGTTTGGCTGGTCGTCAGCCTGAATTCATAGCTGTCTCCCCCAAAGGACTGTACCGCCGGTCGGGGATAATCGGTTGGTAACTCCAGCAGGGGTGGCGCATCCTGGAGCTGATGCTGCCAGTAGTCCAGGTGACTGGTCTGGCGCTGCTGTTGCTGCCATGCGGCGTAATCCACATACTGAATCGGCAGCGGCGGTAGAGAAATCGCCTGACCTGACCGCAGTGCATCGTAGACCTGCGCTAGCTCTCGCACCAGAATTCCCATTGACCAGCCATCGGCAATGATGTGATGCAGGCTCAGCAGCACGACATGGTCATCCGCTGCTAAACGCAACACCCGCAGCCGCAGCAGCGGCACCCGGTTCAAATCAAAAGGCGTTCGGGCTTCGCGCTGAATCTGCTCGCGCATCTGCTCCCGCTGGCTCGACTCGTTCAACCCACTCAAGTCGATCAGGGGAATATCAATTGCAACCTCAGCCTGAATCTCGATCTGAGCTTTGCCATCCACATCCTTAAATGCGGTTCGCAGGACTTCGTGGCGTTCAACAATCTGCTCAAGGCTCTGCTGCAGTAGGTCTATGGATAATAATCCCTTGACTCTGACAGCGGTGGGGATGATGTAGAACGGGCTGTCAGGCTCTAGCTGAGCCAATATCCACTGCCGCTGTTGGGCATCGGAGAGCGGTAAAGCGCCAGAACGCTCAATCCGTGAAATGGGTTCGAGGGATACGGGATGGTCGACTGCTTTCAGGGTGTCGATCGCGATCGCAAGTTGAGACAGAGTGGGATGCTCGAAGAGCGATCGCACCGGCAACTCGACTCCGAAAGCCTGACGTACCTGAGCCACCACCCGAGTCGCCAGCAGGGAGTGTCCCCCTAACTCAAAGAAGTTTTCATCGCGACCGATGCGATCCTGGTTGAGCACTGCTGCCCAAATGTTGGCAAGCAATTCCTCAGTGAGAGTGAGAGGCGTTATTGAGGTCTGAGCTGTTTCAGTTGATTCAGGTTTCGGTAACGCCTTGCGATCCACTTTGCCGTTGGGCGTCAGGGGTAGGGCGTCAAGCACAACGAATTGAGACGGCACCATGTAGGGGGAGAGATGCTGCGATAGATAAGTTTTGAGTTTTGAGTTTTGTTCGCGTAGCGACTCCAGAGGAGTAATTTTGAGTTTTGAGTTTTGTTCGCGTAGCGACTCCGGAGGAGTAGTGTTGAGTGTTGAATTCAAACCTAATAATTCAAAATTCAAAACTACATACGCGACAAGCTGTAGGTCTTGGGGATTATCTTCGCGCAGTACGACAACGGCTTGAGATATATCAGGATGCTGCAAGAGAACGGCTTCGATTTCGCCGAGTTCGATGCGGAAGCCGCGCAGTTTCACCTGATGGTCGAGACGACCGAGGTATTCGAGGGTGCCGTCGGGGCGGAGGCAGACGCGATCGCCAGTTTTGTAAAGAAGGGAATAGGGAGTAGGGAGTAGGGAATAGGAAGGAGGAAAAGCTCTGCTTTGCATGGGCAAGGCCCTACGTTCTTCATGCTCTAATCCCTGTTCCCTGTTACCTGTTCCCTGAGAAAATAGATTCGGCACAAACCGCTCTGCTGTCAATTTCTCCCGCTTCCAATACCCCGGACTGAGGCCGCTGCCGCCGATGTGCAGTTCGCCGGGAACGCCGACGGGAACCGGATTTTGCTGGGCATCAAGGATGTAGAACTGGGTGTTGGCAATGGGTTGGCCAATGGGGACGATGCCGTCTTGCAGCATGGACGACTCAATCTTGAGGGCGGCAGACCAGATGGTGGTTTCGGTGGGGCCGTAGAGGTTCCAGAGTTCTGCACCGCAGGGGAGTAGTTGCTGGGCTAGGGAGACATCGAGGGCTTCGCCGCCGCAGAGGAGTTTGAGGTCGGCTTTGCCCGGCCAGCCACTTTCCAGCAGGAGTCGCCAGGTGGCGGGGGTGGCCTGCATCAGGGTGATGTCGTGCTGCTCTAGCTGGGCAGCGAGTTTGTGGGGGTCGCGGACGGTGTCCTGGCTGGCGATGACCAGGGTGCCGCCAACGGTGAGGGGCAGGAACAGTTCCAGGGCGGCGATGTCGAAGGCGAGGGTGGTGACGGCGAGGAGGGTGTCTTGGGCCGTCATGCCGGGAGCCTGGGCCATGGCGCTGAGCAGGTTAGTGAGGCTCTGGTGGCGAATGGGGACACCTTTGGGGGTGCCGGTGGAGCCGGAGGTGTAGATGAGGTAGGCGAGGGTGGAGGGTAGGTGGGTAGGTGAGTGGGTGGGTAGGTGGGTGGGTAGGTGGGTGGGTAGGTGGGTGGGTGTATGGGTGGATGGGTAGGGGCGTACGACTGTGGGCTCGTGCAGGGTGGAGGGGGTGGAGAGATCGCTGATATTCAGGATGGGGAGGGTGTTATTGGTAATAGCCTCAATGGGAAGGTGGGCAATGCCCACCCTACCGGGGGGACTCGTAGGGTGGGCACTGCCCACCATTGAATCCGCAGTTAACCGATCAACCCTTGGAGCACTGCCCACCGTGGACGAATTTGCCGTAATCAGGAGCGACACCTGGGCATCCTCCAAAATGAAGCGCAGTCGCTCGGCGGGATAAGTGGGGTCGAGGGGGACGTAGGTGGCCCCGGTTCTAAGGATGGCGAGGAGAGTGATCACCAGCTCGGCGGAGCGTTCCAGGCAGAGGGCAACTCGGTCACCCAACTGTACGCCTTGTTGAATTAAGTAATGAGCCAGTTGGTTAACTCGCTGGTTAAGTTCCTGGTAGCTGAGGGCAGTGTCCTCAAAAATGACGGCAGTGGCATCCGGCGTGGCTTTGGCCTGGTCGGCAATCAGCTCATGGACGCAGCGTTCGGGAATGGGTTGCTCGGTGTGGTTCCAGGTTTGGAGGTGCTGCCGCTCGGTTGGGGTGAGTAGGGGTAGCGTTGCCAGAGGTTGATCTGGATCGGCGATCATGCCCTGGAGCAGGGTTTCCAGGTGGCTGAGGAGGCGGTGAATGGCGGCAGTGGGGATGCGACTTTGGTCATAATTCACCCTAAAAGCGAGGATTTCGCCCGGTATGACGACCAGAGCGAGGGGATAGTTGGTCTGTTCAAAGCCTTTTCCTTCGCGGATGGTGAGGCCGCTGCTGTCGTCGGTGAGGGCTGTATTCAGGGAAACGGGGTAGTTTTCGAAGACCAGCAGGCTCTCGAATAGAGGAGTGCCGTGGGGGACTGGGCTCCAGGATTGGATGTCGGTGAGGCGGCTGAAGGAATAGGTTTCGCGATCGCGCTGATCGGCCTGAATCTGTTGCAGCCAGGGGAGCAGCGGCATCTCGGGGGGCAGCGAAACCCGCACGGGCACAGTGTTGATGAACAATCCTACGATGGAGTCTGCGCCGGGTAGGGTGGGTGGGCGTCCGGAAACCGTTGCCCCAAATACCACGTCCCCGGTGTCGCTGTAGCGGCTCAGCACCAGGGCCCAGGCACCCTGAATCAGGGTGTTCAGGGTGAGGTGGTGGCGCTGGGCAAAGGCATTCAGGTCAGCCGTCAGATTCTGAGATAGCGTCAGCCACTGCTCGCAGTGCTCTGAGGGAGCAGAGGTGAGTCGCAGACGGTCAATGCCCAGCGGGGTGGGAGCGGTGAAGCCTGCCAGAGTTTTCTGCCAGTAAGCCTGGGCTGCCTGCTGGTCCTGCTGCTGGAGCCAGAGAATATAGTCCCGATAAGGTCTGGGCGGCTGCAGGGTGAGCGTCTGCCCCTGACGCTGAGCCCTGTAGCAGGCGAGGACTTCCTTAATCAGCAGGGCATTGCACCAGCCATCCATCAGCAGGTGATGGTGGCTCCAGACGAAGCGATGCCGCTGGGGGCCGAGCCGCAAGAGGGCACAGCGCATTAGGGGAGCCTGGTCGAGGCGAAAGCCCTGGGTGCGATCGCGCCGCAAAAACGCCTCCAGCTGGTCTGCCTGCTCTGGCTCTGACAGGGCTTGCCAGTCCTCCTCAACCCAGGGCAGATCAGCGATGGCGTAGACCACCTGCAGGGGCTTATCTGCCTCTTCCCAGTAGAACGCAGTACGCAACACGGCATGGCGCTGGACGACTGCCTGCCACGCCTGTTTGAAGGCAGCAACGTCCAGATCGCCCTCCAGCAGGCAGTTTCGCTGCTCAAAGTACACCCCCGACTCGGGCGCATACAACGTGTGGAACAGCATACCCTGCTGCATCGGGGAGAGTTCGTAGATATCCTGTACGTTCATCATGGCGCTAGTTCCCCCGAATCTTGCTGAAGAGCTGGTCAAGCTGTGCCTGATTCACCCGCGCCGCCGCAAAGTCGGACGGGGTATAGGTGGCTTCGGTGGCAGGTTGAGCAGGCTGGGCCAGGTAGGACTGCAGCGTTGCCCGAAAGCGCTGGGCAAGGGTCTCAACAGTGGCCCGTCGGTGGACAGCACGGCTGTAGCGCCAGACTACCTGAAGCTGACCGTCCCGAATCAGGGCCACCACATCCAGCAGGTAGCGGCGGGCTCCCAGCGGACTGCGGAGTTGCCCCACCGATTCAGCAGCCAGGGACTGAATCAAGCCCTGGCTTTCAGAGACAGCGTCCAGCCGGATTTGTCCCAGGTAGTTAAAGCTGATGGTTGCAGGAGACCTCAACGCCGGGTCAGCCCCGGCAGCCAGATAGCGCAAAATGCCATACCCCACACCTTGATGGGGAACGCTGCGCAGCTGCTCCTTCACCGACCGGAGCTGCTCGGCCATCGTCCCCGAGGGCAGCTCCAGCCGCAGGGGATAAACCGCCGTAAACCAGCCCACTGTCCGAGACCCATCCAGCTCCGCCAGGTCTTGCAAATTTTGCAAATTCAGGTCTCGCCCATGCCCCTCCAGGTCAATCAACACCGTAGGGGACTGCATCCAGGACTTCAGCGTCTGGCCCAGAACCGTCAGCAGCACCTCATTGACCTGGGCATGGTAGGTCTGGGTGACAACCTCCAAAAGCGCCTGGGTTTGATCCGCATCCAGTCCGAAGGAAATTTCCTCCATGGACGCCACCCTGTTGCGCTGGGCATCTCCTTCAAAATCCACTGGCAGCGCTGCCGCCGGAGCGCATACATCGCGCCAGTAGGAACGCTCCGCCTCGAAGTAGCCTGACCGCCCCAAGGTCAACAACTGATTTGCCCAGGTCTGAATTGAATGGGTCTTTGGCGGTAAAAGGACTTCGCTTCCCGCCGCCAACTGCCGATAGGCCGTCTCCAGGTCTTCCAGCAGAATTCGCCAGGATACCCCATCGACAATCAGATGGTGAGCAATCAGCAGTAAGCGGCAGTCCCGCTCTCCCAGTTGCAACAAAGCAGCCCGAAACAGTGGCCCTGCCGCCAGATTCAGACTGGCCTGCCAGGTATTCACCGCTGCGGCCAGAGCCTCTGCCTGGGTTTCCGAAGAAAGATGGGACAGGTCGAGGTCATCCAGCGGTACCGTCACAGCATCGGGAACTTGAATGACCTGCTCCCAGAGCCCGTCTTGGCAGGAGAAGCGCGATCGCAACCCATCATGGTGCCCCACCAATGCCCGCAGCGACTGAGCCAGTATCGGCCTCTGCACATTCGCTGCCACCGTCACCATCACCGCCTGATTGAAGTGATGCGGCTCCGGCAATTCCTGAGCAAAAAAGTCCCGCTGAATCGGCGTCAGGGGCACCGCTCCGGTCACAGGTTCCTGGGAAACAGCGGATTGCGATCGCACCTCAGCCACCGCCGCCAACTCCGCCACCGTCTGGTGCTGGAATAGCTGGCGCGGCGTCAAATGCAATCCCCGCTGGTGCGCCCTCGCGATAATCTGCATCGCCAGAATCGAGTCGCCCCCCAGCTCAAAGAAGTTGTCATGAATGCCCACCGCACCCCGCCGCAGCACCTCAGCCCAGACCGCCGCCAGGCTCTGCTCCGTCTCCGTCAGAGGCCGATCCCCTTCACTCACAGCCGTCTCTATTTCCGGCAACGGCAGCGCCCTGCGATCCACCTTGCCATTCACCGTCACCGTCAGCGACTCCAGGGTGACGAAGTAGTCGGGGAGCATGTAGGCGGGGAGTTTGTTGGCGAGATAGTTTTTGAGTTTTGAGTTTTGTTCGCGCAGCGACTCCAGAGGAGTAATTTTGAGTTCTGAATTCAAAATTGATAATTCAAAATTCAAAACTAAATACGCCACCAACTTCGCCGCTTCCCCCAAATCATCCCGCAGCACCACAACCGCCTGCTCCACCTGCGGATGCTGGCCCAGGGCGGCCTCGATTTCGCCGGGTTCGATGCGGTAGCCGCGCAGTTTGATCTGGTCGTCCATGCGGCCCAGGTATTCGAGGGTGCCGTCGGGACGGTAGCGGGCGCGATCACCAGTCTTGTAAAGAAGGGAGTAGGGAATAGGGAGTAGGGAGTAGAGAGTAGGGAAAGTTCCCTGTTCCCCATTCCCTATTCCCTGTTCCCCATTCCCTGTTCCCTGGAAAAACGGATTCGGCACAAACCGCTCCGCCGTCAAATCCGGTCGGTTGAGATACCCGCGTGCCACGCCTGCGCCGCCGATGTAGAGTTCGCCGGGGACGCCGATGGGGAGGGGTTCCAGGTTGGGATCGAGGACGTAGAGTTGGACGTTGGCGATGGGGCGACCGATGGGGACGGTATCACCCGAAAAGTCGAGGGGGATGTCGTAGATACAGCAGCCGACGACGGCTTCGGTGGGGCCGTATTCGTTGATGAGGCGGAGGTTGGGGTGGTGTTGCTGCCAGGGGGTGATGTCGCGACTGTGCAGGGCTTCGCCGCCGAGGATGAGGGAGTAGGGGCGAGGCATTTTGGAAATAGTGTTATCTGTCATCCGGTCAGCTTTGGTCAAAATGCCTCGCCCGTACAGGGGATGGGGAGATGGGGGGGTGTCTGCCATCCGGTCTTTGGTCAAAATGCCTCGCCCGTACGTGGGCTGAGGGGATGGGGGGAAGATTAGCGGCGCGATCGCTTTCAGGTGGGAGGGGGTGAGTTTGACGAGGCTGAAGGTATCGCTGCCCTGGAGGGCCTGACCCAGGGCTTCGACCTCGTGGGTTTCGGGGAGGAGGGTGACGGGTTGCCCGACCAGGAGGGGGGCGAACAGGCTGGTGATGGTGGCATCGAACCCGATGGAGGACTGCACGGGAGCACCGCCCCCGACGGCGACGTTGTAAGCCTGGATGCACCAGTGCAGGTAGTTGCTCAATCCCCGGTGGGTGAGCAGGGTACCTTTGGGGTTGCCGGTGGAACCAGAGGTGTAGATGACGTAGGCCAGGTTCTCAAGATCAAGGCTGACGGTGGGGTTGTGGTCAGGGGCCTGGGCCAGCTTTTCGCCTTCACCCAGCAAATCCAAAGTAGGGTGGGCACCGCCCACCATTTCCCCCAGCGCCTCTCCACCCACCGTCACCACCCGCGACACCTGGGCATCAGCCAGCATAAAGCGAACTCGCTCCCCTGGTAGGCTGGGGTCAATGGGCACATATGCTCCGCCAGCCTTGAGTACGCCCAACAGCGCTACCAGCAGCTCAACGGAACGGGGGAGATAAATTCCCACCAGGCTTTCGGGGCCAATGCCCTGGGCTTGCAGGGTGTAGGCGAGCTGGTTAGCGCGACGATTGAGCTGGTCGTAGGTGAGTTGCTGAGTAGGGTCGATGACGGCCACAGCATCCGGCGTCTGTTCCACTTGAGCTGCAAACCGCTGGTGAAAGCATTGATTTGGCAGTGGAGCCTGGGTCTGGTTCCACTCCACCAGAAGCTGATGCCGTTCCGCTGCACTCAGGAGGGGAAGTTCGGCCACAGGGCAATCCGGGTGGGCGAGAATTCCTGCCAGCAGGGTCTGAAAATGTCCCAGCATCCGCTGAATGCGGTCTTCATCGAACAGGTCGGTGCGGTATTCCACCGCCAGCAGCAGGCCGTCGTCCCGCTCGATGCCGTGCCAGGTCATATCGAACTTGGTTTGGCCCGGATCAATCCAGGTCTGTTGAACCTCTAGCCCCGGCAAATCCAGGTCGAGGGTTGCTGCGTTCTGGCGCTGATAGCCGCTCTGGAGCTGAAACATCACCTGAAACAGCGGGTTCTTGCTCAGGTCGCGATCGCACTCCAGGGCTTCAACAACCTTGGCGAAGGGCACTTCGGAGTGCTGGAAGGCATCTGCGGTGACCTGCCTGACCTGCTGCAATAGCGCTCGAAATGTCATGCTGCCAGTCAGAGGGGTGCGGAGCACCAGGGTATTCACAAAAAAGCCGATCAGCGGCTCCACCTCGGAATGATTGCGGTTGGCGACGGGCACCCCCACGCTGATATCGTCCTGGGCGGTGTAGCGGTGCAGCAGCAGCTTGAACGCCGCCAGCAGGGTCATAAACAGCGTGGTGCCTTCCCTCTGGCTGAGGGCTTTGAGGGCGGCGACGCAGTCGGATGGCAGGGAGCGGGTGCAGGTACGGCTGGTGAAATTGGGCACTGCCGGACGGGGGCGATCCGTGGGCAATTCGAGCACGGGTAAACCCGTAAGCTGCTGTCGCCAGTAATCGAGCTGGGTGCGGCAGGCATCGCTCTGGAGCCACTGCTGCTGCCACAGAGTGTAGTCGGCGTACTGAATCGGCAGGGGCGGCAGGGATGGAGCCGTATTTTCTGCGAAGGCACGATAAACGGTCGCCAGTTCCCGCATCAGTACCCCACGGGACCAGCCATCCGCCACGATATGGTGCAGCACCAGCAGCAGCAGGGCCGTAGTCTCATTCAGCCGCAGCAGGTGACTGCGAAGCAGCGGGTCGCGGCTGAGGTCGAATGGCCGCCTGACGCACTGTTCGGTGAGTCGCTGAATTTCGGCTTCGACAGCAGCCTCTGGCAACGGCCTCAAATCGGTCACTGGCAAGGATAAGGCAATATCCGGCAGTACCTGTTGACAGGGCCGACCGTCCTGCTCGACAAACCGGGTTCGGAGGCTTTCGTGGCGTTGGGCGATCGCAGTCAAACTCCCCTCCAATGCTGAAACGTTGAGCGTCCCCGTTAGCCGCCAGGACAGGGCGATGTGATAGGCCGAACTGTCCGGGTTGAGCTGATGCAGCACCCAGAGATTTTGCTGGGACGGGGAGAGCGGCACCACCGCCGGACGGGCCTGGGGCACAAGGGGTAACGCCGCCGCTGGAACCAAGCCCTGCTGCTTCAACCGCTGCTCCAACAACGCCCGCCGCTCAGGAGAGAGGGCGGCAATGCGCTGCTGCAGGGCTTCAGAAGTAAGTCGCAGGTCTGACATGAGTGACGGGAGGTAGGACGGGGGCGCAGAGGGATGGGTTGAGGGAAGGCTGGCTGGGATGCCAGGGTTCAGAATCTGGGGCTCTGGGACACCTGCAGCCACTTGGCTGTGGGTGTCAGGTGCCGGGTTTCAGGTATCAGGTATCGGGTGTCAGGTGTCAGGGATGATGGGCTGATGGACGCCAGGCTGTACTAGCGTTTGATTTGCAAGGCGTGATTTCTAATGAGCGCTACCAACCATCACGGTTTCTGATAAAGGAATAACACAATTATCCTTGAGTCGCTTGAGATAGGGGAGGGCTTGCATAACTCGGTCAAAATCCTGAACAAAGTCGATTAAGCAGGCGATTTCAGTGATGCCAACCTTAGCCAGTTTTTGGATGAATGGTAAACAGCTTTCAGGGGTTCCGATCAGGGAGCGATCGTTCATAAACCCTTCCACCCCAAATAATAACAGACTATTCAGGTCGTCATCGGAAAAATCTTCGAGGCTGATGGATAATCCCATCCCTTTGGCCAGATTTTCCAGGAGACCGTAATGGGTTTTCAGGTATTCGCAAAAGGGTTGGCGAACATCATCTTTAACCTGGTCGATATCGGCACCCAAAAAGGTATGGAGCATGAGCGATATGGTTTTCGTATTGGGGTCATGACCATGCTTGCTGAGGGACTGTTTATAAGCCTGAATTTTAGGAGCCAATTGTTCTAATGATCCGCCCAGGAGTGAGGTAAGGATATTTGCGCCCAGCCGTCCGGCTTCGATGAAGGTTTCGGTGGACTGGCAGGTAATCCAGGTGGGCAGTTGGGGCTGGATGGGTCGCGGTAGGGATACCGCCGAGACGGTTTTGCCCGTGGCGTCTTGAAAGTCTACGGTTTCCCCTCGCCAGAGTTGCTGAACTTGCTGAATCCCCCGCCACATCACAGCTTTGCGGCTGGCATGGGGGGTGGGCGACAGAATGAACTCGTCCATGGTCCAGCCTGAGGCAAAGGCGATCGCGGCTCGCCCGCAGGAGAGATTATCGACAACGGCCCAATCTTCAGCAATGCGGACGGGATGGTGCAGGGGCACGACCACGCTGCCTGCCCGCAGTTGCAGGTTTTCCGTCACCATGGCCAGGGCGGCGCTGGTAAGGCCGGGGTTGGGGTAAAGCCCGCCGAAGGCGTGGAAATGCCGTTCGGGGGTCCATACGGCGGTGAAGCCATTTTGGTCGGCGAATTTGGCGCTTTCAATTAGAAGTTGGTATTGATTGGGGCGGGCAATGGAGCCGTCACCGTCGAAATAAAATAGGCTGAATTTCATGGGAATGTCTGGTTTGCTGCGTAAAGATTCTTTGGGGAAAGGGATGTTTTAATTGCGGTTAATTTTGGATGGTGGGCAGTGCCCACCCTACGAATTTTGCTTGACGGTGCATTACGGCTGCGCCTGATGCACCCTAAAGTTTTGCTGTTTAAGGTTGATTTTTGACTTGATTTTCGACATCTTCTGGAGACATGGTTTCAATTTGATTTAATAACTCTTCAATTGCGGCTTGATCGGTGTCATTAGATTGATTTTCTTCGATTATTTTAGCGATTCCAGCAACGGTGGGGGCTTCAAATAAAAAGGCTCGCATGGGTAATTCAACCTGAAATTCTTTTCGCAGCCTCGTTACGGCCTGGATTGCTAAAAGTGAGTGACCACCCAGTTCGAAGAAGTTATCATAAATTCCGACTTTTTCAACTCCTAATAATTCTTGCATGGCCTCGGCGACGGCGGTTTCAATCGCGGTTGTGGGGGCAACATATTCGCTCGAAAGTTGGGGGCGGGTGTGGTGGTCTGAGGCATCTGATGGCGGGTTGATTGACAGGGTTTCGGGGTGGTGAATCCACTGGTCGATGCGATCGCAGAGATTCCCCGGCGACACGGTCACCTGGTTCAGGGAGGGCTGGGCCAGCACTCGTCTGGTCACCTGCCACACCTCGTCTGGCGTCATCGCCAGGTCGAGCCAGGTTGAACCCGTGTTTTGGGGAGTGTCTTCCAGACGACAGGCATCCCAGTTGATGCTGATCCAGCGGGAAGTCGGGTCACGATGGGCGGTAGTAAGGCTATCCAGGTAGGCATTGGCGGCGGCATAGGCTCCGAACCCAACTCCACCCACCACCGACGACAGGGAAGACTGGAGCAGGACAAAATCGGGATTTTGCCCCTCCAAAGCGGACATCAGCGCCTGAATTCCCTGGATTTTGGGACGAAACGTCTGTTCGCACGTCTGCTGAGTTAGCTCAGGAATCAGGCAGCTGGCGCGATCGCCCATCACCCCGGCATGAATGACGCCGTGAATGTCACCAAATTGGGCCAACCCCTTTTCCACAGCCGCGTTCACCTGCGCCTCATCCCCCAGGTCAGTGCTGAACCACAGGTAGTCCGTGCCCGCCGTTCCCAGTCCCTGCAGTTTGCGGATCAGACGGCTGACCTCGTGCTGGGGGCCATGGGTCGCCAGCCACTGCTCCCACCCGTCAGGAGCGGGCAGCCCAGGACGACCCAGCAGCACCAGTCGGGCCTGAAATTCCCGCCGCAGCGCCTGGGCATAGACCATTCCCAGTCCCTCCACCAGGTCTCCGGCAATCAAGTAAGTGCCCTCCGGTCGCAAGGGCGGTTGACCCTCGGGTAGCGGTAGCGGCTCGTAGGTTTGCACCCAGCGGTAGCCGTCTCGGTAGGCCACGATGGGGTCGGCGGCGGCCAACTCCCGATAGAGACTGTCTACCACAGGCTGGATTGGGGCCGAACCTCCCGTCACAGCAACATCCAGGCAACGACAGCGAATCTGGGCGTATTCCTGGGGAATTACTTTGCAAAGCCCAGAAAGCATTGCCGCCGGGGGGTTGACGGCATCTGTTCCCACCACCGCCTGCCCGTTCGACGTGATCACCGTCAGGGACATCGAGGATGGACTTTGACCCAGTGCCTGAGTCAGGTGCAGCACACTGTAGAAGCTCATCGCAAAATCGGCTGGCTCATCAGCCAGGCTCCATCCCTGCACCCAGTGGGTGGGCCGATGACCCGCAGTTTCCAGAGCCTGAACCAGCACTCGATAATCCTCAGGATTGTGCGGATTCAGGGTGAAGGTGCGCTCCTGATGGGAGAACTGAGAGCCGGGTTGCACCGTAATGACCGTTTGCTCAGCCGTCGCCAGTCGTTGGGCCAGACCAGAACCGATAGGCTCAGCGGCGAACACCACCCAGCAGTCGCTGGGAGCAGGCTCGATCTGCGGCAGGTAAGAACGCCGCCAGGAGGGTAGGTAAAACCAGTCGGCCAGGTTTGCCGCCTTTGTCTCTGGCGCTGCCTTGGGTGCCGCCAGCCCCGCCGGATTCAGCGCGACCCAGTACCGCTGCCGCTCGAAGGGATAAGTGGGCAATGGCACTCGCTGCCGGGGTGCATGAGCGTAGTAGCCCGACCACTGCACAGCCGCCCCCGCCAACCACAGCCGTCCCAGGCTGCCCAGCATCACGGTCCTATCGGCAACAGTTTCCTGGGGATGGGGTAACGAGTTCAGCACCAGCGCAGTTTTCGCCCCCTCAGCCGCCACGGCCTGCTGGGCCAGGGTCTTCAGCGTCCGGCCCGGACCCACCTCCAGCAGCACTGGATTTGGCAGCCGCAGCAACGCCCGCACCCCGTCATAAAACCGCACCGGCTGCCGCAAATGCCGTGCCCAGTAAGCCGGATCCGTCGCCTCTGTCGCCGTTAGCCAGGTGCCCGTTACATTCGAAAGCAGGTCGATCTGGGGCGGATGCAGGGTAATCTGGCTCACTAAAGCCTCTAAGTCTGCGATCGCAGGCTCCATCAGCGGCGAATGAAACCCGTGGGACACCTGTAACCGCCGATAGCGAATGTTTTTCGAATCCAGCAAGGCCTGGAAGGCGGCGATCGCCGCCTCCGTCCCCGATACCGCGCCCAGTTCCGGGCCATTCACCGCCGCGATAACGACATCCACCGGCAACAGTGCCGCCAACGCTGCCTCCGACAACGCCACCGACAGCATCGCCCCCGCCGGACACGCCTGCATCAACCGCCCCCGCGCCGCCACCAGCCGCAGCCCCTCCTCCAGGCTAAACACCCCGGCAATACAGGCCGCCACATATTCTCCAATGCTGTGTCCCATCACGCCAGCGGGTTTGATGCCCCAGGCAAGCCAGAGCTGGGCCAGGGCGTATTCCAGGGCGAAGAGGGCGGGTTGGGCGAAAGCGGTGGAGTGGATGGGGGGATGGGTAGAGGGTGAGGGGTAAAGGGTATAGGGTGTAGGGTTCAGGGTGTAAGGTTCAGGGTTCTCCCCTATTCCCTGTTCCCTATTCCCTATTCCCTTATCGCCATAAATCACCTCCAACAAATCAACCCCCTCCTCCACCAAAATCTCAGCACACCGATCCATCGCCTGCCGGAAAACGGGTTCGGTGGCGTAGAGGTCGCGGCCCATGGTGGGGTACTGGCTACCCTGGCCGGAGAACATGAAGGCGATCGCAGGCGTAGCCGGATCGGCGACCTGGGTAGGGAGGCTGCCGGAGGTCAACTGCTGAACCGCTTCGGTGGAGGACTGGCACAGGCAGATGCGGCGATGGGGGAAGGAGCGGCGACCCACCTGCAGGGTGTAGGCCACATCCGCCAGATCAAGGTCGGGATGGGCTTCTAGATGTCGGGCCAGATTCGCCGTCATTGTTTCCAATGCCGTCGCCGTTTTCGCCGAAAGCACTAATAATTGGGCAGGCTGGTCTATGCCTATTCCTGGTCCTTGGTTATTGGTTATTGGTTCTTCGCTTTTCTCTCTTCCCTCTTCCCTCTTCCCTTTTCCCTCTTCCGGCCCTTCCTCCAAAATCACATGGGCATTCGTGCCTCCCATGCCGAAGGAGCTGACGCCGGCGCGGCGGGGGGTGCCGTTGCGGGGCCAGGGGCTGAGTTGGCGCTGGACGGTGAAGGGGCTGTGGGCAAAGTCGATTTGGGGATTGGGCTGCTGGAAGTGGAGGCTGGGGGGAATTTGCTGGTGTTTCAGGGCCAGGGCGGTTTTGATCAATCCGGCGATGCCAGCGGCGGCGTCGAGGTGGCCCAGGTTGGTTTTGACGGAGCCGATAGCGCAGCCGCCAGGATGATTTTGCAGGGCTCTGGTGAGGGCAGCGATTTCGATGGGGTCGCCGAGGGCAGTGCCGGTGCCGTGGGCTTCGATGTAGCTGAGGCTGGCCGGGTCGATGTTGGCCTGCTTCAAAGCGGCGGCGATGACGGCGGCCTGCCCGGTGACGCTGGGGGCGGTGAGGCTGACTTTCTCGGCTCCATCGTTGTTGATGGCGGAGCCTTTGATCACGGCGTAGATTGTGTCGCCATCGGCGATCGCATCCGCCAACCGCTTCAGCACCACAAGGCCGACCCCGTTGCCGAACACCGTGCCCTGGGCTGCTGCATCAAAGGCGCGACAGCAGCCATCGGGGGAGGCGATGCCGTCGCTCTGGTAGCGGTAGCCCTGGGGGGCGGTGTTGCCCACGGTGACACCCCCCGCCAGGGCCATGTCGCATTCCTGCTGGAGCAGGCTCTGGCAGGCCTGATGCACCGCCACCAGGGAAGTAGAGCAACCGGTCTGGATACCGCAACTCGGCCCTTTCAGGTCTAGCTGGTAGGAGACGCGGGTGGTCATCAGCCCCATGACGTTGCTGATCACGGCCTGCACCGTGTCTACGGACTCCCGCAGTTTGGGGTCAGAAAACAGGTTGACCAGGTAGCTATTGAGGGCGGCCCCGCCGTAGACGCCGATGCGACCGGGATACTGGCGGCTGTCGTAGCCCGCATTTTCCAGGGCCGACCAGGCACATTCCAGAAATACCCGGTGCTGGGGATCCATCAGTTCAGCCTCGCGGGGGGAATAGCCGAAAAAGGCGGCATCGAAGCCATCGGCCTCAGAGAAACCCGCGTAGGCCCGGACGTAATCGGGCTGCTGCCAGGTGTCCGGCGAGACCCCGGCCTCCTCCAGTTCCTGGTCAGACAATCTGCGAATGCCAGACTGCCCTACCGTCAGCAATTGCCAGAGTTCATTAACGCTGTCGGCACCGGGAAACCGACCCGCCATGCCGACAATGGCGACCCGCTCATTCTTTGCCTGCTCCACGGCTTCAAGTTGCGATCGCGCCTCCCGCAAGGCCCGCAGAATGCGCTCATCGGTCGGTGGGGTGGGGTAGGAGAAACTCTCTGTCATGACGATTGATTCAGTAAGCGTTCGAGGGCAGCCAATTCTTCAGCAATGGGATCTTGCGGGGAGGCGGGAGGGCTTTCAGGTGCTGGTTCTCTTGATGGCCCCCTAAATTCCCCGATGTCGGGGGACTTTGTACCTCTAGCTCCCCCAGAATTGGGGGCGGGGGGGCCTTCGCGGGCGACTTTCCCAGGAGTTCGTTGAATTTCATCATTGGCAGCCGAATCCGGGGATGAGGCCGTCTCCGGTGGCGGGGTTTGCAAAACCTCCGCCGCCAGGTGCTTCGCCAGTGCTGCAATGGTGGGATGCTCAAAGATCACCGTAGAGGAGACCGTCGTTCCCAATTGCGTATCCAGGCGATTTTTCAGCTCCACCGCCATCAGCGAATCCATCCCCATATCGAAAAAGCCCAGCTGCGGATCGGGGAGCTGATTGGCCGATCGCCCCAGCACCCTGGCCACCTCCTGCTGCAGCGCCGTGGTCAGGAAAGTCAGCCGCTGACGCTCCGGCAGAGTCCGCAGACGGGTTTGCCAGCCAGAGGGAGCGTCGGTAGTAGCGCTGGCGGCAGACGCCGACGACTGGAACCGTTCAAAAAACCTATCCGTCCACCCCTGACTGAGGAACTGAGGCCAGCGAATGGGAATCACTCCCACCTGAGCCTCGCTGGGGTGGGCCAGCAACTGCGAGAAGATATGTAGTCCCTGGTCGGGCGCGATCGCATCCACACCCCTGACCTGAATCTGCTGATCCACTTGCCGTTGGGCCGCTGCCCCCACGCCTGACCAGGCTCCCCAGTTGATGCTCAGCCCCGGCAAACCCAGCCCCTGGCGGTGATGGGCCAGGGCATCTAAAAAGGCATTGGCCGCGACGTGGCTGCCCTGCCCCGGCGACCCCAGCAGCGACGCCGCCGAAGAAAACAGCACAAAGAACTCCAGCGGCTGCTCCTGAGTCAACTGGTGCAGATGCCAGGCCCCATAGACCTTGGGAGCCAGTACCGACTCCATCCGTTCCCAGGTCAACTGCTGCAAAACCCCATCATCCAGCACCCCCGCCCCATGAATCACGCCGCGCAGTGGAGTACCGAGAGATGCGATCTCCGCTGCCAGATCATCCCGCTGCGCCACATCCGCCTGGACGACCGTCACCCTGGCTCCCCTGGCTTCCAGCGCCTGTATCTGCCCTTGAGTTTCAGGGGAGATATCCGCGGGCGATCGCCGACTCACCAGCACCAGATGACAGGCTTCCCGTACCGCCAGCCAGTCCGCAGTGAGGAGGCCGAGACCACCGAGACCGCCGGTGATGAGGTAGGTGGGGGGATGGGGGGATGGGAAAGGGTTTTGAATTTTGAATTTTGAATTTTGAATTTTTTCTGCCTTCTGCCTGCTGCGCACGGGCACAGCCCTACTGCCTTCTACCTTCAACACCACTTTCCCCACGTGCTTTGCCTGCTGCATGTAGCGAAAGGCGCTGACGGCGGCGGTGATGGGGAATACCCGGTGGGGCAGGGGACGGAGCTGTCCGGCATTGAAGAATTGAACCAGGATTTGTAGCAGGCTCTGGATCTGCTGTGGGGCCTGGTGGGTCAGGGAAAGGAGATCGACCGGGTGGTAGGAAACCTGGGGGTAGAGGTTGGCGACTTGCTCTAGGCTCCACACATCGCGTTTGCCGATTTCGATGAATCGCCCCTGGGGCTTCAGTACGGAAAGGCTTTTGGGAATGAACTCACCGGAGAGGGAGTTGAACACGACATCAACGCCTTCTCCGTCGGTGGCGGCCAGGATCTCATCGGCAAAGTCCAGGGTGCGGGAGTTCATCATCTGGCGGACCCCCATTTGCTTGAGTACCGCCCACTTAGGGGGGCTGGCAGTGGCGAACACTTCCGCGCCCCGGCTCAGGGTAATCTGCACTGCCGCCATGCCGGTGCCTCCAGCCGCCGCATGAATCAGCACCCGTTCCCCTGGTTGTACCTGGGCGACCTCTGCCAGGGCATAGTAAGCCGTCAGGAAATTGGCTGGAATGGTGGCGGCTTCGGTGGCGCTGAAGCCCTCGGGTTGAGGCACTGCCAGTGCCGCAGGCACCGTCACGTACTGGGCAAAGCTGCCTGCCGCCAGGGCCATGACGCGATCGCCCACGCCTAAGTGCGTCACATTGGTTCCCACGGTGACCACTTCGCCTGCACATTCCACCCCCAGCCAGTCGCGCTCAAAGGGCAACAGGCCCAGGGTATCCAGCACGTCGATGAAGTTGAGCCCAGCAGCCTCCACCAGAATCTCGATTTCGTCCGGTTCGGGAGAACGGCGAGACCAGGGCTGGAGCTGCAGATTGTCCGGTGTTCCTCTGGATGCGATCGCCAGCCGGAAGCAGGCATCCTGGCCGCTCAGATTCGGCAGCTCCAGGGATGGGGGCAGGCTGAGCCGACCCAGACGGGCGACCCAACGTTGTCCCTGACGATAGGCGATCGCGTCAGTGCCAGCCTGAGCCCCCAGTTCTGCCGCCAGATCCGCCATCTGCTGCTGAGGCGTGGCGTGGGGGTCTAAATCCAACCGGCAACAGCGCAGGGCAGGATGCTCCAGCTCAATCACGCGCCCCAATCCCCAGAGCGGGGCCTGGGCCGGATTGATCACGGGTGGTGGCGTGACTCCCTGGGTTACCAGGTAGAGCTGGGGCGGCTGAGACAATTCAGCCAGCATCTGCACCAGGTGCAATAGGCCACTACAGCTACGCTCAAGGGCTTTGGGATGGAGGGAATCCGACGGGTTCGCCAGATAGGCTACTTTCGTGGGAACAGTCCCATCAGCGGTCAGAGCCTGCCAGAGCGTCTGGAAGTCCTCTTTGCTGAGGGGGTTGAGGGTGTAGGGATGGGGGGATGGGGAGATGGGGGGATGGGGGGATGGGACTGAACTTGCTCCCCTGGGGCGGCTTAGCCGATGAGCATCGCTGAGTTCTGCCCAAACACTGTGGATATGCTGTTTTTCCAGAATCTCAGTTAAACCATCAGCTCCATCGAGACTTTCAGTCAGAATCAGGCACGTGTCTAGTTGATCAGGCTGAGCCGTTCTGAAATCTCGCTGAGCCACGATTACCGTCTGCGGTAGGTTAGGTGGAGCGTTAGCGTCAGCAAAACCTAATTCCGAATTGGTTTCTGTTGGGTGACCCTCCGTTTCACCCAACCTACGGAAAGGTTGGAGAATTTCGGCGTTAAACCCGTTTTCCTGGAGGAGTTTTTGCCACTCTTCCGCTGGCAGCAGGGGATAGTCGGGACGCAAATCGCGATCGCTAAATTTCCACCAGCCTTCTGTCAGGCCGAAGATCAGGTCGAGCCAGGCCAGAGGCTGAGTACTCTCCAGCAGAATCAATTCGCCACCGGGAGCCAGCAGCTCTCGCACGTGGGTCAATGTTTGCCGCAGGTCAGCCGTAGCGTGAAGCACGTTAGCGGCAATCACCAGGTCGAAAGGCTGCTGGAATCCCTGAGAAGCGGGCGATCGCTCAATGTTCAGCACCTCGTAGCGCACAAAGGGATAGTCCCCAAAACGCTCCTGGGCCTTCGACAGGAATAGCGGCGAAACATCCGTGAACATATACTCAATATTCTGAAGATGGGGCAGCAGATGGGCGGTTGTACCGCCTGTGCCCGCGCCAATTTCCAGAATGCGGATGGGACGCTGAGGGGGAGGAATTGCAGCCGCAACCACCCGCTGCACCAGCGAATTCATCACCTGTGAGCCGACAGAGGATTCATACAGCTGAGTCAGGTCACTCAAATCGCCCCTGGGAAAGAGCAGCGTCAGGGGATCGACCTCGCCTCGCAGGACTGCCGCCAGGTTTTCGCCACAGCGAGTGAGGAGGGTGAGTTCGGCAGAGGGGGGGGGGGGGGGGGGGGGGGGGGG
>Ga0208218_1000340_pt1 | contig 24163 bp, 19 predicted proteins | sample HotLakmasection3_FD_184726 | JGI IMG/M metagenome (GOLD analysis project Ga0208218, IMG submission 184726) | Hypersaline microbial mat communities from Hot Lake, Washington, USA - Section #3 (SPAdes) | ecosystem: Environmental > Aquatic > Non-marine Saline and Alkaline > Hypersaline > Microbial... | reverse complement strand
GTCTCGACCACCGTCAGCCGGCCTGCGGCGCCAGGGGGTCTGTCTGCATGCCTGTCCATGCCGACAGTGAACGACATCGCGCCCGGACCCGGTAGGCGGTACTCCGCGGATGCTTACGATTAAGTACGAGGGGCAAAACCGCGGGCGGGGGCATTTCGGGGGACACAACACCGAACTTCAGCAAGCCGCCTTCGGCAGGAGGTCGCCACGCGGGAGTTCAGTGATGTGTCCCCGGATCTGCCACCTGCACATCGGCTGGCGAGAAACACGGCGCATCCATGGATTAACTTCGCTTTTCTGTTATGCGCTTTAAAGCGTCAAGAGAGGCGACGATTTTGTGCGCATCCTCAATAAGCAATTGGGCTTTCGCATCATGTCGCGGAAGATCGCCGTTGTATACGGCGATACTAACAAAAGGTTCTTTAATTGAGTTCATAACGAGCACAATATTCAAAGAACGTAAATTACGTAATTTTGTAGAACTCAGTGCCCCGAGGACCGCCCCAGCTGGCCCGAAAAGTACACCGCCGGCTCCAGCAAGGATAGCACCATCGGCAAGTTTTCCTGCCACTGTTTTGCCATTCTCCTGAAGCGCAATGCTTGATATATCTTCTGATTTGATCTCTCTATATTGTAGCTTGCCGCTAAGCAGGAGATGTCCGACACGTACAGCACTATGCGCGCCACTTATTTGTAAGAAATTCCTAGTATCTGGATAAGATCTTAACACTGCATCTTCCCATTTTGGAATTGTTTCTAGTTCTTTAGAGATTTGTTTAAGAAATGTGTCTTTTTCTTGTTTTTGTTTAGAGTGAAAGGTGGACCAGACTACTGCTGCGACACCTCCCGACACTATTAATGCGAAAATTGTTGAGCCCAATGGATTGCCTGTTTCTACAACAGCGATAATAAATATGAATATTAAAATAGGAATGGTGCATCCCCACTGCTCTGCATTTGCTGCTTCCTTTTGTTTTCTATTCACGACGAGTTCTCCTCATTTAAAGGAAACAATCCCCAATACTAAATTATATTTTGGTTGCGCTGCGCGCTAAACGCAAGTGGAAAGCGCCATTTCCAAAAATCGTTCTAACGTTAACCAACGTTAAGGTACCATACGTTAAGCTCTTACAACAAATGGGGTAGAAATCCGTTGTCGTAATCAACGTGATGACCCCGATGCTCGCTCACCCCTCGCGTTTGTGCGCAGGGTTAGCATGGAGAGTTAAACATGCCAAGAGAAATCGTAAATAGGGCGACGGAGGCGGACCGGCGGAATCTCGGGGACACATCACTTAATTCCCCGACGCAACACTCGCTACCAAGCGCGCTACCCTTACCTGGGCCGGACTTCCACCGGCTGGACGTCGCCAGCTTCGCCTGGCGCACGGACACAATACGGATCTCCGGCATCAGCCCTCGGTGAAAGGGCGCCCCCGCGGAATTGAGTGATGTGTCCCCGCAATTGCCCCCGCAATCGCCCCGAACTGTCCGTTGCCGACGGGCGGGGGAACGCCTAGAACGGGGCGGTACGCCGCGAAGGGATTGGTCTTCATGCAGATCGCCGTGCCCCGGCTCCGCTTTGTCCTGAGTCGCGCCGCCCGCGGGCGCTTGGCGCTCGTCCTGGCGGCGCTGATCCTGGTCGCGCTGCCGCTGGCCGGGTGCGGCAAGAAGCCGGGCGGCGTCACGGCGCCGCAGGGGGAAGAGGAGGACCGCTTCCCGCGGACCTACCCCTCCGAATGAGCGGCTTCCCCTATCATGACGGCGTCCTGCATGCCGAGGACGTGCCGCTGCCCGTGCTGGCCGAGGCGGTCGGCACGCCGTTCTACGTCTACTCCACCGCGGCGATGGCGACGGCCTGGCGCGACCTGGTCGAGGCGTTCGATCGCCATTACCCGGTGATGCCGTGCTACGCGGTCAAGGCCAACGGCAACCTGGCGGTGATCCGCACCCTGGCCCGGCTCGGCGCCGGCGCCGACGTGGTCTCCGGCGGCGAGCTGCGCCGCGCCCTGGCCGCCGGGGTGCCGCCCGACCGCATCGTGTTCTCCAGCGTCGGCAAGACGAAGGAGGAACTGGCCGCCGCCCTGGACGCCGGCATCCACCAGATCAACGTCGAGTCCGTGCCCGAGCTGAAGGCGCTGAGCGAGGTCGCCGCCGACCGCGGCGTGACCGCGCCGGTGGCGATCCGCGTCAACCCGGACGTCGACGCCATGACGCTAGCGCAGATCACCACCGGCACCCGCGACAACAAGTTCGGCATCGACATCGAGCAGGCGCCGGAGGTGTACGCGCTGGCCCGCACGCTGCCGGGCATCGACCCGTGCGCCCTGGCCATGCACATCGGCAGCCAGATCACCCGCCTGGAGCCGTTCCGCGACGCCTACACGCGCGTCGCCGGCCTGACCCGCGCCCTGCGCAGCCAGGGCTTCCCGATCAGCCGGCTCGACCTGGGCGGCGGCTTCGCGATCACCTACCGCGACGAAACGCCCACCGACCTGACCGGCTTCGCCCGCCTGATCCGCGACATCGTCGGGCCGCTGGGCTGCCAGGTGATCCTGGAGCCGGGGCGGGTGCTGGTCGGCAACGCCGGGCTGCTGGTCACCCGCGTCATCTACGTCAAGACCGAGCTGGCGCGCGACTTCGTGATCGTCGACGGCGCCATGAACGACCTGATCCGCCCGGCGCTGTACAAGGCCTGGCACGACATCCTGCCGGTGCGCGAGCCGCCGCCGGGCGCGCCCGCGGCGCCCTACGACGTGGTCGGGCCGGTGTGCGAGAGCAGCGACAGCTTCGCCCAGGCCCGCCCGCTGGCCGCCCCGGCCGCGGGCGACCTGCTCGCCTTCGCCAGCGCCGGGGCCTACGGCGCGTCGATGGCCTCGACCTACAACGCGCGCCCGCTGGTGCCGGAGGTGCTGGTCGACGGGCACCGGTTTGCCATCGTCCGAAAACGGCCAACATTCGAGGAGATGGTGGCGCTGGAAACCCTGCCGCCGTGGCTCGACGGCGGCTGAGGCCGGCATGGCGAGATCGGGAGAACGGGCATGCGGCGCACCCCGCGACGCGACGACGAGGCACCCGCCGAGCCGCACCTGAAGCTGCGGCTGGCCTGGGCCGCGGCGGCCTGGGAGCGGCTGTGGGAGGCGGCGTGGCCGGTCGCCGCGCTGGCCGGGCTGTTCCTGGCCGTGGCGCTGTCCGGCCTGCTGCCGGCGCTGCCGGGCTGGCTGCACCTGCTCGTCCTGCTCGGCGTCGCGGGCGGGCTGGGCTGGACCGGGTGGCGCGCCGCGCGCGCCTTGCGCCTGCCGGACATGACGGCGGCGCGGCGCCGGCTGGAGCGCGACAGCGGACTGACCCACCGGCCGCTGTCGGCGCTGCGCGAGGCGCAGGCGACCGGCACCGGCGATGCCGCCAGCCGGGCGCTGTGGCGCCTGCACCGGGAGCGCCTGCGCGCCGCGGCGCGGCACCTGCGCGTCCGGCTGCCCAACCCGGCGGTGGCGGCGCGTGACCCGTGGGCGCTGCGCGGGCTGGTCGCCTTGCTGCTGGTGGTCGCGGTGGCCGGGGCGGGGCCGGACTGGTCGGGCCGGCTGGGCCGTGCCGTCAGCCCCGAGCTGGGCCGCGCCGAGGCGGCGCCGCCGCCCAGCCTGGACCTGTTCCTGACCCCGCCGGCCCACACCGGGCTGGCGCCGATCTATCTGCGCGGCGGCGAGGACCGCGCCGGCACCATCGACGTGCCCGAGGGCAGCGCCCTGCTGGCCCGGGTCAGCGGCGGCGCCGGCACGCCGCGGCTGGTCCTGGGCGGGGAGGGGACCGCGTTCGACGCCGTCGACGGGTCGAGCTACGAGATCGAGGCCACGGTCGCGGAGGGCGACCGGCTGGCGGTGACCCAGGACGGCGACGCCCTGGGCGAATGGCCGATCCGGGTGATCCCCGACTTCGCGCCGGGCATCGCGTTCGCCGAGCCGCCGGGCGCCACCGAGCGCGCCGCGCTGCGGCTGGCCTATGCCGCCGACGACGACTACGGCATCGAGGCCGTCACCGCGACGATCCGCCTGGCCGGAGAGGTGGAGCCGGCGCTGCCGCAGGAGCCGGTCCGGCTGGAGCTGACCGTGCCGGGGCACCGGCCGCAGGAGGCCGAAGGCGTCGGCTATTTCGACCTGACGCCGCACCCGTGGGCCGGCCGGCCGGTGACCGTGCAGCTGACCGCGACCGACGCCGCCGGCCAGACCGGCGAGTCGGCGCCGGCGGCGATGGTGCTGCCCGAGCGCACGTTCACCCACCCGATCGCCCGCGCCATCATCGAGCAGCGGCGCACGCTGATGCTCCACCCCGACCGCCACGTCGAGGTGGCCGAGAGTCTGGAGACGCTGTCGGTGCGGCCGGAACGGTACGGCGACGACATGGTCGTGTTCCTGGCGCTGCGCAGCGCCGCGCGCCGGCTGCTGCTGGCCGGCGACGTCGGCGAGCACGTCGGGCCGGTGCAGCGGCTGCTGTGGGACACCGCCCTGCGCATCGAGGACGGCACCCTGTCGCTGGCCGAGCGCGCGCTGCGCGAGGCGCAGCAGGCGCTGATGGAGGCGCTGTCGTCGGACGCCGGCGACGAGGAGATAAGCCGCCTGATGGACGAGCTGCGCGCGGCCATGGAGCGCTACATGGCCGCCCTGCAGCAGACCATGATGGAGCAGCTGGCCCGCGGCGAGGAGATCCCGCGCATCCCGTTCGACCCGGACGCCATGATGCTGGACCAGGGCATGCTGGAGGACATGCTGGACCGCATGCAGCAGCTCTCCGAATCCGGCGCGCGCGACGCCGCGCGGGACATGCTGGCCCAGCTCCAGGCGATGATGGAGAACCTGCAGACCGGCCCGATGATGCCGCCCGAGGGCACCAGCGAGGCCATGCAGCTGCTCGAGGACCTGCAGGCGCTGGCCCGCGCCCAGCAGGCCCTGCTCGACCAGACCTTTCAGCAGGCGCAGCCGAACGCCCCGGGCGAGGCCGGCGATCCCGCCCAGGGTGCGGCCACCCAGGAGGCGCTGCGCCGCGCGCTGGGCGAGCTGATGCGCGAAATGGGCGACATGCTGGGCGAGATCCCGCAGAACCTGGGCCGCGCCGAGCGCGCCATGCGGCGGTCGGAACGGGCGCTGGGGGCGGAGCTGCCGCAGCTCTCCGTCGACCCGCAGACCGAGGCGGTGGACGAGCTTCAGCAGGGCCTGCAGAGCGCGCTGGACCGGATGCTCGAGCAGATGGCCCAGCAGGGCATGATGCCGGGGATGATGCCCGGCATGATGCCGCAGGGCATGCGCGGCCGCGACCCGCTCGGCCGCCCCACCGGCAACGCCGGCTTCAGCACCGACCACGTCGACATCCCCGACGAGGCCGAAATGCAGCGCGCCCGCGAGATCCTGGACGAACTCCGCCGCCGCCTGGGCCAGCGCCACCGGCCGGAGGACGAACGGAACTACATCGAGCGGCTGCTGCGGCGGTTTTGAGAGGGTTGACAGAATGTGTGCCGCGACCCTGACGACCAACCACCGGACACCGCCGCTGGACCGATCGTCCATCTGTGCAGTCATCGTAACGTTCAACCCAACAGAAAAGCTGAACGCCCTGGTCCTCGCGTTACAAGATCAGGTCGGAACGATCCTGATCGTGGACAACAATTCATCGAACCGAATGACGGTGGAGCGGCTGTCAGGGCAGGTCGGCGAGATCCTCTGGCTGGACCGGAACTACGGTCTGGGCCATGGGCTGAATACCGGCGCCCGGCGGGCCGTCGAATTGGGCCACACGTGGCTCATCACCTTTGACCAGGACAGCTGCCCGGCGCCGGATATGGTTGCGCGCATGGCCGATGCGTGCCGTGTAATGCCGCCAGGGCTCAGGGTGGGCGCCCTGGGGCCGCGGCGGGTCAAGACCGCGGACGAGATCGCTCAGCCGCCGTCGGCGCGGCAGTCGTGGCAGAGGCGGACCTACCTGATCACCTCCGGCATGCTGCTGCCGCTCGCGGTGTTCAATGAGATCGGCGGGTATGACGGCGAATATTTCATCGACATGCTGGATCGGGAGTTGTGTGCCCGTCTGGACCGCCATACCTATGCCGTCGTCATGGTCCGCGACGCATGCCTGATCCATCGGGTCGGCGATCCGGTCGGGTTTACTCTCCTGGGCCGCGACTTCTATTCGAGCAACCATTCCCCGGTGCGGCGCTATTACATGTACCGCAACGGCATCCGGCTGATGACCGAGCACGGTCTGCGCAAGACCCATTACGTGATCTATGGCCTGACCGCCGAATTCCTGTTCGTGCTGCTTGCCGAACGCAATAAGATCCGCAAATTGCGCGCGATCGCCGCTGGCATGATCGACGGCGTGCGCCGGCGCTCGGGACCGGCACCATCTCCTATAGCGTGACGCCGAAAAATCAGGGTACTGCGCTATCGGGAATGCCGGAACAGGGCAAAATCCGGATGGTTGCGCACCGAAAAAGCAGCGTCCATTAACGGCGCCGCCACTATACCGGAGTTCCACATAGCATATCCGACGCTAAGCTGGTCCCTCTTGCTGAATTTCCTGATCTGTTCCCACCAGATCCGAAAGAACTCGCGGACGGTCTCGGACTGCAGCACTGCCACAAGCACGCCTGTCTCGAACAGTCCAAAATGCTCAGGAAACTGCAAACTCCTGTAGTAGTCCATCTGCAGGTTTATGCTGTCGTGGCTGTCTCTGTTATAAAACCTGCACGCCTTGGCTTCGTCGTAAGTGCAATCCCGGAAGGGGTGCGGGATCACACCCAACTCCCTACCGCTGTCAAGAACAGCCTGAACATATCGTTTTAAATTACCCTTTACGAGAATGTTCGCGTCTATCCAGATGGCCACACGGTGCTCAGGAAACAGGTTGATCGGATGGGTCTTGACGTACCTTGCCATACGCGTCTTATCCTGATCAATATAAGGTGGTTTCCGGATTTGCCACAGACCGTGTCCGTCAAGGGTACCGTCCGTAAAGCACACGTAGTCAATGTCCGGGTCAACAAACTGAGGAATTATCAAACTGTCATAGCCGCCCATGATGGCTGTATAGACGACGATTTCCCGCCGCTTGGCATCCGAAGATGCCGCATATTGATCAATCTTTACGCGAGCGTCATCAGTCACCTTTTGCTGGTGGCGTTGTGAGTCGGGCACCAGAATGCGCATGCGGCGGACCATGTTTGGTATGGTTCGGAAGGCAATCCAGTTCAGGTAGAACCATATTGAATTGCATTTCCCATCCACATAAAAAGGAATTAGTCCCTCCGTTCTTTTCAGTATCCATCTATTCATGGCGGATTGCCTAATAATTCGCAGATGTTCACTAGAACAAAACATCTGCAAAAAATGTTTTTTGTCCTCGGAAGTGCGCATATTGACCTCTCCGTAGCATCTGCACGCCCGGCAGAATGCGCTTCAGCCGCGAACTGCTTTTGATCCGCAGACGTGCCTCGATCGCCTCCAGCTGGGCCTCCAGCGCACGAACAGAGCTGTTCATTTCGATTCCGTGTTCAGAAAGCGACGCAAGAATTTCCCCACCGATCGAGCGCGCAACAAGGTCCCTGATAAACATAAAATTCTCGTTCCCGCGCGAGCCTACGTCAGGAGGCGGACGGATATCGCGTTCGCTCGGGTAGTGCTGGTCTCCGTCAAGCTGCTCGTTGATCCGCTGGATTGCAGGTCGGAGCCGGTCCCAAAGCTTCTCCTGATACAACGTATCGGGCCGAACCTTTTCGCTGCGGATGCCCGGCAACTTCTCGCAAAGCGGGTCCGCCAGGACGCTGCCACAGTTCACGAGGACCTTATTGAGCTCTTTTTGAAACTCAAGTTCTGCACGTGTCAAGGACCTGTTCACACGTGCAACTGGCGGATGCTTGAGCGTACCAGGATGAACCCCAAGCCATTCGGAAAATCTGGGCAGGATGTGGTCCTTGTTGGCGGAATAGTTTAAGATAGTCAGTGTCACGCCCGGCGCTCGCAGAAACGTGTCCAGGAAGCGCTCGACTTGGCTGGGAACGTCGTACAGCGCAAAAAAAGCTTCTACTGCGCCGGTGAATCCATGGCGTTTGACCTGCTGCTGATAAAGTGAAGCCGCGTGGCTGATGGGATCACGAATAAACAACAACATTTTAATTTTCGAAAAGTTGCGCACCCCCGCAAAAACGTCTAGATGTCTGGGCATATCTGGATTAAGAAGGATGTCAAAAAGCTGTTCAGCACTGAATAGAACATGATGCGTACTGCAAAGTTTTGAGGGATGTCGCCTGTAAGCACGCGACTTCAGTGCATGAACCAGCAAAGCGCCGTTGCCGGAAGAAATACCGCCTTCAGCGGCATGCGTCAGTCTTCCCGGATCTGGATAGATAATGCGCTGTTCCCGAAGCCGATCGGAGGCCGCCGCTAAGCTAGACTGGATAAAGCTGCTGCCGGTCTTGCCGTGGCGAACCTGCAGATACAGGACTGACAAAGCATCTCTCCTGTCTCTCATGCAGTCCCCCGCTGGCGGCACGGGGGGCAGCCCTGTTGCCCCAGTTCGGGATGGACGGTACGTGGGCCACGTAGGGACATGGCAGAGCGCCCTTGTAAGCAAGCTTGGGACTGGACGCTCATGGTTTCCCTCAGCGGATCGTTCTGGTCGTCAGCCTGTTCCCGATAACAGCGGCCCGACCGCGCTCGTTCGCCGATAGCCCTATAATTGGCAGTACGAGGACAGCGGTCATTATCAGCAGTGCGCTGACCATGACGGATGCCGGGGCGAGGGCCAGGGCTGCGCCGATCAGCACCATCGCCGCCGCGGCGACGCGAATGCACGCTGACGAGGGTTGGCGGCGAAAAACGTGATAGACGAGCGCCTGCAGGACGATGGCCCTCACCAACCACGCTGCAACGATCGCGACGAGGACGCCGGATGCTCCGAACGAGGTGGCCGCGGGCGGCAGTGCGGCCGTCAGCACGGCCGCAGCCGCGAGATTCGTGTACAGTGGCGTGGTCGCTTTGCCGCGCACCATGAAGACCTGCGCCGCCGCGGCGGAGACAATAATCGGGCCAATGAGTAGCAGGGCCGGTCCCAGCAGCGCACCGGCCGGAGTGAAATCGGCACCCGCCAGCACCCTGACAAGCCAGGGACCGGCTGCCAACCCAGCCAGACAGCCAATCGTTGCAAGCACTAGGCCGATCCGGGTAGCTGCGTCCAAATAATTCGCATCCCGCCCGTCGGCCCGCTCCACGGACCGGCTCAGAACCGGCACCGCCGCCGTCATGAAGCTGCCGAGCGCGCCGGCAATGAGCATGGTCGCCTGAAGCGCCAGCCCCAGGATGCCGACCGCGCCAAGATCCTCCGCCATGTACCGATACATGACCAGGGGGCCGGCATTCAGCCATGTGCCCAGCGCGACGCTCAGCCCGATCACGGCGCCCTCGCGCAGCAGTGCCGGCAGGCCTGCCCAGGGACGCTGCCCGCGCAGCGGCGCCAGCCGCCGGTCGACCAGCATTAACGCCGTCAGGCCCTCCCCGACCCACGACGCAGCATGGATCGCCGCGACGACCACGACATCGGCGCCGAGCACGAGCGCCGTGCACCCTGCGGCCAGTTCGGCCGTCCGGAACACGGCCGAAACCAGCAGCTGCAGACGGCTCGCCTCGAAGGCAACGAACGCCTGCTGCGCCATGATCGCTACGCTCCGCCCCAAAAGGGCGAGCGCCAGGATCAGGATTACGGTCCGCCCGGTGGCGGTCGGCTCGGCGAGCAGGCCGATGGCGAGGAAGGTGACGGCACCGACGAGCGTCGTCACCACGCGCACCGTCAGAAGCAGGCGCAGGACATCAGCGCCCCGCTCGCGGTTGCGGCCCACCTCGCGCGGCAGGATGATTTCCATGCCCAGGCCGATGAAGCCGATCAGCAGGACGTAGAGCGCCTGCGCGTACGCAATCAGGCCGTAGCCGTCCGGCCCCAGGAAGCGGGCCAGGGCGATCACGTAGAGGCCGCGCAGGCCGTAGGCCAGCCAGCCGGACCCGAGCAGGTACAGGCCGTTGCGCAGGATCGAAGCGACCCCCGGGCCGATCATCGCCGCGCCCCGGCGGCGGCGACCGTCGGCGCCCCGGCGCCGATCGCCTCCGCCGCGATGCGGCGCCAGTCGGCACCCAGGGCCGCAAGGGTGAAGCGCCGGCGGGCCGTGCCGTGCAGCCCTTGTCCGGCCGCAGCCAGGCTCTCGCTCTCGTTCCGATACTTTTCCAGCGCCGCCAGCAGCGCCTCCGGGTCGGCCGGCGGCACCAGATAGACGCCCGGCATCGACTCGTCCAGCAGCTCGCGCACCGCCGGCGAGTCGCGGGTGATCAGCGGCCGGCCGGCGCACACGATCTGGAACACCTTGTTGGGAATGACGCGGGCGGCCTTGCCGGTGGCGCCGAAAATGCCCAGGCAGACGTCCGCCCGGACGATCCAGTCGATCAACTCGTCATACCGCACCCAGGGGATCCAGTCCAGGCGCAGCCGCGGGCCCGACCCGATCAAGGCGCGGATGCGCGATTCCTCCTGTCCCCCGCCGATCATCACCCAGCGGTACGGCCGGTCCGTCGCCGCCTGGGCGGCGCGCACGATCGTCTCGATCCCGTGCAGCGGAATGAACTGCCCGTAGAACAGCACGGTCAGGTCGCCGTCGCCGTCTTCCGGCTCCCCGGCACGGGCCGGGGGCGGGGCCGGGGCCGGGGCGGGCGCGGCGGCGGGCGCGGCGGCGAAGACATTCGTCTCCGACCCCACGAACACCGCCGCGGTGCGCTCGGCAGACAGGCCGTACAGCTGGCGGAACAGGCCGGCGTGCGCCTCCGTATCCAGAACGACGCGGGTCGCGGCCCGGCAGGCCAACCATTCCCAGCCGCGCAGCATCCAGGCCACCGGGTGCCGGGGACCGACCAGCCGGCGGTCCTGGACCACCGTGTCGTACAGCGACAGGAACGCGTCCCACACGATCGGCTTGCCGCGCATCCGGGCGAACGGCCACAGGACCAGCACGTCCAGGTGCCCCAGGTAGCCGACCACGACCGCGTCGTGCGCCGGCGCCCGCAGGTAGCGAATTACCAGCCCGGGATACGCCGCGAGCCAGCGCAGCAGATAGGCCACCTTGACCCGCAGGCCCTTGAGCTGGCTCTTGTCCTCCACACCGCTCCAGATCTCGGAATGAATCTCGATCGTGTCGATGGCCGCAGCGCGGAGCGCCCCGCACAGCATGCGGGTGCGAGGCTTGCCGGTGTCGTAGGTACCCCATAGAACAACGCGCATGCGTGCCTGCTGCGACGCGCTCCGATTGCCATCAGCCTCGCAGCATCGCATGCTGCCGACGGCGAACGTCAACCAAAGCCTTCTAGCACAGGTGCCGCGGAATAGGCCAAACGTATAGGCGGAAGGTCAGCCGGAAATCGTAAGCCGTCGGTCAAGCTCGGCTGATCCGGCTGCGCGTTGGGGGTGACGCGGATGGTCCTGAGGCAGTTCCATGCCGTATCGTCGCGCCGGCGGCGTGTCGGGAAATTGATATGACGGTGAACCTCATGAAAGGCATCATCCTCGCCGGCGGGTCGGGCACGCGGCTCTATCCGGTGACCATGGCGGTGAGCAAGCAGCTCACGCCGGTGTACGACAAGCCGATGGTGTACTACCCGCTGACCACGCTGATGCTGGCCGGCATCCGCGACATCCTGGTCATCACCACGCCCGAGGACGCGGCGCAGTTCCGCCGGCTGCTCGGCGACGGCGCGCAGTGGGGGCTGGCCCTGAGCTACGCCGTGCAGCCGCGGCCGGAGGGGCTGGCCCAGGCCTTCGTGATCGGGCGGGAGTTCGTCGGCGGCGATCGCGTCGCGCTGGTGCTCGGCGACAACATCTTCTACGGCCACGGCCTGCCCGAGCTGCTGCGTCGCGCCGCGGACCGGGCCGCGGGCGCCACGGTGTTCGGCTATTACGTCAGCGACCCGCAGCGCTACGGCGTGGTCGCGTTCGACGCCGAGGGCCGCGCCGTCAGCATCGAGGAGAAGCCGGCCCGGCCGCGCTCGAACTACGCCGTCACCGGGCTGTATTTCTACGACAACCGGGTGCTGGACATCGCCGCCGGGCTGCGCCCCTCGGCGCGCGGCGAGCTGGAGATCACCGACGTCAACCGCGCCTACCTGGCCGCGGGCGCGCTGGCGGTCGAGATGATGGGCCGCGGCTATGCCTGGCTGGACACCGGCACGCACGATTCGCTGCTGCAGGCCGCCCAGTTCGTGCAGACGGTGGAGGCGCGCCAGGGGCTCAAGATCGCCTGCCCGGAGGAGATCGCCTTCCGCCTCGGGTTCATCACCGCCGCCGACCTGGAGGCGCACGCCGCGACGTTCGCCAAGAGCGGCTACGGCGACTATCTTCTGCGCGTCCTGGCCGAGTCCGGGCAGCCGCGCCGCGCCGACGTGGCGTGACCGCCCAAGCCCGCGCCGCCGCCGGTCCCGCCACCCCACGCCCGCACCGCGATCGCCGCTCCGACGCGGTCCGCGCCCCGCCCCTGCCCCCGCCCTCGCCCGGTCCGGTCCGGCACAAGCCATGGGAGCCGCTCCTTGGACATTCAGACGATGGCCATCCCCGAGGTCCGCCTGCTGGTGCCGCGGCGCTTCGCGGACGCGCGCGGGTTCCTGTCGGAGACGTACAGCCGGCAGCGGCTGGCCGAGGCCGGGGTCGGCGACGCGCTGATCCAGGAGAACCACTCCTGTTCCGCGGCCAGCGGCACGGTGCGCGGCCTGCATTTCCAGGCGCCGCCGTTCGCGCAGACCAAGCTGGTGCGCGTGCTGCGCGGCGCGGCGATCGACGTCGCGGTGGACATCCGCAAGGGCTCGCCGACGTACGGCCGGCACGTCGCCGTGATGCTGTCGCGGGACAACTGGGCGCAGCTGTACGTCCCGGCCGGCTTCGCGCACGGGTTCTGCACGCTGGAGCCCGACACCGAGGTGCTGTACAAGCTCGACGCGCCGTACGCGCCGCACGCGGAGGCCGGCCTGTACTGGGCCGACCCGGACCTGGGCATCGACTGGCCGGTCGCCGCGGCCGACGCCGTGCTGTCGGACAAGGACCGGGTGCTGCCGCGCCTGAAGGACTTCGACAGCCCGTTCACCTACGGGGGGAACCATGCCGGCTGAGCCGCCGCCCGACCCGCGCCGCATCCTGGTCACCGGCGCCGCCGGCTTCATCGGCTCGGCGCTGGCGCGGCACCTGATCGCCGGCACGCCGCACCACGTGCTGGCGGTGGACAAGCTGACCTACGCGGCCAGCCCGGAGGCGCTGGCGCCGGCCGCGGGCGACCCGCGCTACGCCTTCCTGAAGGCCGACATCTGCGACGGCGCGGCCATGGCGCAGGCGTTCGCCGCGTTCCGGCCGGATGCCGTCATGCACCTGGCGGCGGAAACCCACGTCGACCGCTCGATCGACGCCCCGGCGACGTTCGTGCAGACCAACGTGGTCGGCACCGCCACCCTGCTCGACGTGGCGACGGAGCACTGGCGCGGGCTGGACGAGGCCGGGCGCGCGCGGTTCCGGTTCCTGCACGTCTCCACCGACGAGGTGTTCGGCTCGCTGGGGCCGGAGGGCGCGTTCGACGAGGCCACGCCGTACGACCCGCGCTCGCCCTATTCCGCCAGCAAGGCGTCGTCGGACCACCTGGTGCGCGCCTGGCACCACACGTACGGGCTGCCGGTGCTGGTCACGAACTGCTCGAACAACTACGGGCCGTACCAGTTCCCGGAAAAGCTCGTCCCGCTGATGATCCTCAAGGCGCTGGCCGGCGAGCCGCTGCCGGTGTACGGCCGCGGCGACAACGTGCGCGACTGGCTGTACGTCACCGACCACGCCGAGGCGCTGCTGCGCGTCGTCCGGGCCGGCCGGCCCGGCGGCACGTACATGATCGGCGGCCGGTCGGAGCGGACCAATCTGCAGGTGGTCGAGGCGATCTGCGCGGAGGTCGACGCACTGGCCCCGCCGCTGCCCGACGGCCGGCCGCGGCACGCGCTGATCGGGTTCGTGGCCGACCGCCCCGGCCACGACTTCCGCTATGCCATCGATCCGGCGCGGATCGAGCGCGAGCTCGGCTGGGCGCCGCGGCACGGGTTTGCGGACGGCCTGCGCGCCACCGTCGCCTGGTACCTGGCCAGCCGGGACTGGTGGGCCCCCATCCTGGAGCGCAGCTACCGGGGCCAGCGCCTGGGCCTCGCCGTGGCGCGGCAGGCCGGAATTGCAGCGGCACCCCGCGCGGCCGGATGACGCACTGCGGATGGCCGGGTGACACCATCGGGCCGCGCGCCGGGCCGCGAGCCGCCCGGGACCGCTACGGCGGACAGCAGCGCCAGCTCGCTCTGCCGGGAGTCCGGGCGGGTGTGCTGGACGACCGCGGGGACGCTCGCTTCGATCGTCGTGGCGAAGTCTGTGCCCTTGGGGATCGGCCCTTGCGGCCGCACCGGCCCCGTCCTCAGCTCGCCTGTTCCGGACGGACCCGCCCCGCGCCCCGCAAGCCTCGCCCCAGCCGGGCCAAGCCGCGCCGCGCGTCCTCCTCGATGGACATCAGGGCGGGGACGACGATCAGGACCAGGAAGGTCGTCACCATCAGGCCGAACACCAGCGTGATCGCCATCGGGATCAGGAACTGCGCCTGCAGGCTGGTCTCGAACAGCAGCGGGGTCAGCCCGCCGATCGTGGTCAGCGAGGTCAGCAGCACGGCGCGGAACCGCTCGCAGGTGCCGTCGATGATCGCCTCCGCGACCGCCGCGCCGTCCTTCAGCCGGGCGTCGATGGCGCTGACCAGAATGATCGAGTCGTTGACCAGGATGCCCGACAGGCCGAGCAGCGCCACGCTGCTGAGAATGGTCAGGCTGTAGCCGAGCAGCATGTGGCCCAGCACCGCGCCGATCACCCCGAACGGGATGATCGCCATGACCACCAGCGGCCGGCCGTACGAGGCGAACACCCAGGCCAGGATCACGTAGATCGCGGTCAGGCCCAGCACCGCGCCGATGCGCATGTCGGCGAAGGTGTCGGCCTGCTCCTCCGCGCGGCCCGCGAAGCGGTACTCTACGCCGTGCCCGGCGGCGATCGCGGACAGGCCGTCCGCCGGCAGGGACGCCAGGATGGCGTTGGCGTCGGTCACGGCCTCGTCCACGTCGGCCGTCACCGCCACCTCGCGCACGCCGTCCTCGCGCCGGATCTCGGCGAAGCCGACGTCTTCGCGCAGGGTGACCACGTCCTCCAGCGGCACGACCGCGCCGCTCGGCGACAAGAGCGGCAGATCGCGCAGGCCGGCGACGGTCTGGCCGGCATCGGCCAGCGTCACGCGCACCGTCACCTCCTCCTCGCCGCGCGGGAAGCGGTCGGCGATCGCGCCCTGGAACGCGTTGCGCACCTGGCGGGCCACGTCGCCGGTGGTGAACCCCAGCGCCCGGCCGCGCGGCGTCAGCTCCAGGATCAGCTCGGGCCGGCCGTACGGCATGTCGTCCTCGATGTCGCTGACCCCGGCATAGCGGTCGAGCAGGCCGCGCGTTGCGATTGCCGCCGCCTTGAGCGCGTCGGCGCTGCCGCCGGACAGGCGGATGTCGATGTCGCGGCCGGGCGGGCCGCCGGTGCGCTCGCGGATGATCAGCCGCTCCAGCCCGGCGACCGGCTCGATCTCCGCCCGCCACGCCTCGATGAACGCGGCGGTCCGGATATCCCGCTGGTCGGACGGCGGCAGCTCCACGTGCAGCGCACCGAGATGGTCGCCGGCATCGCTGGGGCCGTGCCGGTCCAGCGTGGCGCCGATGCGCGCGAACGCCATCTCGACCAGCCCGCCGCGCCCGCCGGTGAGCTCGTCCTCGGCGGCGTACAGCGCCCGCTCCAGCTCGGCAATCATCGCCTCGGTGCGCTCCCGCGGCGTGCCAGCGGCGAACACGATGTCGGCGAACACGGTCTCCGACTCGGGGCCCTTGAAGAAAACGAAGCCGACCCGCCCGCCGGCCATCAGCCCGACGCTGACGATCAGCACGGCCACGGCGGTCGCCACGGTCAGGTAGCGCCACGCCACGCACCCGGCGATGAACCGCCGGAACGGCCCGTCGCGGAAGCGCGCGAAGCCGCGGTCGAAGGCCCGCCGCGGGCGCGACACCTTGGCCGGGTCGCGCTGCAGGGCGTTGCGCATGTGCGACGGCAGGATCAGGAAACATTCGACCAGACTGGCCACGATCACCGCCACCACGACCATCGGGATGGCCGAAACGATCTGCCCGATCACGTCGCCGATCAGCAGGATCGGCAGGAAGGTGGCGATCGTGGTCAGCGACGCCGCGGTGACCGGCGCCAGCATGCGCAGCGCCCCGGTCTCCGCCGCCTCCAGCGGCGCCATGCCCAGCGCGCGGCGGTGCGCGGCATGCTCGCCCACCACGATGGCGTCGTCGACGATGATGCCGAGCGCCATGATCATGCCGAACAGGCTGAGCATGTTGATGCTCTGCCCGGTGGCCAGCATCACCACCGCCGTCGCCGCCAGCGAGACCGGAATGCCGGCGGCGATCCAGAACGCCACGCGCGCGTTCAGGAACACGAACAGCACCGCCAGCACCAGCGCCAGGCCGCCGGCGCCGTTGCGGATCAGCAGGTCGATGCGGTCCTCGATCAGGTCGGCCAGCACGTCGTACTGCTCGACCTGCACGCCGGCCGGCCAGGTGCCCTCGCGCTCGGCCAGGTAGTCGCGCACGGTGGCCGAGGCGACCAGCGCGTCGGCCGTGGTGGCGCGCTGGATCTCGATCTCGACCGCCGGACGGCCGTCGCGGTCGGCGGTCGGCTGGGCGCGCTCGAAGGCGTCGGTCAGCCGGGCGATGTCGCCGAGGAAGATCTTCTCGCCGGTCTCGAACGAGCGGACCTCGATGCCGGCGAAATCGCCGGCCGTCCGGCGCAGGCCGAGCGAACGGAGCTGCTGCTCGAAGGCGCCCTCGACGCGGCCCAGCGGCACGTCCTGCGAGACCTGGGCGACCCGGTCGGCGATGCCCTCCAGGGTCAGCCCCAGGCGGCGCAGGGTTGCCTCGTCGACCTCGATCCAGATCTCCTCGTCGCGGGCGCCGAACAGGACGACCCGGTCGATGCCGCGGTCGAGCAGGTCGTCGCGGACGTCCTGGGCGAGCTGCTTGAGCGCGGCTTCGTCATACGGGCCGGACACGGCCAGCCGGGACACCGTCTCGTACGGCACGACGCGGCTGATCTGCGGCTCCTCGGCCTCCTCCGGCAGGGTGGTCAGCCGCCCGACCGCGGTCTCGACCTCGGCGCGCGCCTCCTGCATGTCGGTGCCGTCGACGAACTCGACGACGACCGACCCGAAGCCTTCGCGCGCGGTGCCGGTCACCCTGTGCACCCCGTCCAGGAACCGCACCTCGGGCTCGATGACCTGGACGATGCTCTCCTCGACGTCCTCCGCGGCCGCGCCCGGCCACTCCACGTCGACGCGCACGATGTCGAAGCCGAGCGTCGGGAAGAACTGCGTGTTGAGCTGCGACAGCGCCACCGCACCGCCGATCAGCGCCAGGATCATCAGCAGGTTGGCGGCATTCCGGTGCCGGACGAACAGGCGGACCAGGGCGGCGGGCGACATGGTTCAGCGCACCTCGACCCGCGCGCCCGGCCCGACCTCGGAGAACCGGGTGGTGACCACCCGGTCGCCCTCGGCCAGCCCGCCGGCGATCAGCAGCGTGTCGCCGTCGGCGCCGGCGATCTCCACAATGCGCTCGCGCAGCCGTTCCTCCCCGTCGACGACGTAGACCAGATCGCCCTCGTGCACCGCAGCGGCCGGCAGCCGCGCCACGCCGCGATAGCTGCAGCCGGGCAGGGCAACCGCGACGAAGGCGCCCGGGCGCAAGGCGGTGCCGGCGGTCAGCCCGTCGAGCGCGGCGAACACGGCCACGCCGCCGGTGTCCATGCGGATTTCGGCATCGACCCGGTCGACCGTTGCCGAAAACTCGAGGCGCGTGGCGCCGACCTCCCACAGGACCGTAACCGGCCGCCCGACCAGCCCGTCGGCGCAGGCCAGCAGTCGGCCGTACTGGGCCTCCGAGAGCTGGAACCGCGCCTCCAGCCGGGTCGGGTCGATCAATCCGGCGACCCGCTCGCCCACATTGACCCGCTCGCCCAACTCCACGTCGGTGTCGCTGACCAGCCCGGTGAACGGGGCGGTGATGCGGCTGCGCGCCAGGTCGCGCTCGGCGCGGGCGACCTGTGCCTGCAACCGCTCGATGGCGGCCTGCTGCTGGGCGATGCGGGCGGCTTCGGCGTCCAGCGTGTTCTCGCGCATGGCGACGGTCTGGCGGACGCGCAGCACCTCCTGCTCCGCGGTGTCGAGCGCCTGGCCGGAGATGGTGCCGCGCCCGGCCAGCTGGCGGCGGCGCTCGATCTCGCGCTCGGCCAGGGCCAGGATGTCGCGGTCGCGCTCCAGCGCGGCCGCCTCCATGTTGCGGCGGGCGCGCAGCTCGGCCAGCCGCGCCTCGGCCTCGCGCAGCTGGGCGCGGCTTTCGGCCAGCGCGGACTCGTAGTCGGCGGGGTCGATCGCCACCAGCAGGTCGCCGGCCTCGGCCAGCGCGCCGTCGCGGAACGCCGGGCCGACCTCGATCACCTCGCCGGCCACCGCGGCGCGGGCATCGGCGGCACGGCCCGCCATGACCTCGCCGTACAGCTCCAGCATCGGCTGGTGGTCGACCAGGCGAACCGTGGCGGCCTCGACCGGCCACACGCGATCGACCGGGACGGTCGGCTCCAGCGTCGGCCGCGTCTCGGCCAGCCACACGAAGCCCCCCACCCCGGCGACGATCACCGCCAGCGGCAACAGCGCCTTGAGCAGGCGCACCAGAACTCTCATTGCGACCCGGTCACGATGGTACGATCCATCAATCGTATACGTCCGAGGGGGTCCGCGGGATCAGAGTCGGCGACGGGGCCGCATCGCCCCCTCGCGATGCGGCGCCGTTTTCCCCAATATCAGGGCTGGTGCCATCGTTTGCCAATCGCGTGCGGCGCTTTTGCGGCGCTGCGGCCCAAGCCCACGAAGGATCGAACCCTTCGGGAAAAGAGACGTCCATGACCGACACCGACTCGCCCTGCACCAACGTCTGCCAGATCGCCGACGGCATCTGCATCGGCTGCGGCCGGACCGTCTGGGAGATCGCCGAGTGGACCGGCTACTCGCCCTACCGCCGCGGCGTGGTCAACCGGAAGGCGCGCGAGCGGCTCGCCGAGCGGCGTGACGAAACCCGCTCCGGGGGCTGACCTTGCCGCCCCCGGCGGCCGGGCGCCCGGTTCAGAACACGCAGTCGCCGAGCCGGTTGACGTCGTCGACGAAGCTCTCGATGAACTCGCCGAGCGACATGTCGGCATCGGGCGGCACGCGCGGGCGCGGGCCGGGGCAGTCACCGCGTTGCGGCGGCGCGTCCGGCGGCGGCGCCTCGGCCGACTGCGCGGGCGGCGGGCGCGGCCCGGACGGTGCCGGGCGATCGGGCGCGATCAGCCGCAGGCCGTCCTCGGTCGGCATCAGGCGGACGCCGTCCTCCTCCCGCGTAAACCCGCGGTCGGGGTAGAGCCGGGCCGGGTCGAAGCGCACCGGCGCCGCGCCCTCGGCGTCCGGAGACGGCACCGCCCAGGCGGTGTCGTCGCCGCCGCCGATCAGCCGCAACGGGTCGGGGTGCGGGTCGGGGTGCGGGTCGGGGTGCGGGTCGGGGAGCGGGGCCCGTCCCGTCCCGGCCTCGGGCGGCGGCGCCTCGAGCTGCGCGGCCGGTATGATCATCGGCGCCATGCCGGGCCCCTCGCCCGTCGGCGGAGGGGGCCGGGCCACTGTGCCGGACGGCAGGGCGGCCGGCGCGGCCTGCGGCTGCGCCTGCGGCGGGTAGGGTGCCGGCCCGCCGCCGATCGGCACGAGGGTGCCGAGCCCCACGGCGGCAGCCATCAGCGCGGCGGCGGCCACGGCCGAGCGCCGCGGCGGCGCGTGCACGGAGAGCCTCCACCAGCGCAGCCGCCGCGGCGCCGCGATGACGGCCGGCAGGCGGGGCGGATCGGATGCGGGTGGCGGATGCGCGTCCCGGCTGACCGCCGGCCGGCATTCCGCTTCGCCGGCCTGCCGGTCCCAGACGCGCCACGGTCCCGGCGCCCGCGGCCGGGCGATGGCGCGGAACCAGCGGTCGCTCCGCGCCTGCCGCGCCGCGTCCCGGGCGGACACCGCGTGCTCCGCCGGGCCGGGCGCTTCGATCGCGGTCGAGGGATGGTCCGGCTCTCCCTGCGGAGCATCGGACGGCGGGGCCGACCACGGCGGCTGCGGGTTTGGACGATCCGGGAACCGGGTCCCGGGCCGGAAGCCGCCGGTCTGCTGAAGCCGGGCGATCGCCACCATCAGCGGGTCCAGCGCCGGATCGGTCGCGGCCGGTTCGGATAGCGCGGTCGTCGTGACCTCCGGCCCGGCGGCCGTCCCTGCCGATCCGTCGGCGAACCCCGTCGACGATCCGTCGATCAGGGCTTCGGCGGCGGCCCGATCGACCAGCGCGGGCGTCACGGTCCTCCTGTCCTCGAGGAAGGCGTTGAGCAGCGCCGTGCTGCACAGCCGGTTGATCCGCGCCGGATTGCCGCGGCTGTGGACGATCACCCGGGCCATTGCCGGCGCGGGGAACACTTCCGGGCCGATGTAGCGGACGAAGCCGAGGCGATAGCGGACGTAGCATGCCACCTCCGACGGCGACAGCGGGGCGAGGCGCACGCGCCGCACCTCTGCGCCGGGCGCCGCCCGGCCCGGCACGGGCGCCAGCGTATCGATCAGGCCCTGGTGGCCGGACAGCACGACCTGCAGCACCCCGCCGGCCTCGTTGGATTGCTCGGCAAGCCGGCACAGCCGGGCCAGGCAGTCCGGCGCGATGGCGTGCGCCTCGTCGGCCAGCACGGCCGCCGTCCCGCCGGCGCCCAGGCGGGCGGTCAGCGTGTCGATCAGCAGGCGGGCCAGGGCGTCGTCGTCGGGCAGCGCCGCGCCCGGACCGGCCGCCCCGCCGCAGGCCACGGCGAGTTCGGTCAGCGAGGCGAGCGGCCGGCGGAAGTGGCAGGCCGGGATGCCCTCGGCGGCCAGGCTCGCCTCCAGGCGGTGCAGCAGCACGGTCTTGCCGGTGCCCGGTTCGCCGATCAGCAGCGTCAGGCCGGCGCGCTCGCCAATGGCGGCAGTGATCTCCGCCAGACTCTGCACATGCGTTCTCGCATCGAAGAAAATTCGATTATCCGGCGACACCCGGAAGGGTTCGTCCTGGAATCCAAAATATTGCGTCAGCATTCGCCGGTGAAACCCGTACCGTGTCCATCCTTAGGCAGCCGCCGCACCTTTTCATTCGGTATCCTACCGCGCAGGCAATACGGCGGCAGGTGGATTATCAACAGCCGTCGCCGGGTCGACAATTGAGGAAAATGGACAGTGTTGTATCAAATGAGGTGCATGCGCAGGCCGCCGGGATCGCCGCCGGGCATCGGTCAGCGGGGACAGCAGGCGGTGATCCGGTTGCCGAAGGCGCGGCGCAGGGGGCGCATGCTCTCCCCGGTGGGGCGCGCCGGATGGACGCGGTTGCCGAGCAGCGCCCAGGCGAAGCCCCGCTCCGGATCGATCCACAGCCCGGTGCCGGTGAAGCCGGTGTGGCCGAGGGCGGACGACGAGCACAGGCTGCCGCCGGTCCAGGACGGCTCGCCGCCGCCCGAGTCGTCGTGCGGGATCTGCCAGCCGAGCGCGCGGGTCGCGGTGCGCGGCCGGCACAGCGCGGCCGTCGCCGCCGGCGACAGCAGCCGGCCGGCCATCAGGTCGCACGCGAAGTCCAGGACGCCGTCGATGGTGCCGAACAGGCCCGCGTGCCCGGCCACGCCGCCGAGGGCCCAGGCGTTCTCGTCGTGGGTCTCGCCGCGCAGCACCCGGCCGCGCCACGGGCAGGCCTCGGTGGCGGCGGTGCGGGCCGGGTCGGGGGCGGCGGTGATCCCCGCCGGCAGCGGCAGCTCGGCCAGCGGCCGCCCGTGCCGCCGCTCCACCATCAGGCCCAGCAGCATGAAGCCGAGGTCGGAATAGCCCGGCGCGCCGAGCGGCCAGTCGTGCTGCAGCAGCAGGGCCTTGAGCGTCGCCGGATCGGTCCCCCACGTGTACAGCGGCGCCCAGGCGGGCAGGCCGCTGCGGTGGGTCAGCAGGTCGAGCAGGGTGACGGCGCGCAGCGGCGGCTGTTGGTCGGGCCGGAGCTGCGCGCCGACCTGGTGCAGGTCGGGCAGGTGGCGGCTCAGCGCGTCGTGCAGGTCGGCCTCGCCCGCCTCGACCAGGCGCAGGATCGCCGGAACCGTCAGGATGACCTTGGTCAGGCTGGCCAGATCGAACCAGGTGTCGCGCGCCAGCGCCGCCCGCTCCGGCACCAGCGCGGCGCAGCCGTCCCAGCGCACCGCGCGCGCACCGTCCGCCGTGACCACGCCGATCGCCGCGCCCGGCAGCCAGCCCGCCGCCACCGCCGCCCGCACCGGCTCGAAGCCGCGGTCGGCGGCCCGCTCCACCCAGTCCTGCTCCGGCACCCGCCGTCCTCCGTGTCGACGACTCGATCGACGGCAGGTTAGCGCGGGCGGCATCCGGCGTCCCGCCGCAAAACGGGCGGCGGGCGGATCAGCTCTCGCGGGCGGCGCGCAGCACGGCGTCGACGTGGCCGGGCACCTTGACCTTGCGCCAGACGCCGCGGACGACGCCGTCCCCGTCGATCAGGAAGGTCGACCGGTCGATGCCCATGTAGGTCCGGCCGTACATGGACTTCTCGACCCAGCTGCCGTAGCGCTCCACGGTGTCGCCGCCCTCGTCGGAGGCCAGCGTGACGCCCAGGCCGTGCTTCTCCGCGAACCTGTCGAGCTTGGTCACCGGGTCCTTGGAGATGCCGATCACGTCGGCACCGGCGGCGGCGAAGTCCGGCAGCGCGGCGGTGAACGCGCAGGCCTGCTTGGTGCACCCGGAGGTGTCGGCCTTCGGATAGAAGTAGACGATCACTTTGCGGCCCTTGAGCGCCGCCAGCGAGACCTCGCCGCCGCCGGCGGTGGGCAGGGTGAACGCCGGCGCGGGCCGGCCGACCTCGACGGTCATTGCGAACACCTCTCCATGTTGCCGTGGATCCGAACCGCCGCGACGGCGCACGGCGCGGCCAGCAACCTATGCGCCGCGGGGGGCGCGGCAAGAGGCCGCGGCGACCCAGGATACAGCCGGCTCATGCCGCGCGGTTCGCGCCGGCCGATGCCGTCAGCTTCAGCTTAATCAGGACTGTTTGACATTGGCCTTTTGGCGCGTTAACTATAGCCATATGGCAAGGGAGATGTCCATGGCGGTGGACGTTCAAAACCTTCGGCCGCGCCCTGCGGATCAGCAGCCTGCTGATGTGGATCAGGTCGCGCTCAAAGCTTATCGCCGGCTGGTCGAGACATGGGGGCTGAGCAATGACGAGGCGGCGGCTCTGGTCGATGCGCCGGACCGGACCTGGGGACGCATGAAGAAGCCGGGCTGGTCGGGTCGCCTGTCACAGGACCAGCGCCTGCGGTTGAGCGCCCTGGTTGGCCTGTACAAGGGGCTGCATCTGTACTTCTCGGAGGCGCTGGCGGACCGGTGGATCAGGCTGGACAATGACGGCCCGCTGTTCCGGGGCGCGACCCCGTTGAGGCACATGATCGACGGCGGCCTGCCCGCCATCTTGCAGACACGAACCTATGTCGATGCGCTGCGGGGCGGCGTGTGACTTGGCCCGTCACCGAGTTGGCGGAGAAGGCCACCGTCCGCCTGATCTCCGACGCGTACTTCAAGCCGCCCGTGCTGCGCGCGCTTGTCGATACCGACGAAGAACTCGAGATCCTCGCCGAGCTCGAGGGAAGGACCAGCCGGCGGATCAAGGCGGAGCAGGAAGGGCTCGAAGACCTGGACCCCAGAGAGCTCGCTTTCCGCGCCAGGGCGGCGCAGCTGAGGACGTGGGGGCATACCTATGTTATCCCTCCTTATTCGTTGCAGCTTGGATTGGGGCTTGGTGATGCCAGCGTCGGGGGTTTGGGCTGGTGCGATGCGCGTGACGCGAGTCCCGGCCCGTGGTCGGGCGCGGGCAGTTGGGCCGAGGCGGGG
>Ga0208218_1000338_pt1 | contig 24336 bp, 19 predicted proteins | sample HotLakmasection3_FD_184726 | JGI IMG/M metagenome (GOLD analysis project Ga0208218, IMG submission 184726) | Hypersaline microbial mat communities from Hot Lake, Washington, USA - Section #3 (SPAdes) | ecosystem: Environmental > Aquatic > Non-marine Saline and Alkaline > Hypersaline > Microbial... | reverse complement strand
AAGCTTTACGATTGAGTCCTGTCATTGCCCGTAACAGACGGTCATCCCGGAAAATGCGTTCTAAGTTCAGCATGGGTAAAGCAGCAACCAACTGCTGATGATTATCCCTTATTTCCCAACAGGTCTACTATATTGCCACTTACTATATTGCCACTTACTATATTGCCACTTACTATATTGCCACTTACTATATTGCCACTTACTATATTGCCACTTATTTTCAATTAGAACGGCTCAATTAGAACGGCATTGTATCGTTCCCCACGTTGAAAGGCAAGTTCAGGTTGGTAGGGGATTTGAGGACATTTCTGAGAAAGAATAGCCTGATTTTTTGTCCCGATTTTTTGAAGGAGGGCGGGCTTAGCCGTGCCCTCCTTCAAAAAATTGGGACATTCTTTCTTGGAAATCCCCCAAAGCTTTCTCATTGCAAAATTCTGGAAGTTTGACAACCATAGTAATTATTAAGTTTTTCGAAATGATTTCTTTTTAGCAGCTTTTCTGATACAAGCATATTGAGATAGATTTTCAATAATACTGGAAGTGGATTCATGGTAAATTCCCTGTCCGATCGGCTGTGTGTTGATCGGTTGCCTGCTTTTGGTCAAAAAACTGCTGGGCGATCGCTCGTCATTCTGGATGCTGAGCTAGAAGATCTTCATAGGCTGGTATCCGGGCTTCAGATTGATAGCGAAGTCGTCTTGCTCGACCCTCACCGCGACGGCATAGTTCAAATCACAGAAGCTTTGCTCAAAACGGCTTCCGTATCTCAGCTCCATCTGGTCTGTCATGGTACTCCCGGTTGCCTTTATCTGGGGACTGGGGTTTTGAATGCGGAAAGCTTGAGCCAGCATTCTGAGGATTGGGCAATCTGGGCGGAGCATTTAGCTGGGGCGTCGCTGCTGTTGTATGGCTGCAATGTGGCGGGAGGTGAGGTGGGTCGCCAGTTTCTTCAGGGACTTCATGAGTACACGGGGATGGCGATCGCCGCTGCAACACAACCCGTTGGTCATGGGGCGCTGGGGGGGCATTGGCATCTGGGCTATCACCTGGGGCAGGTGGATGATACACTGGCTTTTTCTGCCATAACACAGCAAACCTATCGGGGTGTGTTGGATCCCACCATTCGCTTTACAGCGACTCCAACAAATTTGCTTGAGTCAGAAGAAACAGTGGTAACGTTTGAATTTGAGCTGAGCGAGCCACCTCCAGCGTCTGGTGTAACTGTAACGGTGACGGGCGATCGCCCCCAGTCCCTCAACAATCTTGACCTGTTTAACATCTCTGTGACGGGAGCAGATTTTCCTATTGGCGACTTCGATTTCACCGGATTTAGTATTACCATTCGGGAGCAAACGGCAACCATCTCTGTTCCCACCTTCGACAATGTAGAGGGCACCGACCCGCTCTATGATGGGCTGCGAACGGTAAACTACACACTGCAACCGGGTAGTGGCTACACGCCAAGTGCCCAAGCCAATGCGGTTACGCTCAATTTTGCGGATGAAGTGAGTCAGCTTCCGCCGCCCCCTGCGATGGAGCCAACCGTTCGCTTCACGGCTAGCCCTGAGAATGTGATTGAGTCCGAGGGGACGGTGTTAACCTTCCGCTTTGAACTCAGCGAAGCCCCCCCTCCGGAGGGCGTCACGGTGACGGTGACGGGCGATCGCGCGCAATCGCTCAACAACTTGAACCTGTTGGGTGTGAACGTAACGGGAGGCGACTTTCCCACTCCAGATGTTGATTTCACCGGGTTTAGCTTCACCATCCGCGAACAGGTTGCAACCATTTCTGCCCCTGTTTTCGATAACGAAGAAGGCACTGATCCACTTTATGACGGGCTGCGAACAGTAACCTACACGCTACAACCGGGCGCTGGCTATAGGGTGAATTCGTCCTTTGATGCGGCGGTCATCAACTTTGCCGATGAGCCGAGCCAGATCTCTGAACCGCCCCCCGCTAGCATTGTGGGTACGAGTGGGGATGATGTGCTGGTAGGCACGCCCGGAGAAGATGACATTTTGGGCTTTGGTGGAAATGATCGCCTGCTGGGTCGCGCCAATAACGATCGCCTGGTCGGCGGCAGTGGCAGTGACACGCTGTTAGGTGCTGGGGGAAACGATACGCTGTTGGGCGGTAGCGGCGACGATCGGTTAATTGCCGGGGCAGGTGGAGATGGACTCATCGGCGGCGGCGGCAATGATGTCCTCAGAGGCGGTGGTGGTGGCGATCGCCTAATTGGGGGCGCGGGTCAGGATGTGTTGGTGGGTGGTGCTGGCAGCGATCGCATCGTCGGCAATGGTGGGAGCGATCGCCTGTCAGGGGGCACCGGAAATGATCAGCTAGTTGGTGGCAGTGGTAGCGATACCTTCCTGCTCACACCCGGCGCAGGACGCGCCCTCATTCAGGACTTTCAAGACTCGGATCGCTTACAACTCTCCAATCGTTTGGACTTCGATGCCCTAACCATTCGGCAACAGGGCAACAACACGCTGATTCGGCAAGGCGGGGACGTGTTGGCATTGTTGGCTGGCGTGCAAGCCAGCACCATCACCGATGCTGACTTTGTGGCATAAAACCCCGGCAAGCGTGGCATCTACCGCAGTAAAACAAACGGAGAAAGACCGATGAATAGGCAATGGCACCCGGTTTGGATGGCGACTGCGGCGATTGTTGTCAGTGCATCAGCGGCACAGGCACAAAGCATTTCGATTACCAACATTCAACTGGAGGAGGTTGCCGGACGCCTGGAGTTGCGCTTACAAACGATGGCAGAAACGGAGGTTCAGGAAACCATCAATCGCTTTGGGCGAACGGTGGTGATTGATATTTCCGATGCTCAGCTTGAAGCAGAGTTCTTCCAGCAAAGTAATCCGGCTCCGGGCATTGCCGATATCTCCGTTTATCCACTGGATGATACGACGGTAAGGATCACGATTACGGGAACCACTGAAGCGCCTGGGGTGGAAGCGATCGCCGTAGAAGCGATAGAGGGTGAAGTAATGGAGGGCGAAGTGACGGAGGGCGAAGTAATGGAGGGCGATCGCCCTCTGCTTTACACCATTACGCCATCTACCGATGCCGCTGAAACGCCGCCCCCCCTTCCTACAACTCCAGACGAGGAAACCGATGGGGGGTTGCGAATTACCGTCACCGACGACGAAGCCCCACCCCCCTATGTGGTGCCAGAAACCGCTGTGGGAACCCGCACAGACACTCCGATTCTGGAAATTCCACAATCGGTTCAGGTCATTCCCCAGGTAGTCATTGAAGAACAGGGCATTAGCACTGTCAATGAAGCCCTGCGCAATGCAGCAGGTGTTTCTAGTGCGCGTGTCCCCACCGACAGTCAAGGACTTGTTCCGGTGATTCGCGGCTTTGAAACTCAAAATGTTTTGCGGAATGGGTTGCGGGATGAAACCTTTGGGTTTGGTTCGGGCACCAGTCTTGCCAATGTGGAGCGCGTCGAAATTCTGCGTGGTCCTGCTTCTGTCCTCTATGGGCAGGGCAACCTGGGCGGCACCCTGAATCTCGTCACCGAACAACCCCTCGATCAACCCCTCTACGAACTTAGCACCACCCTGGGGCAGTTTGATCGCGCGCTATTTACAGTAGATTTAACAGGTCCGTTGAATGAGGAGGGACTCGCCTATCGGCTGAATGCAGCTTACGAAAACACCGACACCTTCCGCGATTTTGAAGAACTGGAAACCGTATTTGTCTCGCCTGTGTTACGCGCCATTGATACGGAAGACGCCAATCTCACCCTCGATCTGGAATACTTTCAGACGCGCAGTTGGGGCGGCGCACCGGAATTGCCAGCAGCAGGCACTGTGGAGGACAACCCCAACGGGGAGGTAGACCGAGCGGTGAATTTGGGAGAACCATCCCTTACCGAAAGCGAGAGCCAGGTCACCCGTCTGGGCTACCAGTTTGACCATCAGTTCAGCGACAACTTGACCCTGCGTAATGAATTTTTGGCGGTATTTCGAGACACCCCCGAAAGTCGTTTTATTATTCCTACCCGCCTGGAACCGGATCAGCAAACCCTGGTGCGCTTGTTGACGGAAAATCCGGGCAATCAGCGCAACCTTGTGTTGAATACAACTTTGGTTGGCACCTTTGAAACAGGTTCTCTGGAGCATGAATTGTTGGTGGGTGTAGAACTCATTCAAGAAGAACTGGACGATACCATTAACTTTCTGTTTCTCGATTCAATTGATATTTTTGACCCGGATTATAGCCCTGAAAGTGTTTCTGAAAGTCCTTTACGCTTTACCGAAACCGAAACCGAAACGAATATAGTGGGCATTTACCTCCAGGATCAGATAACGCTATGGGAGGATGTGATTTTAGTGCTGGGGGGACGGTTGGATCTGGTGGATCAGTCCTATGAGGATATCCTCAACCCTTCCGAAAGCTTCGATCGCCAGGAGGAGGAATTCAGCCCCCGCGTGGGTCTGGTGTATCAGCCCACTGATCATCTATCGTTCTATGCCAGCTACATTCGTTCCTTTGAACCCGTGATTGGACGGGAGCGATCGCTCGACCCTGACACCAATCAAACTATTGTCGGCGATCCTTTCGAGCCAGAGCGGGGCACCCAATATGAGATTGGCGCGAAAGCGGAGCTTCTGGATGGGCGTATCCTCGCAACGTTGGCACTCTATCAGTTGGAGCGATCTGATGTCGTCACCCAGGGACCCGACAGCCCTTTGTCATCGGTGCAGGTTGGAGAGCAGCGTAGCCGGGGGGTGGAACTCAATGTGGTGGGCGAAATTTTGCCGGGGTGGAACATCATCGCAGGCTATGCCTACACCGATGCGGAAGTAACCGAAGATAACCAGTTTGATGAAGGCAATCGCCTGCCCAATGCCCCCGAACATGCCGCGAGCCTCTGGACGACTTACGAAATTCAGTCGGGAGACTTACAAGGGCTGGGAGTGGGGTTGGGGCTATTCTTCCAGGGAGAACGGGCGGGGGATTTGAATAACAGCTTTGACTTGCCGGGGTATGTGCGCACCGATGCCACTGTGTTTTATCGACGGGGAAACTTTCAGATTGGTTTGAATGTTCAAAACTTGTTTGATGTTGAGTACTACGAGGGCGCACGGAGTGATGTGCGGGTCATTCCTGGAGAACCCCTTACCCTCTCTGGCACCATTCGCTGGGAGTTTTAAGCCCTAACCCATGCAAAGATTTCTGGTGATTTGGGCTGGGCAATGGGTATCGCTCATCGGCAGTTATCTGACGGTGTTTGGGGTTATCTTTTGGGTCTGGCAGGAAACGGGATCGGCCTCTGCCCTCACCCTCATCAGCTTTTGCTCCATCCTGCCACGTATCCCCATGACGGTCATCGCTGGTGGTATTGTCGATCGCTGGAATCGCAAGACCCTGATGATTCTGGGGGACGTGAATGCTGCTGTTTGTACCGCTGCCGTTGGGTTACTTTACCTGGGCGATCGCCTCCAGATCTGGCACCTGTGTGTAGCCGTTGCTATCCACGCCTGCTTCGGGCAACTGCAACAACTGGCTTATACCAGTGCGATCGCCCAAATACTGCCAGAGCAGCACTATACCCGTGGCAGCAGCCTGAACAGCGCCATCCACTTCAGCGGAGCGATTCTCGCTCCCGCCTTAGCCGGAGTTCTATATCCGCGCATCGGTCTAGACGGCTTGGTGGCGGTCGATCTGGGAACCTTTGCGATCGCCCTACTGACATTGCTGGCTGTGCCGATTCCGGCGGTTCAGGCTCCGGTTGAAGAGGGCGATCGACCTCCCCTCTGGCAGGGCTTGGCGCTGGGTTGGCATTACATTCGTCAAACGCCCGGTTTAATGGCAATGGTTATTGCTTTTACGCTCTTCGCCATTCCCAACGACCTGGGGCACGCCCTCTACAATCCTCTCCTACTGGCTCGCACAGGCGGTAACACCCAACTGGTTGGAGTCGTCACCGCCGCTGGAGGCATTGGGGGCTTAGTGGGAGCGTTGTTATTGAGCGTTTGGGGCGGCTTCAAGCGGCGCATTCATGGAATGTTGCTGGGCTTTGTGGGAGCCGGGTTATCGCGGCTCCTGTTCAGCCTGGGACAGTCCGGTAGCATTTGGATTCCCGCCCAATTTTTCGCCGCGTTTCATACTCCATTGTTTGTCAGTTCTGCCCTGGCGATCTGGTATGCCAAAGTGCCCAAACATTTGCATGGGCGCGTCCTGGCGGTCGATCAACTGATTGGTTTAGTCGTGAGTGCGATCGCCACCCTGGTCGCGGGTCCCCTGGCAGAAACCATCTTCGAACCCGCCCTGCAACCGGGAGGGCAGTTACACAGCCTGAGTGTTATTTTCGGTGCCGCCCCCGGTTCCGGCATCGCCTGCCTCTTTGCCATCACTGCCCTGTGGATGATGGCTGTTGGCATCGGCGGCTATCGCTACACCCGGTCAAGCCTGCACTGAAAGCGGCTCTCAAATCAGAGATTACGCTCCACAAACGAGCCAAGCTTGCGATCGCCCTGAATCTTCGATGCTCGAAGCGTGTCATCGTTTGCTGCTGGTTCCGATGTTGTGGTCTTGGGTTCAACGGCATCAGGCTCAACGTCATCAGGCTCAACGTCATCAGGCTCAACGTCATCTAAGATTGCCCCTTCAGTCAGTCCAACTGACCAGTCTGACTGTGCTTCCTGCTCCAGCAGCCCACCCAGGTAGCTGAACCCCCAGCGATCGCGCGGGAAAGCGAATAAGGCATCTAAGCCCGAAGCCTGGTTATCCAGCATGTCAATACACTCCAAGTGGATGGGGCAAGGTTTGTTGAGAATAAAGACCGTTCTGGAGGCTCAGCATAGCACTCCACCCAATTATTGAGACCTATTTTCAAATAGTAAAGCAGAAAAGTCTATATCCTACGCTACATTTTTGAAGTAATTTCAGGACATTATCCAGCGACTAGATGCGGTTACCTCCTTAGTTGGATGAGGTTTATCTATAACAGAAACCCCTTTTACAATACCTTCGCCATTCTTCTAAAACCCTTGATTTTGCGTGCGCGGAGCGCACGCAAAATCAAGGGTTTTAGAAGAATGGCGATCATGTTGCTTTGAGGCAAGACTTTTAGGGACTTTCGACATGGCGCAAAGGGTTGTTTCTCGATCCATCAATCGATCCATCAATCTTCCTGCTCGGAAAATGTAACAAGATTTTAATTTAATTCAAAACCTCTAGCCACACAAAGCAGGATCGGCTATTGATAGTTATTGTCATCTAGCTGAGGACTGGGTGAAGCAAGTACTTGATGCTGTAGAGAAAATTACTAATCATTTTCTGCGGCTGCTTTTGCAGTGTTCGTTTCACGCTCAAAGGATATTTGAGAATGACTCAATCTATTTTTTGGAGACCCGCTTTTCGGGCATTTGGCTGGGCTTCCGACGTGCAAGATTCAGGAGCACCCCTCCTGGCGGGGAATGCCCGCTTCATCAATGCTTCGGGTCGGCTGTTGGGTGCCCATGTCGCCCATGCTGGCTTGATCGTGCTGTGGGCAGGAGCCATGACGTTATTTGAGCTGTCGCGGCTCGATGTCTCGCAACCGCTGTATGCCCAAAACCTGATTTTGCTGCCTCATCTAGCAACTTTGGGGATTGGCATCAATACATCGGGGCAAATCGTTGATACCTATCCCTATTACGTGATTGGGATGCTCCACCTGATCAGTGCGGCGGTGCTGGGGGCTGGGGGCATCTACCATGCGGTGCTGGGTCCCGAAGTCCTGGATGAAGAGGGCTTTGGGTATGACTGGAAAGATGGCAACAAGATGACGAGTATCCTGGGCATTCACCTGGTGTTGCTTGGCTTGGGTGCGGCACTTTTGGTGCTAAAAGCAACCCGATTTGGTGGCATCTACGACCCGGTGTTGGAGCAGGTGCGGCTGGTGCAGCCAAACCTCGACCCGCTACGCATCTTTGGCTATCTCTTTGGCGTCACGCCGAATGGCTGGAGTATTTTGGGCATGGCGAGTGTCGATAACCTGGAGGATGTGATTGGTGGGCATGTATGGGTGAGCGCGCTCTGCATAGCTGGCGGAATTTTTCACATCCTGACCTCGCCGTTTCAGTGGGCAAAGCAGCGCCTGGTCTGGTCGGGGGAAGCGTATCTTTCCTACAGCCTGGGTGCGCTGGCGATCGCCGGACTAAGTGTTGCTGTCTTCGTTTCCGTCAATGAAGTTGCCTACCCCAGCCTTTTCTACGGTCCTGTAGATGGCACAGAGCCTTCCATTCGGGCGGCGCTTGCCAGTGTTCATGCCACTCTGGGTTTCCTGGCATTGATCGGTCATCTCTGGCACGCTTACCGGGCTTCGAGTGTTTCGGTGGGAACGCGACAGGGAACTTTCTTTGACTTCATGACGAAGGGTGTTCCTGTTCCAGTGAGTAATTCCACAACATGAAAGCCGCTGCGCTCTGGCAGCCTGGCTCACAGATGACTGCGCAGGTCACTGAGTAGCCAGGGATGGATTACTTTCGCTGTTTTCAAAGTGGTTTTGATGAAGGGTTTTGATGATCCATCTTGATGACCCATTTGACCCATTTGACCCATTTGACCCATTTTGATAACTCGTTTTGATGACCCGTTTTGATCACACAAAAAGTGATCAATCCGTTTGTTGAATTGTTGTTTTAGGGAGATGTTTGGCTATGGCGATCGCCACAGACACGATGAATTCTCAAATCCCCTGGCGAGCGGGGAATGCTCGTCTGGTTAACCTTTCCGGGATGCTCCTGGGTGCCCATGTCGCCCACGCCGGACTCATCGTTTTATGGGCTGGAGCAATTACGTTGTTTGAAGTGTCGAGACTGCAACTGGGGCAACCCATGTATGAGCAGGGGTTGATTTTATTGCCCAACCTGGCACGGCTGGGCATTGGTGTGGGTGAAGGTGGAGCGATCGTTGATACCTATCCCTACTTTGCCATCGGGGTGATTCATCTCATCAGTTCTGCCTTCTTGGGGGCAGGGGGCTTGTTCCATGTTTTCAAAGGTCCCAAACAGCTAGAGGAGCGGTTTCCGTTCTTTGGCTACCGCTGGGATGATGCCAACCAGATGACGACGATTCTGGGCATTCATCTCACGCTGTTAGGGGCGGGGGCGTTTCTCCTGGTTGCCAAAGCAATGTTCTTCGGCGGATTGTATGACCCGGTGATTCAGAACGTGCGCACGATTACGAGTCCCACTCTCGATCCCACGGTCATTTTTGGCTATCTGGTGGGAACCCAGGGACGATTTTGGTTAGCCAGTGTGGACAGCCTGGAAGATGTGATTGGTGGTCATATCTGGGTGGGTGCCCTGTGCCTGTTGGGAGGTGTCTGGCATATTCAAACAACGCCATTTGCCTGGGCAAAGTCGTTATTTGTCTGGTCGGGTGAGGCTTATCTGTCTTATAGCATTGGGGCTGTTAGCCTGATGGCTTTTGTTGCCACGTTGTTTGTGTCGGTCAATGCCTTGGTCTTCCCAGTGGAGTTTTATGGACCAACGCTGACTCTGGTGTTCGATCGCTTTCCTGTCTTCGTTAGTCCCGATGGGGCACTGACAACGCGGGTATGGCTTGCCAATGCCCACTTCTGGCTGGGCTTCTTCTTCTTACAAGGACATTTGTTTCATGCTCTGCGCGCCGCTGGCTACAGCTTTGCAGAAGGGCGGATGCTGACTTCTACACGGGGGCAGGTGAACTGATATGACAACGACATCAACGACTACTAATGTGACGGTGCCGGGTACTGTGACCCCAGAGAGTCTCACCTTTCCTGGCAGCACTCCCGAAACCCGTTATGTTCCCCAATCGGTTGATCCCTATTCCTGGTGGGCGGGTAACTTCCGGTTTGTGGATTTGTCTGGAAAGTTATTGGGTGCCCATATTGCCCATGCCGGGTTGATTGTTTTGTGGGCAGGAGCCATGACCCTGTTTGAACTGTCGCGGTTCAATCCGGCGCAGCCGATGGCGGAGCAGGGGTTGATTCTCTTGCCCCACCTCGCCACCCTGGGCATTGGCGTGGGCGCGGCAGGGGCGGTTGTCGATACCTATCCCTACTTTGCGATCGCCGTTGTCCATCTCGTTAGCTCTGCCATCCTGGGGGCTGGCGGCATCTATCATGCCACCCTCGGTCCCGAACGCCTGGATGAAAAAGGCTTTGGCTATCGCTGGGAAGATGGCGGCAAAATGACTTCGATTTTGGGCATCCATCTGGTGCTGCTGGGATTGGGGGCATTGCTGCTGGTCGTCAAAGCAACTTCAGTGGGTGGGCTGTATGATCCGGCGATCGCCGATGTGCGTCTGGTTACCCATCCCACCCTGAATCCCCTGCGAATTTTTGGCTACCTGGTGGGGATTACTCCTGATGGCTGGACTCTGCGCGGTATGGCAGCGGTCAATAACCTGGAGGATGTGGTTGGCGGGCATGTTTGGGTGGGTGCGCTCTGCATTTTGGGCGGTATCTGGCATATCTATACCCAACCCAAAGCCTGGGCAAAATCCCTGTTCATCTGGTCTGGGGAAGCGTATCTTTCCTACAGTCAGGCGGCACTTGCCTACATGGGTTACTTTGCAGCTTACTTTGTTTGGGTGAATGAAACGGTTTACCCATCGGTGTTCTATGGTCCTGCGGAAACAACGACGGTTGATGGGGTAATTACATCGCGCACCTGGCTGATGTTGTTCCATGTGATTTTGGCGAGTTTGCTATTGGCAGGGCACTTCTGGCACGCTTTGCGGGCACGGGCGATCGCCGCAGGCTTTAACTTCAGCAAAATGAAGTTCAATCCGGGGGCAATTTATGGCGATCGCCAGTTCAACGACCAACCCCTGTTTGAAGGGATTGTGGTGCCGCCCCGCAATAATCCCCAAATCGGTATGTTAGATACCCCCATCAGTGCCAGTTCGCTGACCCAGAGCTGGATCAAGAACCTGCCGATCTACCGGACAGGACTCTTGCCCATCGCTCGGGGCTTGGAAATTGGCATGGCGCATGGCTACCTGCTCCTGGGTCCCTTCCTCAAGTTGGGTCCCTTGCGCGATACCCCCGATGCGCTCCTGGGTGGCATTGGTGGGGCAGCCGGACTGGTCGTTATCCTGAGTTTTTGCCTCTACATCTACGGCATTGCCATGTTTGAACCAGGGAAACAGCCACGGGGTGTGTTGCCCGACAACATCCAGACCTATCCCGACTGGAGCTTTTTCACTTCGGGCTTTTTGATCGGCGGATTGGGCGGTGTGATTTTTGCCAGCTTTATTCTGCAAGAGATCAGCCGTGCCGGACTGCTCTAAACACGGTTCATGGGGAAGCAGCCATGCTGCTTCCCCATGACTTTTCAAACCCTTTTCCAAACCCCTTTCCTGAACGCTGTTTTAGAGACTACCCCGTTATGACATTACCGCTTCTCTCTTACCCGTTATCCAGTCAAAATCAGCGCGTTGCCGGATATGAGATTCCGGGCGACGAGGCTCCTCGGATCTACACCCTCGACAACTTGCCTGCCTCCACAGAAATGGATGAGCTAATTTGGGCGTGCTATCGGCAAGTGTTCAACGAACAGCAAATCCTGCAACACCATCGGCAACTGGGCTTAGAGTCGCAACTGCGCAACCGCCAGATTACGGTGCGTGATTTCCTTCGCGGTTTAGTTCTTTCCGATTCCTTTCGACGGCTAAATTACGAGACAAATACCAATTATCGATTCGCTGAAATGTGCATTCAGCGCTTGCTCGGACGCCAGGTGTATGATGAGCGTGAGAAGCTTGCGTGGTCGATTGTGTTAGCCACGAAAGGCTTGCAGGGCTTTGTTGACCAACTTCTCGCGTCAGAAGAGTATTTGGAAGCCTTTGGCGATAACACGGTTCCCTATCAGCGGCGGCGCATTTTGCCTCAGCGATCGCTCGGTGAAAGCCCCTTTGCCCGCATGGCTCGCTACGATCGCTATCACCTCAACCAACTGCAAGCCCTGGGTGGATGGCGATCGGGTAATGGGGTGGTGGATCGCAGTGCCAAAGTTTACCGCCGAGTCATCTTTGCCGTACCCGCCCTCTCTGTAGCTGCATTGATCCTGACGCTTGTTTTGACAATACCTGGCAACTAGTTCATGCTTAAATTGAACTTACCTGCAATCTAACTCCAAAGGTTAGCCTTCCTGTTCAGTCAAATAGGAAGGCTTTTTCTTCTACCTGCTTGACCTAAAAAATAGGGTTATGACTGGCTTGATCTGCCCTCAAACCAAGCTTCAGGAATGAGAATTTTATACCTTCATTGTTTGTAGGACAGGCATCTTGCCTGCCCTTGGACAGCCGAGACGGCTATCCTAAGTACCTCAGCACAATTAAACCCAAAACCCAAAATGCTGTGTTGCCCGCGAAGCGGGCAACACAGCATTTTGGGTTTTGGGTTTAATTACGATCACCTACTTACATGGTTGAAATCCCAATTTTTGAAAGAGGAGGCTCTGCCAACCTCCTCCCTCAAAAATTGGGATTTTATTTTCCTGCAAGTCCCCAACCGTTAGCCTGGATTGAACTAGTGGTTGGGGTAAAGGGTCATAGCTCTTTCCGCCATTAAAAATAAAAAATAGTCAGAGTAATTTTGCGGTCTCCAAAAATAAGTGGTTGACCTAAATGAAAATTGGTTGCAATAATAAGGCACTGGTAATTTTTAAGATTATTGAACCGCCTGTGTTGTCCTCGTCTCGTTTCCCGGTGCTACGGTCTACGTTGCTTTCCCGCAATGTCATCGCCACTTGCCTTATCTTTCTGGGCTTGGGCTTTACCATTTTTATCTCTCTTGTGCAGGGGGCGGTGTCCCTCAGCTTTTCGGAGTTGCAGCAGGCGTTGTGGCATCAGGGGAGCAGCATTAATCAAACCATCGTTTGGGACTTGCGCCTGCCTCGCATTATTGCAGCGCTGATGGTGGGAGCGGCTCTGGGGCTTTCTGGGGCTTTGCTGCAAGGCATGTTGCGTAACGGACTCGCCGACCCCTTCATTCTAGGGATTTCTGCCGGGGCGGGTTTGGTTGCGGTTGCCTTCTTTACGCTGGGATTGTTGCAGAGTTGGGTTCCGGTCGCTGCATGGATTGGGGCGATCGCCACCACCAGCTTGGTCTACTTGCTGGCACGGGGACCTTCGGGCATTTCTGTAGAGCGGTTGGTGTTGGGCGGTGTCGCCATCAGTTCAATGTTTGGGGCGGTGCAGTCCATGTTGCTCTTGCTCTCGGAGGATGGGCGCATTCAAGCGGCGCTGAATTGGCTGGTGGGCAGTCTGAATGGGCGGGGCTGGAATGAGTTGTCGATGGCAGGTCCTTACCTGGCGATCGCCCTCCTCATTGGTTGTAGTCTGGCGCGGGTGATGAACCTGTTGCAACTGGGCGATGACATGGCTGTGAGCCTGGGCGTGTCGCTGTTCCGCTCCCGGCTGATGATTGGGGCGATCGCCGCCCTCCTCGCCGCCAGTGCTGTGAGCATTGCCGGGTTGGTTGGCTTTGTGGGCTTAATCGTGCCCCACGGGGTGCGCCTACTGGTGGGCAACGACTATCGCTGGATTTTGCCCCTGTCGATTGTGGGCGGAGCCTGGATTTTGCTGCTGGCAGATTGGCTGTCGCGGTTGGGGGCGATCGAGCTGCCCGTTGGCATCGTTACCGCTCTCCTCGGCTCTCCGGTCTTTGTTTGGCTACTCTATCGTCGGAGCCATGCCGCATGAACCCGATGTATTCACCATCCTCCACAGCCCACCCCATCGCGGCACTCGAAAGCCAGTCCCTCTTTGGCGGCTATGGCACCGAAAGCATTGTGCAGGACATCAGCTTTGCCCTGGAAGCCGGGGAATGGCTGAGTATTTTGGGGGCGAACGGCTGCGGCAAATCAACCCTGCTGCGGTTGCTCAGCCGCATCTTGCCACCCCAGCGGGGCGCAATTTTTCTGGATGGCAAAGCGATTCACACGCAACCCACCCAGGCGATCGCCCAAACCCTGGCACTGCTGCCTCAACAGCAAACCATTCCGCCGGGACTGACCGTGTGGCAACTGGTGAGCCTGGGACGCATGCCCCATCAACCCTGGTGGCGCTGGGATCTGGATGCCAGCGATCGCCAACAGGTCGCCCTGGCACTGGCATCTACGGGACTGACGAGTTATAGCGATCGCCCCGTTGAACAACTTTCGGGCGGCGAACGACAGCGGGCGTTTCTTGCCCTGGCGCTGGCTCAGTCGCCCCAGGTGTTGTTGTTAGACGAGCCAACCACTTATCTCGACCTGCATTACCAACTGGAACTCCTGGAACTGCTGAAGCACCTGAACCAGCAAAAAGGCATTGCCATCATTACCGTTCTGCATGATGTGAACCTGGCAGCGCGATTTAGCGATCGGCTCGCCCTCCTGAAAGACGGACAATTGCGCTATCTCGGCACCCCCGACACCGTTCTCACCCCCACGACATTGGCAGAGATTTTTGCGATCGAAGCTGCCATCCTGCAAACCCCCGTGGGTCTACAAATTTGTCCCATCACCTCTTTTGCGTCCACCTTTACCCCCGTAGAAACCCGATGAAGCTTTTGCGATTTGCCCTGTTCCTGTTCCTGCTTGCCCCCCTCGGCTGTGCCGAAGCGCCGCCCCTCTCATCCACATCAGAGACGGGAGCGGAGGTCGCCGATCTACCCACAGCCAGCCGTGTAGTTGCGCTCACTTCCGTCAGCGCAGACATTGCCCATCACCTGGACGACAGCAAATTAGTGGGCATTTCGGGCAGTAGTTTGCTGAATCAAGACCCCGACTTTGAAAACCTGCCCCGTGTCAGCGAGGGACGCACCCAGCCCAGCCTGGAGACGATTGTGGCACTCGACCCCGATCTGGTCATTGGTGCTGTTGGGTTTCACGATCAGATTCTAGAAACCTTGCAGTCTGTCCCCATCGAAACCCTCAGCACAGAACTGGACAGTTGGCAGTCCCTCGAAGACCTGACCCGCACCATCGCCGCAACCCTCCAAATGGACCCAGAACCACTGTTGCAGAGCTATCAACAATGCTTGCCAACTCAGCCCGTTGCGGAAGAGACCCAAACGCTTGTGCTGGTTAGCCGCCAACCCCTGCTATCGCCCAATAAGGACAGTTGGGCAGGGGATTTGCTCACCCGATTCCAGGTGGATAACTTAGCCGCCGAACTCCAGGGACAAAGCCCGATCGGGGGCTATGTCACCCTCTCGCCCGAAAAGGTGTTGGAAGCTAACCCCGATATCCTGCTGCTGGTGGATGTGGAAGGTGACGCGGTGGAAGCATTTGAATCTGAGCCCTTCTGGGGTGACCTGAAAGCCGTGCAAACCGATCAGGTGTATGTGATGAATTACTATGGCTTGATCAATCCTGGCAGCATTGAAGCGATTCTTGAGACCTGCGAACAACTGCAGCAAATCTACGGAACGGATTAACCCCCAGTACAAACCTACAGCGCTTTTCAAGCGCTTAAACCCAGGTTGTTTTGGTGAGAGAGCGCGGCTCTCACCAAAACAACTGTAGCTGATTCAAGCGCGCAGCGCTGTAATACCACAAGAGGTGAACCGCCATGCTACGCCAAGAATCGACGAGTGACTTGATGGGTGTCGCAGAAACCCTGATGATCACGCTGTATGCCCGTGCCGTTGAAACGCAGTGTCCTGACCCCATTTTGAGCGATCGCCATGCCCTCGCCCTCACCCAACAGCTCGATTACGACTTCAGCAAGTATGAGAAGGGGTGGGCATCCCAGCTTGGCTGCATCCTCCGGGCAAAGACACTTGATCGCATGGTGCAGAACTTTCTTGAAACCCATCCCAGTGCGATCGTGGTCAACCTGGGAGCTGGACTATGCACCCGCTTTCTGCGCCTGGATAACGGCGAAGTGCGATGGTACGAAGTGGATTTTCCAGAAGTCATCGCCCTCCGCCACAAGTTGTTCAATGTCAGCAAGCGGCATCAATTCATCGCCCAATCCATTCTCGATTTCTCCTGGATGGATGCAATTGAGTGCAGTCCATACCACCCCATATTGATCTTGTACGAAGGCGTTTCGATGTACTTGTCAGAACTCGAAAATCGATTGCTCCTCTACGAGCTGGAACAGCGCTTTGCCCCGCTCACCGTGATGTTTGATGTGTTAAGTCGGCGTGCTGCCCGGCGCACCCAAGCCCACGATACCGTTTCAAAGACCAATGCAGAATTCAAATGGGGAATCAATCAATCTGGTGAATTAGAAACCTGGAGTCCCAACATTATCCTCAAACGCGAAGAGTTTTATCTCGAACAATATCTCAATTATCCCGATCGCCTCCCTACCAGTTGGCGCTTAGCCGCACAAATCGTCCCATTCATTCCGCTCACCCTTTTCAAAAATATTGGTCGAGTGGTGCAGCTACAAATCAATCAGTCCAGTACTTATGAGTAATCAACCTGCATCTTCGGAGGCAGCATTAAAGCATCACACCTTGCTGAAAACACGCCATGTCGGAACCTGAGCCACCACCGCCTAATGCTGAAAAAGGATTGAGACAGCGTGAGTTGTGCGATCGCTTTGGCTGGGACTACAAAACTATTGCTCAAACGGCAAAGCATAAAGCTCTCAGCACCCATGTCTATCTACAACAACAAACAGGCTGGATTTTAAGAGATGAATTGTACTATCCACCGGATACCGATTCCTAATGCCAGCACCTCGAAAATCAGAACTGTCTAGTTTGAATGAATTCCAAAGTCGTCAAAATTGCTGAATTCTGTTTGCTGGTTCTCCTCATTGCTGCGACCATCTGGTTTGTGAACCGAGTGGGAATCGACCAGATTCGAGCCAATGTAGATCAGCTTGGTATTTGGGCACCGCTGCTGGTGTTACTCCTGCGCTTGACCAGCATCGTCATTCCCGCTTTGCCAGGAACCGCCTACTCCATTCTGGCAGGAACCCTGTTTGGCTTTGTGAATGGCTTAGTTGTGATTGCGATCGCCGACCTTATCGCCTGCACCGCCAACTTCTACATCGCCAAACGCTTTGGCAGAGGCATCGTGCAGAACTTCGTTGGGCAACGCTTCATGGGCAAAATTGACCACCTGAGCGAAACCTATCTAGAAAGTAATTTTTTTCTGCTAACGGGTGTCTTGATGACAGGCTTATTCGATTTTGTCTGCTACGCCGTCGGCTTAACGCAAATGTCCTGGCGAACGTTCACCACAGCCCTTGGGTTGAGCATTCTGGTGGCGAAACCGCCCATTGTTGCCCTGGGAGCCGGAATCTTTGAAGGGGGGCGCATCCTGCTGGGAGTTGCGCTGTTGGGCTTCTTTATCCTGGCGATGGTGAAAGGATGGCTAAAACGCCGTCAGATTTTAGAGCAACAAGTCGAAGAAAGTCAGGATTAGATAGCAATTTTAGCTTAGCCGCAAAAAAGCTTTATATATTACTGCTGGAAGTGGTATCTTATTGAAAATAATTGCTATTAGCAGTCGAGGTGGATATGACGACTGCTAAGCCCTTTTTGGTGTGAGGAACTATGAATAAGTTAGGAATCCTGGCGCTTAGCATCGCCCCACTTTTTGCTGCCCATATGGCTCAAGCTGTAGAGGCCATTGATGAGAATAAGTTTCACCAATTTGGTGGGAACTTGCTTGAAATGACAGCTACATCTCAGGAAGCCAGCTTGGCATTGAGCCAGCAGCCCCCAACGCAAGTATCACAGTCCATGCAGGCGCAGGGAGAAGCCCCGGTACAAATTACAGGTTTAACGGTCATTTCAACCCCTACTGGCGTTGAACTTGTCATTCAAGCTTCTGATGTCGTCATGACACCCACTACATCCACGGTGGGTAATGCCCTGATTGTTGAAGTGCCCTCTGCGGTGCTGGCACTATCTGAAGGCGAAGATTTTTTGGAGGTCAGCCCAGTCGAGGGCATTGCCGCCATCACCGCCAGTAATTCGGCAACGGGGGATGGAGTACGAATTGTTGTGACGGGAACGGATGCCCCCCCTGCGGCAAATATTCAGAGCCTGGGGCAGCAGTTGATTTTGGATGTGGCGATCGCCCCTGCTGATGCCGTCAGCCAGGCAGATATCCCCGATTCCCGCATTCGGGTCACTGTCACCGGAACACGCAACCCCGACGAGGTGGATAATGTTCCCAGTAATGTCACTGTTATTGATCGCGAGGAAATCGATCGCACCCAGGCACGGGATATTCGCGATCTCATCCGCTACGAACCCGGCATTGTGGTGCGAGACAATGCGCGATATGGTCTGCAAGACTTTAACATTCGCGGCTTAGATGGCAACCGAGTACTGCTTCAGGTCGATGGCATTCGCCTGCCCACTCGATTTGAGTTTGGTCCCTTTGCCCTGGGTCGAGACTATGTGGACATCGAAACCCTCAATACAGTGGAAATCATTCGAGGTCCGGCGTCAGCCCTCTATGGCAGCGATGCCCTGGCAGGGGTGGTTAGCTACCTCAGCCTTGACCCAGAAGCCTTGCTGGATGAGGCAGGAGAAAACACTCTGGGCGGTATTTCGGTGGGCTATGACTCCGATACCACGGGCACCTTTGGCAACTTTTTGTATGCTGCACGGTTTGGCGATTTAGACATGCTGGTGAGCTACACCCGGCGCGATCGCAACGAACTCAGTGTATCGGGCGACGACACCTTTGTTGACCCCGAAACCAGCACCCGCAACAACTTCTTCACCTCATCCGTGCTGCGGCTGAGTGATACCCAATCCCTGCGGCTGATTGCCGAACTCTTCGACGATGATGTTGAACTCGATGTCCTGGAGCGCAACTTTGTCTCCCCTAGCATCCAGTCAGAAGATGTAGAATTTTCGACCAATCGAGAACGCATCAGCCTTGCCTACGAATACGACAACCCCGACAGCAACTCATTCCTGCAATTTGGGCGCATTCAAGCTTACTTTCAAAACTCGCGCAACGAAGAGCTACGGGTGCGTCGATTCACCTACGGTCCCTTTAGTGGTAATCAGTTCCCTGTTGGCACTCCAATTCGTCGCAGTGATGATTACGACTTCCTCGATCGCATTTGGGGAGCAAATCTGCAGTTGCGGAGTGATTTTGAATTGGGCACAATAGAAAACCGCCTGACCTACGGTGTTGAGGTTTCCACCACCCGCAATGAACGTCCGCGCGATCGCGTCGAAACTAGCCTGATCACAGGAGAAGCCACCCGCATCTCCGATACAGATACCTTTCCCATTGATGACTTTCCCCCCTCTGACACCCTCCGGTTGGGGTTCTTTGTCCAAGATGAAATTACTTTTGGCAATGACCGATTCACCGTCATTCCTGGTCTACGGTTCGATATTTATGAGCTAACGGTTGAAGACTCTCCCAGCTTTGAGAGAAATGATGTGGAACCCGTTGATTTTGAGGATTCAGATGTTTCTCCCAGTTTGGCGTTGGTCTATCGCCCCAGTGATGAAATTACTTTGGTTGGGCGCTACGCTCGTGGATTTCGTGCCCCGCTCTATAGTGAAATCAATAGCGGATTTACCAACACAACTGGAGCCTTTTTCAAGTATCGAACCATTCCCAATCCCGATCTGGAGTCGGAAACCAGCAATACCTTTGAGCTGAGTGTGCGTGGAGACTTCGATCGCTTTCAGTTTGGCTTAACCGGATTCTACAGCCGCTATAACGACTTTATCGAACAGTTTGTTCCGGCTGGCTCTGAGTTCATTACACCACCTCCTGCCTTTGGTACGCCCGTTATCAATATCTTCCAAACCCAAAACATTGATGATGCCGAAATTTATGGCGTGGAGTTAGGTGGCGAATATCGCTTTAGCCGTGGCGAAGATGGTTTCCGTCTGCGGTTAGCCGCCGCCTGGACAGAAGGGCGAAATCTCGCCGATGATCGTCCGCTGGAGTCGGTGAGTCCGTTCCAACTGGTGGCAGGCTTGGGCTATCAGTCTCCGGGCGATCGCTGGGGCGCAGAACTCATCACCACGGTCGTTGGCGAACCCGATGTGGATAACACCATTAACGACCAGGAACGGTTTATCCCCGATGCCTACGCCCTGGTTGATGTGATTGGTTACATTAACATCAGCTCGAATGTAACGCTGAGCCTGGGCGTTTATAACTTGTTTGATACGGAGTATTACCAATTTGCCGATGTGCGCAACTTCACCGCCGATCGCCCGGATATCGGACGATTCTCGCAGGCTGGAGCGAGCGTCAGGGCAGGCTTAACCTGGCGTTTTTAAGAGTACTCCAAGAAAACGTTCCACTTTTGAGTGCTAACGGCGGTAGGCATTGCCTGCCGCTATTTGCATAAGCGATTGACGTTAGGGGCTTGCAAGAAAATAAAATCCCAATTTTTGGGAGAGAAGGCTGGCAGAGCCAGCCTTCTCTCCCAAAAATTGGGATTTTATTAATCCGCAGATCCCTTACTTCTCCAGGGATAGGACTTTTAGAGCAGGACTGTTCCTTTGATGGAGTATCAAAACTAATTTTGCCACTACAACAGGGGGTAGTGCTATCGCTATCCTGGATGGAGATGTGTGTAATGAACCCTGTGGTAAGCTTTATTATTTTTCTGATACCGCTACTAACTGTATTGTTTGGTGCGCTGCTGCAACTCAACGATGCCCTGATTCAGGGAGATGCAGAAGGCTTTTTCTTGTGGACTCGGATAGCCGTTAGCATTACTGCCTTTCCAACTGTGTTTTGTTTCTCCTTATTAACCTTGCGATTACTTGAATCTGAGCAGTAGCTATCAGGCTGGTTCTTACTCTTTAGTTCTTACTCTTTATAGGTATGTCTAATTCTGGATTGTCCGCAAAGGGTAGTGATTTCTGGATGGATGAATAGCGTATCTACATACAAAATCCCTGCTGCTGTACTACTACCGCTGCTTTTTGCTGGTCCTCAATCCAACATGATCGCCATTTTTCTAAAACCCTTGATTTTGCGCGCGCTCAGCGCGCGCAAAATCAAGGGTTTTAGAAAAGCGAAGATATTGCAATAGCCATTACATTGGGTTGTGGGCATTGCAGTCGAAGCTTTTAATGAGATAAAGCAATCGAGATAAATTGAATCGCGATCGCCCATTTAGTCGAACAACTTGACTTTTGATGGGCAAACCCAGACTATTGAGAGTAACTTTCAATAATTCTTAACTATGCCATGAGCTTTGACCTGACTGCCCAGGATGTTGATGAAATTTGGATGGAAGCGGAGCAGCATTGCTCCCCTGCTACCTCGATCGATCGCCTGGAGACGATTCACACGATGCCATCGCAGTTAGGGAGTGGCTACATTCGGGAGATAGACCTATGCCCTGGTTTAGAACTGGCAATTTTTCATGAAACCTATGCTGAAGATCTGACCTTTCGGAGCGTTGAGCATCCGCACCTGGTACAGTTTATGGTGCATTTATCTGGGGTGGTGGATAGCGGCGATTTTCTCTATCAAGATGCGACTCAGAGTTATATCGGGGGGAGCGGGATTCAACCCGCCGTGACTAATTTTCATCGAGCGAATCAACCCGAAATTGGTGTCAACATTCACTTACAACCGCACCTGTTACATCAGTTTTTTGCGGCTCCGACTGGGGAACTCCCCCCTGAGCTTCAACCTCTGCTGCGAGGGGATGATTGGCAGCGAGTCTTTTCACCCAGGGTGACCAGGGAGATGCGATCGGTGGTGCAGCAACTCATCGATTGCCCGTTCGTGGGGATGACCAAGCGGTTGTATTTGCAGGGCAAGGTGTTTGAACTGATGGCGCTGCAACTGGAGGGGATGCTACGGCTTCCACCGGATCGCTGAAGCCAGATATGGTGGCTCGGATTCATCATGCGGCGGAGATTTTGCGATCGCACCTCGAATCTCCTCCATCTCAAGCGGATTTAGCGCAACAGGTGGGTATGGGGCATTGCACCCTCAACAAAGGCTTCCGAGAAATTTTTGGCATGACTCCCTTTGCTTACCTGACGCGCTATCGCATGGAGCAGGCAGAGCGCTGGTTGCGGCAACCAGGATGTAGTGTGGCAGATGTTGCGAATCAGGTAGGCTACGCTAATCCCGCCCAATTTGCAGCGGCGTTTAAGCGGCATTTTGGCATGACACCGAAGGATTGTATGCGCGGTGCGATTAGCCGTTGATTTATGTACATTCAAGTCACCCTCATCCCCCAACCCCTTCTCCCATTGAAGGGAGAAGGGGAGCCGGATCAGAAGTCCCTCGCCCGCTCTGGGAGAGGGCTTAGCGCCTGCGGCATTCAAGAAAAGGGTGAGGGCGAATTGCAACACATTTAGTTGATAGATTCATACAAAAGTCTTGAAGAATTTTGCCAAAAACAGAATCTTGGGGTGATGGCGAAGTTTTGGGGTGGATTTTGGGTTTGCTCTGCCGTTATGCTCAGTCCCACATAAATAGGAATTCCTCGCAATTGAGGGTTTCCGCTAAGTGTGAGGATGGGAGTAAGTATGACGAAGCTAGGACTGATGGTGCGGTTGGCGGTGGTGTTGAGCCTGGGAAGTGGGGCGATCGCTTTTTGTTCTTTATCTGCGATCGCGCAAGAGGTTGGAAATCGGGAATGGGAAACGCAGAATGGGGAAGAACAGCCTGCCTCGACTCCTGAATCCTCGTTAGAAGAGATCTCGACAGTGCAGCTCAACGGCTCGGCTGAGCTTACCGAAGTCCAAGCGGCTCACGAGCCGCAACGCTCTACTCCCGTCCCTCTCTCTGAGGTGGAGCAACCTGCCACAACGATTGAAGACTGGGTTGCCCAAATCGAAGCCTCTCTAGTGCAAATTACTAATGTGCGTCTGGAGGAGACTGAGGCAGGGTTGCAGGTCATTTTGGAAACGGCAGAGGGTGAACTTGCGGTTTCGGAAACTCGGACTGTCGGTAATGCCCTGATTGCCGATATTCCCAATGCGGCGATCGCAGAGGAGTTTTCTCAGACAGAGCCAATTGAAGGCATTGCGCTGGTGAGTGTGACGAGTTTACCGGGTGACAGAGTTCGAGTTGCCATTACAGGAACAGATGCATCGCCTGTGGCGGAAGTGACTGCTACTGGGCTGTCTGTGACCCTGGGAGAGGCAGTGGCAGGGACAGAAGATGACGCGATTCAGGTAGTGGTGACAGGGGAGCAGGATGAGGGGTACAGCCCTTCCGATTCAAGCATTACCCGCTTCGATGCGCCCCTGCTGGATACACCGCTTTCTGTTCAAGTAATTCCCCGCCAGGTGTTTGAAGATCAGGGGGCTAATACCCTGCAAGATGTGTTGCAAAATGCTAGTAGCGTTAGTGTAACGGGTGAATCGCCTCGCGCAGTGGGTGCTGCGGTAACCATTCGCGGCTTTTTTGCTGACAACCTGATTCTTAGAAACGGAATTTTTCAATACGACACTTTCTTTTCTCCCAACACGCTGGCAAACGTTGAGCGGGTTGAAGTTTTGGGTGGGCCTGCCTCTATTTTGACAGGGCAAGTTCAGCCTGGTGGGGTACTGAACTTAGTGACTGAGCGGCCTCTCGCTAGGCCGGTTTATGACATTGAGGCAGGTTACGGCAGCTTTAACACGTTTCAAGGGGCGATCGATCTCACCGGTCCGCTCGATGCTGACAGAAATGTTTTGTATCGGTTTAATGCCTTTGCCAGCGGCACCGACACGTTTATTGAAAACATTGATCCCCGACGTGAGTTTTTTGTGACTCCGGCTGTCAGCGTTCAGATTGGCGAAAATACAAGATTGCTGCTAGAAGGAGAATACCTCTCAGTGCAGGCTCCCAACGAACTGGGGTTGCCGTTACAGGGAACAATTTTTGACAATCCTAACGGTGAGATTCCCAGAAACCTGAACATTGGAGATCCGGATTTTGATGATCCGGTTGAACGCGTTCGCACACGGGTTGGCTATGACCTGGAGCATCAATTTAACGAAGATTGGTCATTGCGTCATACCTTTTATTACAACTGGTTTGTTGCCCCTGAACAACGAACCAGCGGTTTCAACGCACTTTTAGATGACGGACGGACGGTAGAGCGCAATTTTAGCACTAGAGACCAAACTCAAGACTCCTATCAGGTCACTGCCGGTGTTTTGGGGAACTTTGCAACTGGATCGATCGACCATCAACTGGCATTTGGAGTTGAATATTTTCCTATAGAAACTAGAGTTGAAGGCTCATTCGGTGGCGTGTTACCCAGTATTGATATCTTTAACCCTAGCTACGGCAATACAGGGCTATTTCATTCTAAATAGGGTGCTCAGTGTGTTAAGGCTAAACCCCGCCCGACGTTGGGCTTGAGCCATATTTTGAAAGCCCTGATCCCGATACAAATTGAGGGCAAAGTTCCGTGCCAGAG
>Ga0208218_1000331_pt1 | contig 24947 bp, 23 predicted proteins | sample HotLakmasection3_FD_184726 | JGI IMG/M metagenome (GOLD analysis project Ga0208218, IMG submission 184726) | Hypersaline microbial mat communities from Hot Lake, Washington, USA - Section #3 (SPAdes) | ecosystem: Environmental > Aquatic > Non-marine Saline and Alkaline > Hypersaline > Microbial... | reverse complement strand
TGACTCATCTAGGCATGCCGGATAGCTATGTCTTGGATGCTTAAAAATTACTCCCCATTCCGGAAATCAGTCATCAGAAATCATTTATGCAACAAAGCCATGGATAGCTAAAAAACACCCCTTACCAGCCTGGTAGGGGGTGTTGACTGTCTGGTTTGAGTTGAGCAGGAGGAAAACAAGAACGGTCGGGGCTTAGGCGGTGTAGCGGACGCCGCGATAGGTCAGTTCGGCGGTGGGTTGGCGCAGGGCGGCGGTGACTTGTTTGCGGCTGTACTGCTGACCGAGGAAGGTGGCGGTTTCACCAGTTTCCATGGCTTCGATGGGAGTGACGGTGGCTTCGTAGGATTGGCCGAGGAAAGAGAGTTTCATGGTGGGGACTCCATCATTGTGGGTGCGTTGTTGTGGATAGAAACAGCCGCTTTTGGCTAACTTGCTGGCCGAAAAGTGTGTTCTTGCTCACGGGGAGAGGTGATATCGCTCTCTGCAGCAAAAAGCCTCTCCAGACTGTCGCGGCTGAGGAGGCATGACCTTTCAATCAGGAGCCCATCCCATGGATGGTTAGGGCTAAAGTGACCAGGGCGGTGGGGCGCTAATCGCTCAGGTGTTCGTTGAGGCAATCGATCGCGGTATCAATGCCAGCGGCGGCGGTCTGCACGTTGGCATCTTGCAGGCCCTCGGCTAAGCAGTGCTCCAGGTATCCCAGCTCGATGACCAGGCGTTTGGTGATGGCCCGCAGGCGGCGCTGGCGAGCAGTTAGGCGAGTGGTTGAGATGGCGGTGGGGTTCATGGCGGTAGTCCTCTACGGTTCGGCATTACCGCAGTGATATCGCGCTCCGGCTTGTTGCAGCTAGCCCTAAATTCTCAACAGGCGAGGTGTTGCACAGAGGCGATCGCGCAACAACGATCCATGAATACTGATGACAGGTGCCGAAATCTCAGGCTATTGTCTTCGTAAGCTTTGGAGGATCTTACAAACCACACAAAGAGCTAGCTAACTAGCTACGCTCTAAGACTACATAGCTACCTAAGACCATAGATGGCTATCTTGCATCATAGAAGTGCAGATGTTAGCCATTTTTAGGTTACTACGTAGTCTTAGAAACGCAATTCCACTGAATACCTGTAATTAATTGCTCTAGTAGTACAGCGGTTCCTGAGCCCATGAGGTACAGCCAAAGTCCTGAAGTCATTGCCACGCCTAAGTTTCAGATCTGCATTTGTACCTCATCCAGCGGGGAAAGGCTGTATCAGCTTCGAGCGATCGCTTCAGATATTTGGAATGGCTTTCGAGCGATCGCTTCAGATATTTGGAATGGCTTGTGTAAGGCTGCGAGATTCATCACCAAAGCGGATTGATTATGGTGATTTTCAATGCAACAACAACCTGAAAAATCTCGAAAAATCGTAGTCCTTGCGGATTACCAGAATGTTCCTCTCGTCAAACGACGGAGAAACATCAACGGTCGTGCCATCGTGAGTTTTGTTGAACGCTTAGGCAATATTTGCCTATTGCTGGCGTACAACCACTGGCGTGCTCTTGGCATCGAGAACGAAAGACTGCTGACTACAGAAGGATGGACCTGTATCGATGTTCCGTTCACAGAGAAGAACGCTGTGGATAAGCATCTGATTCAGGACTATCAGCGCTCTTTTCAGCACATGAGCCCTGATATCGTGGTGCTCATTTCTGGCGACGGCGATTACGCCCCGCTGGTTCGCTCCTTGCGTAAAGAGGGGATCAGAGTCGTTGTGATCGGATGGCAAGGGTATGTAAACCATCGTTTACTGCGCCTGCTGCCAGACGATGTTTATTTCGTTCAAGACTTAAGAGGTCTACACTCAGTGACCGTTTGAGCCCGACTCAATCCGTAGTGCCAAGAACGTCAACTGGTCAACATATGTTGTTAGGTTGGCGTTCTTAACTTTTGGGATCACAATTAAACATTCAGTGAGTGTTTCTACTGAGCAACTACCTGGGCACTCTATTCTGCAGACGCATAAAAGTCGGGGCAGCGCGTCAAAGCGCTCTCCTCAGTAGGTATCGAGACTCTTCTTGTCGATTGTTTAACGCCGTGAAGCGGGTCTGGAGGTTGATTCTACAGTTACGAAAAGTATTAAACGCTCGCAATCATGGCTTACTGGCTCTTCCAGGGCAACCCCAAGTATTACCGCATCCTTGATGGCATTCGTGACTTTGTGCAGATGCCGTGGCTCGTCACGCGCTACGCCAAGCTTATGGAACCGGGTGATGGGGTGCTTGTATGGATGTCAGGTAAAGACGCTGGTATCTATGCGATCGCGGAAATCCTAGAAACGCCCCAGTTGATCCCTGAACCTCCCGACATTGGATATTGGCTGGATAAGTCCCTCATTGGACAAAGACCCCAGGCCATTATCCGTTTTACCGATAAGTTCCTAGAGCGCCCGTTGTTGAAGCGTGAGCTAGCAAAAGACCCTGTCCTCAAATCCCTGACGGTGATTCGGCAACCCAACTCCACTAACTTCAAGGTCTCTCCCGAGGAGTGGAAGCGGGTCTATGAGTTGAAGAGTCAAGCCTAATGTCTGATATTGCTATCCAGTAGCGCCGCCATCATGCAACAAACCAGCCTTTCGACGTTCGTATCTGGCATTCGTGACAACTCCGAAACGCGGGGCAGTGTCGGGCAGTTTCTCCAAGACAAAATTAAACCGGGCGCTGATCTATCCATTGTGTCCGCCTACTTTACGATTTATGCTTTTGCGGCGCTCCAAGACCAGTTACTGGGGGCTCAAGGACTCCGGTTTCTGTTTGGCGAGCCGCGATTTATTAAATCTCTGGATCCAGAAAAGACGGAGAAGAAAGCTTTTCGGATTGAAGATGACGGCTTAGCCCTCTCGATGGAGCGACTACAGCAGCGGGCCGAAGCAAGGGCCTGTGCGGATTGGATGCGCCAAGAGAATGTCCAGATTCGCTCGGTCAGAAAGACCAACTTCCTGCATGGCAAGCTCTACCACATTGCTCAAAATGGCAGTACCGATGCGATTCTGGGCAGCTCTAACTTTACGGTGAGGGGATTAGGCTTTTCTCAACAGAACAGCAACATCGAACTGAACCTAGAGGTTACCGACAAACGCGATCTGGAAGATTTGCGACGCTGGTTTGATGAGCTATGGACTGACCCAGACCTGGTAGAAGATGTCAAAGCCGATGTCATTGAATACCTGGAAAAGCTCTATCAAGACCATTCGCCGGAGTTCATCTACTACAAGACGCTGTTCCATCTGTTTGAGTCGGGGCTGTCATCGCAGGAAGAGGCCGATCGCAAAACTGAGCAAAACCTCCTCGACACGGAAATCTGGAAGACGCTCTTTGAGTTTCAGAAAGACGGGGTCAAGGGGGCGATCAAGAAAATCCTGACCTACAACGGCTGTGTGATCGCTGATAGCGTGGGTTTAGGAAAAACCTACGAAGCCCTGGCCATCATCAAATACTTTGAAATCCGCAACGACAAGGTGTTGGTGCTGTGCCCGAAGAAACTGCGGGAGAACTGGACGGTCTATCAAGCCGTCAATAACAGCACTCTCAATCCATTTGTGGACGATCGCTTCTCCTACACCGTCCTTTCCCATACAGACTTGAGCCGTGAGGGGGGCCACTCCGGTGACATCAATTTGGAGACGTTTAACTGGGCAAACTTCGACCTGGTAGTCATCGATGAGTCCCACAACTTCCGCAACAACACGAAGGGCAAGAAGGATGAAGAAGGCAAGGTCATCCGCCAGAGCCGCTATGAGCGCTTAATGGATGCGGTGATTCGCAGCGGCCCCAAAACCAAGGTCTTGCTGCTGTCGGCGACTCCAGTGAATAACGACCTGACCGACCTGCGTAACCAGCTCTACTTTCTGACCGAAGGCAGCGATCGCACCTTTGAAGAATCCCTGGGCATTCGTAGTCTCAAAGACATGCTGGGAGCCGCGCAGCGAACGTTTTCCCAGTGGTCACAGAAGAGTGAGCGCCATTCCAATGACCTGCTAGAAAGCCTCAGCTCGGCGTTCTTTAAGCTGCTGGATGAGTTGACCATTGCCCGATCTCGCCGCCACATCCAGACCTATTACCGCGCCACCATTGACGAGCTGGGTGGGTTCCCAGAGCGCTTGAAGCCGATATCGCTGTTCCCAGATGTAGATTTAGAGCATCGGTTCTTAGGCTATGAACGGCTGAATCGCGAGATCTCTGAGTACAAGCTGGCGCTGTTTAATCCCACGGCCTATGTGCAGCCAGCCTACCGCGATCGCTACGAAGGCAGCGCTGTTGCCAACTTTTCTCAGAGCAAGCGGGAGCATTACCTGATCGGCATGATGCGGGTGAACTTCCTCAAACGACTGGAAAGTTCCATCCATGCCTTTCGCCTGACGATGGAGCGTACTGTTGAGAAAATCGAGGAGTTGGAAGCACAGATCCTGGACTTTCAGCGTCAACAGGCAGAAAACCCCAATCGTGACTTCGCCGAATTGCAAATGGACGACCTAGAGGATGATGACCTCCGCGATGCCATGCAGGTGGGCAAAAGCTTATCCTTCAACCTGGCTCATTTGAACTTGGATGAGTGGCTGAAAGATCTGCGAGATGACAAAAGCAATCTTCATCAATTAGCGCTCTCTGCCAAGGATGTGGACCCGGATCGCGATGCCAAGCTGGCCGAGCTGAAGGCCCTGATTCACGAAAAGGTGACAAAACACACAACGAACCAGGAGGGGGAACCCAACCGTAAAGTGCTGGTCTTTACGGCATTTGCAGATACCGCGATTTATCTGTACGACCAACTTCAGGCATGGGCTACCGAGTTAGGCATCCATTCCGCTTTGGTCACCGGCAGCGGGCCAAACAAGACGACGCTGGGCAGCAGTGAGTTTAACCATCTGCTGACCAACTTCTCCCCCCGCGCTAAGAAACGGGGGCAGATTGAGTCGATGCCCCAGGATGCCGAAATTGACTTGCTCATTGCCACGGACTGTATTTCCGAAGGGCAGAACCTTCAGGATTGCGACTATTTGGTGAACTATGACATTCACTGGAATCCGGTGCGCATCATCCAGCGGTTTGGGCGGATTGACCGGATTGGTAGCCGCAACACTACGGTGCAGATGGTGAACTTCTGGCCGACGGAAGACTTGAACCAGTACATCAACCTCAAGAACCGCGTCGAGGCCCGCATGGCCCTGGTGGATGTTACCGCCACCGGCGAGGATAATCTGCTGGAAGAAGACCTGATGGGCACGATTGAAGGGGATTTGAAATACCGCGATCGCCAACTGCTGCGGCTGCAGGAAGAAGTGCTGGATCTGGAGGATTTGAACGAGAGCGTTGACTTTACCGATTTCACCCTGGACGACTTTCGCATTGACCTGAGCAAGTACATTGAGGGCAATCGCGATGCTCTGCGGGAAGCACCCCTGGGACTGTATGCCCTGGTGCCGCCGGAGGTGTCAGCGGAGTCGGCTTACCGCAAGGTGGTGGAACCGGGCATCATCTTCTGCCTGCGCCAGACATCGGAGGCTAAGGCCAGCGAGACGGTGAATCCGCTCCAGCCCTACTATTTGGTCTACATCCGCGATGATGGCGAAGTGCGCTACCGCTTTACCCAGCCGAAGCAAATTTTGGATATCTATCGGGAACTCTGTGCCGGACGCACGACCCCTTACGAAGATCTCTGTCGGCTGTTCGATCGCCAAACGAATCAGGGCGCGGATATGTCGGCCTACACGCCCCAACTCGAAAAAGCGGTGAAGTCGATTCAGCAAACCTTTCAGCGTCGCAATACGAAGCAGCTCCAGATGGGGCGGGGGGGGCTGTTAGTGGGCAAAAGCGAGCAGCCCCAAGACCTGGACGATTTTGAGTTGATCACCTGGCTAGTGCTGTTAGCGCCGGAGGTCAACCCATGACCGTTGCCGCCATTACCGACACGCTGCTCACCTACGAAGATGTGCAGCGGCAGTTAGGGCTCAGCCGGACAGACGACCCAGCCTTTTTTCCCGAATGGCAGTCGCCGTTGCCGACGCTATCGGCGACGGAAACCAGTGAGCTGGAGCATTTGAGTCAGCGATATCTCACGTATATCGAAGCGGGAGAAGTTAGCGAGGGCACGCTGAATCTCATTGTGGTATCCCCCTTGTTGAATGCGTTGGGGTTTTGTGATCCGCCCTATCGGGTGCGGGGCGAAGCCTGGGTGCAGGTGGCGATGCCCGTCGATACACCGGATGGGCTCTCAACGCTGACGGGACGCATTGATGCTTTAACCCTGCAAGACGATGTGTGGTTGGTGGTGATCGAAGGCAAGCGCGGGGGCTTCAACGTATTGCGGGCAGTGCCCCAGGCGTTGGGCTATATGATGGGCAACCCGATCGCCGATCGCTCCAGTTTTGGGCTGGTCACCAATGGCTATGACTACCTGTTTCTCAAGGCCACCGCCACCCCGACGCGGCAATATGCCCGATCGCATAATTTCACCCTGCTCTCTGCCCCCGACCAAAACCTACAGCGGGTGGGGCAAATCTTAAAAGCCCTGGTTACGCGAGGAGAGGCATGATGGCAACGATCGCACTTCGAGAACACCTGCAATCAACCCTCCACGGCTTTCAGCAGGGGAGCCTGAAGGAGAATGCGCTGGCGCTACTGGAGCAGTTGGGCTACCGCAGTGACAAGCAGATCGACCTGGAGCCGAACACCGTCGCCACCTTTAAGGACACCTTTGAGGTGCCGGAGCATGTCACGTTCAACGATGAGAAGGCGCTGGTGGAGCAGTGGCAGTCGGTGGACTTTCTGTTTCAGCTGGCGGGGGATGATCTGGCCATCGGCGGGCAGTTGCCGCTGGTGCGCAGTCAGGCGGTGGATACGTCGGCGTCGGCGTGGCAGTCTTATCTGTTCTTTGCCATTCACCTGCGCGATCGCGATCGCCCCTACACCCGCACGGAGCTGGCCAACATCACCCGCGAGGTGAACAAGCTGTTTCCCATGCCCGCGATGGTGATCTTTCAGCAGGGGCAGACGCTCACCCTGTCAGTGATTAATCGGCGGTTGAATAAGCGCTACCCCGAGCGGGATGTGCTGGAAAAGGTGACGTTGATCAAAGACATCAACGTGGCTCACCCCCACCGGGCGCATCTGGAGATTTTGGCCGACCTGGCCAGCGATGAGCTGCATCGGGTCTATGGCTTCGCCACGTTTGAAGAACTGCACCGGGCCTGGCAAACGGTGCTCGACAGCTCGGAACTGAACAAGAAGTTCTTTAAAGAAGTTGCCGATTGGTATTTTTGGGCCACGGATAAAGTGGCCTTTCCAAAAGGGCTGGAGGGCCGCAACAGCAATGAGATGAGCCTGATTCGCCTGATTACCCGGCTGATTTTTGTCTGGTTCCTCAAGGAAAAGGGGCTAGTAAGCGATCGCCTCTTTAACCCCAGAGAACTCCAGTCCATTCTCAAGAGCGTGAAGGCTGACGAATCGACCTACTATTGGGCGATTTTGCAAAACCTGTTCTTTGCCACGTTGAACCAGGAGGCCGACAACCGCCAGTTTTGCGAGAACGCCAAATTCCGCAAGGGCTACAACCCCAATCGCCTCAGCACGAACCTGTATCGCCATCAGGATCTGTTTCGAGCGGCGGATGAAGCCGAGATTTTAGGGCTGTTTCAAGACATTCCCTTTCTCAATGGGGGCTTGTTTGAGTGCCTGGATGAGGAAGTGAAGCGCGATGGCAAAACCGTGGTGCAGCGGGTGGATGGTTTTTCGCGCAATCCCAAAGAAGCGGCGCAGGTGCCCAACCAACTCTTCTTTCAGGAAGACCCGCTGACCGTTGACCTCAACGCCACCTACGACACCAAGGGCAAGCGCTATAGCGTCCGGGGGCTGCTGCCCATCCTCAACAGCTACAAGTTCACCGTCACCGAGAACACCCCCATTGAAGAGGAGATCGCCCTGGACCCGGAGCTGTTGGGCCAGGTGTTTGAAAACCTGCTGGCGGCCTACAACCCGGAAACCCAGACCACCGCTCGCAAAAAGACCGGGTCGTTCTACACGCCTCGGGAAGTGGTGGATTACATGGTCGATGAGTCGTTGGTGACCTATTTCAAATCGCAGGTCACCAATGATCAGACCAGCGAAGCGGAACTCTCCGAGCTAGATGGCAAGCTGCGGCGGTTAGTGGACTACGGCGGCGAGACAAATCCCTTTACGGATGATCCGGCAACCACGATTGAGCTGATCGCGGCGATCAATCGGCTCAAGGCGCTGGACCCGGCGGTGGGGTCGGGAGCTTTTCCGATGGGGATGCTGCAAAAGCTGGTGATGATTTTGCGGAAGCTCGACCCCGACAACCGCATCTGGAAGCATGAGCAACGGGAAAAGCTGATTGGCGATGAGGTCCGCAAGATCAAGCAGGACGTGGCCATTGCGCGGCAAATCAGCGATGAAGAGGTGCGAGACACCGCGACCCGGCAACTGCAAGCCCGGTTAGAGCGGCTGGAGGCAGAGTTTGCTAACCAGGATATGGATTACCCTCGCAAGCTGTTCTTGATTGAGAACTGCATTTACGGGGTGGATATTCAAAATATTGCGGTGCAAATTGCCAAGCTGCGCTGTTTTATTGCCCTCATCGTGGAGCAAACGGTGGATGACCGCCAGCCCAATCGCGGCATCTTTCCGTTACCGAACCTGGAAATGAAGTTTGTGGCGGCGAACACGCTGTTTGCGCTGGAAAAGGCGGAGCAACTGTCGCTGTTAGGTAGTGACATTGCGCTGAAGGAGAAAGAAACGGAACTGGAGCAACTGCGCCACGACTATTTCCAGACCTATGATCTGGGCAAAAAGCGCCGCCTGAAGGAGAAGGATGAGGCGCTACGGGGGGAGATTGCTACTCTGCTGCAATCGCAGAATGTCTCAAAGTCATCGGCGGAGAAGATCGCCTACTGGAAGCCCTACGACCAGCTTGCCGAAGCCGATTTCTTTGACCCCCACTGGATGTTTGGCATCGAAGCGGGCTTTGACATTGTCATCGGCAATCCGCCCTATGTGCGGCAAGAGCAAATCAAGGCCATCAAGCCCCAGCTCAAACCCCTCTACGAGTGCTACACCGGGGTTGCTGACCTCTATGTCTATTTCTTTGAACGGGGGCTGCAACTGCTGAAACCGGGGGGCGTGCTCACCTACATTTGCTCCAACAAATACTTTCGCGCCAACTATGGCGAAAAGCTGCGCCACCTACTGTCCCAAAAGACCCGCATTCAAACCCTAATCGACTTTGGTGATGCACCGGTCTTCACCGCCATTGCCTATCCCAGCATCATCGTCACCCAGCAGAGCCGCCCCAACGGCAACGCTATTGCCGCCATGAACTGGGAAACGGAGCGCCCCGTCGAAGACTTTATCGAAGTCTTTGCCGACCACAAGTTTGACCTAGCCCAAACCTACCTGGGCAAAGACGGCTGGCAACTAGAATCCCCCGCTGTCTTTAACCTGCTGGAAAAACTTCGTGCCGCTGGCAAGCCCCTTGGTGAGTATGTCAACGGTCGGTTTTACCGTGGCATTGTCACTGGCTATAACCAAGCCTTTGTCGTAGACCGCGCCACCCGCGATGCCCTCATCGCTGCCGATCCCTCCTCCGCCGAAGTTCTCAAACCCTTCGTCCGAGGCCGCGACGTAAAACGCTGGCGGGTGAACTATCAAGATCTCTGGCTCATTTTCACGAGACGCGGCATCAGAATCAAAAACCATCCCGCCATCCATGACTATCTAAGCCAGTTCAAGGAACGCTTAACACCAGGCATCAAAGGCGGTAGAAAAGCAGGCAGCTATGAATGGTATGAAATTCAAGACAATATTGCTTATTGGAGAGAATTTGACCAGCCTAAAATCTTTTATCAGGAGATTGCAACTTATCAAGCATTTGCTTGGGATGAATCTGGAGCCTACTCCAATAACAAAACGTTCCTGATTCCTGGTGCTGACTCTTATCTTCTAGCCTTACTAAACTCAAAAATAGTTTGGTTTTTCTTGAGCAACACAGTGCAAAAAATGGCAGGTGGAGCTTTCGCGCTCCAAACCATTTATATCGAACACATCCCCATACCTCCAGCCTCCGACGCCGACAAAGCTACAATCACCGCCCTCGTCCAAAAGTGCCTCGACGCCAAAGGCCAAGGCGTCGCCCAGTGGGAAGCTGAGATTGATGACCGGGTCGCCCAGCTCTACGGCCTCACCCCCGACGATCTCAAAATCATCCACGGCGATTAGCGTGTAACATTTGAACAAAAAAGTCTTCAAGTTCATACAAACTAATCACATTAGTCGCTAGTCAATAAGAATCTATCAACAGATAAGAGAAACCTTGCAGAGGAAAACCAACAAGGCTTAGACCTCTACATTCTTATCTAAGCCTCCAGAGTTCGATCTTCTACACACGTAATATCACTGATGACAATTCTACGTAGTCTGTATTACCTTGCCTTGCAAGATGTACGTATTATTAACCAGATCCAATGCGTTGTACGACTTTAGGCAAGTATTTACCAACGGTGGTACCTACCGCCATATTCTTGGTTCCGTTTTTCTCTTCTAGTGCATTCTCAGCCCAACTCTACAACGATTACAAGTATCCTTGGGCTGCCAACGAAACTGAGTGGTATGTCACGCAGACGTGGCACGGCAGTTCCAGCAGTTTTTCATACAAAGGAAAAAGCTATTCTTGGGAAGCAAACACAGCAATTGATTTTCAAGCAGTGGACAATCTGCCGTCTAACGGAGTGAATGTTTTAGCTCCTGCAGATGCTGAAGTTGCTTATATTTGTACAGATGCCAACAACCAAGCAGCTATATCCTTAGTTACAAAGATCAATGGAACCCTGTCCAACGAGTCCATTGGCATCGTCCACTTGGAGGCAGATAGCCTCACTGTCGGGCAGGGAGACTCTGTTCAACAAGGAGATATTTTAGGGAAAGTTTACAATCAGGATCTCTGGGAGAATGCTGGTTGTGGATATGGAGCTAGAAACCATCTTCATGTTCGTTTCCCTACAAAAAATCCAAGCTTCACTATTGATGGTGACACTTATTTCGGTAACGACGACAGTTTTCTCGGGGATTTGGTAAATTCCAGTAATACCTCAGATGGTGAGCCACCACCAGCACAGGATGTTCAGCTGTCTAGACTAGACAAGCTAGTCAACCAGACTTGCAATGATAGCATATGCAGTTTAATTGAATTGAATTTAGACGAGCTTTACTTTGGAAATGATATTACTGATTCTACAGAAGTAGATGAATTTGATTTTTTCACTGGCATTTACGCTGTCGAAGCCTTTCCACTAGGTTCCAATGGGAATACCTATAATACATCCTCTTTTAACTTACGAGGTGGTCCCGGTTACTCACAAGTTTTAGGAAGTTTACCTTGGGGATCTCAAGGCAAATTACTCTCTACTTCACCTACCACGGCCAGTTTAGGAGGCATTCAGTATAACTGGTGGGAGGTCGATTTCATCGACTATGGAAAAGGATGGGTTGCAGGTGATTTCATGTATCAGCGTTTCCATAACTACCGATACTTTCACATGGCTTTCACCCATGCAGCCTTAGGTATCACTGATGATGGCGATATTCAATATTTTACTGAGCAGCCTGTTCAAACTCCTGAATCTAGTAGTAGTACTGGGCTAGTTGCCCTAGCTCTTTCAAGTGTCATTTACTTCAGAATTAAAAGAAATCAAGACTAATGAAATAGTATTCCACGACCGAAAGCTTTCTTTAGAAATTGTGACTTGCTACCCGCAAAGGCTACTTTAGCAGTAATAAGTCATGCCTCTAGATTTTAGATTCCGATGGCTAGTATTCTCGTGAACCTCCAGAAAAATCCTTGCGATCGCCGAAAAGAGTCCGCATGACATCTTCGTTGGGTACTTCATTCTCCGAATCTGCCTGCGATTTCTTGCCATGAGTAGTTTCAGTAGATGCAGTAGACTTCACACTGCTCAACTGCCCCTTCAAACTGCCCTTACCATTGACGTTTCGAGCATTCTGTCCCAGCTTACGATTCGCCTTTTCTAGCTTCTGCGTCACGCTCCGGTTCGCCTGCTGGTGCTCAGATAAAGACTGCTTCAGAGCCGCGATTTCCTGTTGCTTTGTCTCCAGCAACTCCTCTAAATCAGCAATTCGCGCCTCTGCCTGCTGCCGTCGCGTCTCCTCAAACACCAGATCTCGCTCCAGTTGGTCAAACCGCTGAGCATCATGCGCCCACTTCAGCGCCGCCATCTTGAGCGATCGCACTTCCCAATCTAAATCCCGATTGGCGAGCCTCAATTTTGCATTTTCTTCTTGCAATGGCTCTAATCGGGCTTTAGCCTGTTTGAGTTCTTCTTGCACTCGCTCAAACTGTACATTAAGCACCCGTCTGCCATCTGAATGCCGCGTATAACTATCATCTGAGGAACTAACTTCCTTCGAGTTCCAAAAATCATCTTTGCTCTTATCAGCATCTTCCTGGCATGACACATACCCCATCAAAGTCACCTCAGTGGTAATCAGTCATTCCAACGTATTGTTTAGAACATTAATTACACGTTCGGTTTTCGCCGGGTAGTCAGTTCGGATCACTGCACCTCATTTCCTCACACGGTTTGTTTTACTTGCATCATAGACAGCAAGACGTTGCCCTAAACGTCCCAATTCGCAGAGCTACCCCCCCAATAACTTCTGTGAAATCACTTAGAGACGGTATCAATATTCTGCATTAACGCAAATAGGAATTTCTAAAAGTGAATCAAACCATCAGCCAGCGACTGATCGCTTGTTTTACGGCGATCGCGATCGTCCTGACCACGCTAACGTCCGTGTCTGCACCCGCTTTTGCAGATAGCTCCTACGCCTCTGATCCCTATTGCATCAACAAAGGTCTGGGCAAAGTGGATTGCAAAATAGTTGTTGAGAATAACGACAATCGCCAAATCATCATCGAACCCCCACCAACAAAGTCAGACGCGGGTAAGGCCGAAGCCTTCTTTGCCGGAGTCATCACAGGCGCGATCGGCGGTAGCGCGACCACCGTCGGCATGATTTCCGCTGCAGGATCTGTGAGTGGGCTGAGCGCTGCCGGGGTGACTTCAGGGTTAGCTGCGATCGGGGGCGTTGTGGGCGGCGGCATGGTCACCGGCGTCGCGGTCACTGCCGCTGCCCCCGTCATCGGGGCCGCCAGCGTGGGCTACGGAGCCTACAAAGTTTGGCAGCACTTTCATAAATAGGGCGATCAAGGGCGATCGCCTCTTAATTCAATGCCAACGTCCACCGTTCTCAACGTCGCCACCATGAGCCAAGACCTTCGCCTACAAGCCACCATCGGTATTTGGGCGCTGCTTACCCCCGCCTTACTCGCCTGCCTGCCTTTGATGGCATTGGCCGATCAAGCCTGGCTCTTACCCATCGGCTTATTCACCGCCGCGACCATCACCACCGTGGGCGTCTGGCTCTTTGGTCAGCGCCCCCAGCCGCCCGACCCAGATATCAAAGCCCTCCAACAGCGCATAGAAGTGCTGGAAACCGTCATTAGCCATTCTGACGACCCGCTCCACCTACTTGAATAAGTCCCTCATACTTCCGAGCAGACCAATTATTCATTCCTGGCTTCACCCAGGAAAGGGAAAATCATGCCCACCTGCAATAGATGCGGTAAGCAGATCGTATTCAGATACGTAGACGGAGCCTCAATTCCCATCCATCCCAACGGCGGATGTAGTGGTGATTCAAAAAGCAAGCAGAAATCGTCAACCTCTGGATATTTCTCTCTCGCCAATACAGGCGACCAGCAATACAAAAAAGCCTGCGGAGAAGCCAAGACCTATTTAACTAATTGTTGGTGGTGCAGGGAGCAAGTTTACTATCACACTAATGGATATAACGACCATGTCCTCTTCGATCCACCGTTAGGATGGCCATGGTATATCCACTCCTGCTGGCAGCAGCATTGTGATAGTAAAAAGGAGTTTGAACGAGGTCTGAGAAAAGCTGGAATCACAACGTATCAGCCCCAGCCTATGATTCAAAGCTTAAACACAAGGAAGCGAAAATTAATCGTTTTGTACGGTGCATACAACTCAGTCAAGCAGAAAGGGTTACCCACTACCGACGAAAATATTGCCAAATCGCTTGGTATTAGTCAGACAGAACTCTACCAGTCATATCAAGGACTGTATGAAATCTACATGGAAAACGGCCTAACTCTAGTTCGTCTTTACGCTAGACCACAAGACTTGTAGTGAACTGACATAAAAAAGCTGATTAGAAATTAGAAGAAGTATATGAAGGATAGACGCCACATAGACAAGTGGCATCGTTTGTATCGAGCCAACCTGTAACGGGCATTCTACAAAGAGCAGACTCCATTCGCTCCAGAGGTACTGTCCATGACGGCTCACCAACCTACACCACTGCATACAGAGAACTCCGAACAACTGACTCTCAATATTCCTGGCTTCGATTTCACAGCCCCCGAAGCCGATATTTCCGCAAAGCCAAGTACCAGAGCACAGGCGAGCGATCGCCACAGCGCTGTCGGCCAACTGCGTCTCAAACTTAAGGTTTGAAACGCTCAAGTTTGAACTGCATCGGTAAGAAGTTCCGTCCTCACTAACCCACAGCACCTAACGATCACCACAACGCAGACTCTTTTATCAGGGGAAAAAATGCCTTTACAAGTCATGCTCGGTTTTATGCTCACAGCAGTCGTTCCCGGCCTAAAACAGTTGTTCACTGGGGTGATTGTCCCCGCTGCAACTGTACTGCTGCAGTTCACCATGAAGCGGTTGCCCCGCATTCCGATCTATCTACGCTTGCTCTGGTCTATCTACACTGATTCCGAACCGGGTTCAGAGGCCAGAAAATATCTCACCAGTGTGTTGCTGGTTCTGAGTAGCGTTCTGTCGTTCATGACCTATTGCTACATTCCTCTGACTGGGGCATTTCTAGTCGGGGCACTCATAACTCCAGTGGCAGCCATGATTGCTCTGGTAGTGAGCCTGGTCGCCCTCGATAGTATCTTGGCGCTCAACCACGATTACCTCTGCCAGAAATATCCCGAAGAATTCGACACTGTCAGCGACGATATTCAAGCCCTCAAAAGCGCTTTAGGCGGGAAAAAGTGGGAAGAGACCGTTACTCAAACCCAGGCTTTACTCGACGATATTAAGGAAAAATTAGACCCGAATGGGATCTACGACGATACGCTGCTTGCAGCCATCAAAGCCTTAGACGAGTACCTTTGGCATTCAGAAAACGATACCAGCCTATCCCAAGAAGAAATCAATCAGCGCATCGTAACTGAAGGCTTGCCACCCTTTGCCAAAGTTGGTGGATCGTTACTGGAAGGCGCTGGAGCCGGTGCGGTCGTGGGCATCGGCGGACACGGCCTCTTAGCATCAATTTTCACACAAGCTGGTTTCTGGACTGGCATACAAGCATTCCTCGGCACCGCTAGCGGGATTGCCGTTGGCCCTGCTGCCTATACAGCTATCGTCGTAGCAGCTCCCATTAGCATGGCGGTGGTCACGGGAGCAGGCGTTTGCTGGGGAGCGAATGCCCTCAGAAATGACGGTGAAAAACGGAAGCTCAGCAAGTTCTTAGCCGAGGTTCTGATCGCCGCCTTGCCTATGGCCTGGGTAGACGGTTCACTCTCCCAGGAGGAAGAAGACACCATCGAGCAGTTGATGCAGCATGCCGCTATCACCGAGCAGGACATGACTCGGGTGCGACAAGCCATTCAGTCGCATCAAAGCTTTGACCGAGTGCTGCAAGACGGATTGCTCAAGGAGAAGGAGCCCCGTAAACAGCAAATGAAGCAGCGGCTGATTCTGTTGACAGCCTATGAGCTGGCCAAAGCTGATGGGGCAATCAGTCCTGAGGAGCTCGCCTTGCACAACCGGATGGCCAAAATCATGGGCATGCAAGAGTCTGAGATTCAGGAGATGCGACGACTCCTCTTACTCAAATCTGGGATCAACCTGCACGATCGCATCACCATCGTCCAGGGCGACATTACCCAAGAATCGGTCAATGCCATCGTCAACTCGACAAACCCCAATCTCCGCCCAGGAAAGAAATTAGGACTCATTAACTTGCCGGGTAACCGTAATCAAGTTGATACCCTCATTCACAAAATGGCCGGTCCTGATCTCAAAACAGCATGTCAGTCGATCAATAGTTGTGAAGTGGGAGAGGCCAAGCTCACAGAGGCCGGCAATCTCCCCGCCGACTGGGTGATCCATACCGTTACACCACTTTGGCAGGACAACGAAGAGCAAGCTAAGAGTCTGCTCAATCAGTGCTATCGCAATGCCTTATCCGTAGCCTTCGAGCATTCCGTCGAAACCATTGCCTTTCCGGCGTTAGGGACAGGAACTGGGCAAATTCCTGTAGACCCAGCCGCCGCGATCGCGATCGCCTCGGCGCGAGCCTTCTTAGACATGCATTTCACCATTAGACAGGTTCGATTCGTCTGTAACGATGAACAGGTTTACCAACAGTTCAAGCAAGCTCTGGAAAATGAGATTGGCGTTTTGCCCGAAGGGGATGCCTTCGACGCAAGCACGTTCAATCACCAAGCTCATCATCACTACGAGACCTATCAACCCGCTGCATAAGCGAAGCCAAACCAGCGAATAAACTATGCCCAGGCCAGCGGTTTTGAGCAACTGGCACACTCGTTTCCGAAGCCCAGCCGGAGACATCTCTGCCGCCTTTAATAAACAGCGCCTACATACTTATATGTAGACACATGAACATGCCGACACTATTGCATGAAGACATGCAGATACATTATTGTGTCGTCATCCTTACATGCGTCCACAAACACACACTTACATGTGCACACATCCACATGTTTACACGCTTACACATCAACATGTAAAAAGCGAGGTTTATGTAAATGAAGAAGATCGCGATTCTTTCGCAAAAGGGAGGCGCGGGCAAGACGACATTGGCAGTCCACTTAGCCGTCGCTGCGGAGTTGAGCGATAAGCGTACGGCCATCATCGACCTGGATCCGCAAGCGAGTGCGAGTGACTGGGGAGATAGTCGGGAGGAGGAAGCCCCCGTTGTGGTCTCCGGCCAGGCTGCTCGGCTCAACCATATGTTGGAAGTGGCGGAAGACGCCGGGGCCGACCTGGTCATCATCGACACCGCGCCCCACTCTGAGAACGCCTCTCTGCAAGCGGCCAGAGCTGCCGACTATATTTTGATTCCCTGTAGACCGGCCATTTTGGATTTGCGGGCGATCGGGTACACCGTCGATGTCGTTAACCTCGCCAAGAAGCCGGCCAGCATTGTGCTCAACGCCGTGCCGCCGCAAGGCTCGATCGCGCACGATGCCGCCAAAGCGATCGCCCAATACGACATCGAAATCGCCCCTATCAAGTTGGTGCAGCGGGTAGCTTACCAGCACTCCCTAACCGCCGGATTAACCGCCCAAGAATACGAGCCCTCCGGGAAAGCGGCCTTCGAGATGCAACGGCTCTACGAGTGGACCGCTAAGCAAGTAAACTTGTAGTCACACTTACATGTCTACATGCCAACCTATAGACACATCCACACGAGAGAATGCCAAATGCCTAAACCTCAACGCAAAAGCTTAGCTGATGCCCTACAGGCCGAATCAACTCGCGCTCCCAAAACCTCAGTTCCCGCTGCCCCGGATGCCGCAGCTCCTCAAGGTGAGATGCAACGCTCTGACGCCCCACCGCCACCGGCTCCGGTCAATCAGTCTTACGTGGCTCCGAGTCGGCGGGGCAAAAAGGTCGTCTCAGGACACTTCGATACTGAAGTCTCTAAACAGCTCAAGCTGCTGTGCGTTGAGCACGACACCAGCCTGCAGGCGCTGCTGACAGAAGCCCTCAATGACCTGTTTACCAAGTACGGCAAAAGTCCCATTGCCTAAACTCATGTCAACACGCAGGCATGATGACATAAAGACACGTCCATATATAGACATGTCTACACATAAGCATGTGATCACAAATCAGGTAGTGGTATGAGTGAGTCCCTAGAGTTTGATGGGTTATTTGAGGAAGTCCGCCAGCTCATTGATGCGGCGAGACAGCGGGCCGCGATCGCCGTTAATGCTGAACTGACTCTCTTGTACTGGAACGTTGGCAAGCGGATCCAGACTGAAGTCCTGAAAGGAAAGCGGGGAGAGTATGGCACCCAGCTGATCAAGTCGCTTTCCCGACAGCTAACTCAAACTTACAGCAAAGGCTGGGGTGAAAAGCAGTTACGTCATTGTCTCCGATTCTCTGAGACCTTCCCCGGCGAGGAGATTGTCTACACGCTGTGTAGACAATTCAGCTGGTCACACCTACGCCTGTTAGCCTACATCGATGACCCGCTAAAACGTGACTTCTACATCGAGGTCGGCAAATTAGAGAAGTGGAGCGTTCGCCAGCTGCAAGAGCGCATCAACTCGATGATGTACGAGCGCACAGCCTTAGCCCGTAAACCCGAAGCAGCTATCCGCCAGGAGTTAGACCAACTGCGGCAGCAGCGGCAACTCTCCCCGGAGTTGCTATTCAAAGACCCTTATGTCCTCGACTTTCTGGATTTAGGCGATCGCTATCTAGAAACCGACCTGGAGAATGCCATTCTCCGCGAAATGGAGCGGTTTTTACTGGAGATGGGGGCCGGTTTTACCTTTGTGGCTCGCCAAAAGCGCCTGCAAATTGACGATGATGACTTCTACATCGATCTGCTGTTTTACAACCGCAAGCTCAAGCGCCTGGTGGCGATTGACCTGAAGTTGGGCAGCTTTCGCCCGGAACATAAAAGTCAGATGGAGCTGTACCTCCGCTGGCTGAGCAAACATGACCAGGAGCCGGACGAGGCCGCCCCCCTGGGCATCATCCTCTGCGCGGGCAAGAAGCAGGAGCAGATCGAACTGCTGGAGCTAGACAAGAGCGGTATCCACGTTGCTGAGTATCTAACGGTCTTACCGCCCAAGGAAATTCTGCAAGCAAAGCTGCAAGATGCGATCGCCACCGCTCGCCAACGGCTACAGCTCCCCCAGGCAGACGACTGAAAGGCCCCAAACTGTTGGCTATGTGTAGGCCCCAAAGTAGCGAAGCTGCGATTTGGGGCAATTTAGTTCTTTTGTATTGACGGAATGGTTGCGCGCCCGGCAGCTATTCAACGAAAGAATAGGGATTTCAGCGTCTCAAATAGGCGAAAACGAGTGGTGTACTAGTCAATTCCGGACAAAATTTAGCCCTCGATCAGTCCAGGGACTGTACTACTGGAAACCCTTGCTGCGCAAAGGATCGATGGGTAAGTTGCCCCAAATCGCAGCTTCGCTAGTTTAAGGCCTTTAATGCCTCCAAAGCGATCGCTCCCAGCAATTCTTTAACCAACCATTTGCAGCAAAATCATGATCTCATTGGTGAGGTTGAGCAGCGACTTCGTCTGGCGGTGCGGGGATTAAATCACCAACATCAACATACCCAAACTTTCCAGTGTCCAGAAAAATAGCTCCTATCTTTATCGTGCCAGGCCCATACTCACGATACGTTCCAGTCAATCGGCAAATTCGCCCTCTGTGCTTTTTCTTAAGAGCGTTGGTCGGTTCAACTTTGCAAACATCACCGGAGGAGAAAGAATAACCCTCTCTTGGGTTCTTACGTGTCCGTTGCCCTGCTCCAACTAAAGTGCCATCATCCAAATAAACTTTGACCATTCCCATAATTCACGGTCTCCAGGTAGGAATTTCCAGCAACCTATCACACGTGAAACCCTTGCGGACTAAGGGTTTTGATTACTGATCCATGAATCAAAAACAGAACGGTGAAACCCCCAAAAAGGTCAAAATCTTCGCAGGCCCGCCCTAGCGGCTTAGCTAGTGTCTCTACAGCGAACAAATATCAGGGCAATGCAGTCTCTTAAAAATGCCTTTTACGCGATCGCCCATTTATAAAAGTTCACGCCCATTGGCTTCAGACTACGTCCAGCAGATCCACACCGAAGTCCTCCGTCGACCGGCGTCAGTCACCGTTGCCAGAACTGAGCTACATCTGACGGACTGACAAAGACTGGATTGATTCACGTATTCACGCAGATAAGTATTTACGTGGATACGTAACCGCAAAATTCTGACGTGTCAGAATTTTGCGGTTCCAAGAGCAGCCAAGATACGGCGGTTAGATGTCGGCAAGCAGTTCCGGTGAAGGTACCGCTCAACTTTCGGACGATCGCCGCGAAGGAGTTCTTACCCCAAGCAGATGCAGCTAAGTGCTCGAATATATGGCCAGCCAAACACGCAGAAAAAAGGGTATAAAATATTTAACAATAAGCGAATTAATCAGTTACTGTACTGATATCACTTGATTTTCTTCCCGACCACTAGACCGAAACCCCCATCGCGCAACAATTATGGGGTTTGCTTAAGCGGTGACCGCCTTTTTTACAACAGTTTTACAACACTAAAGATAATCTATCTTATCTTGAGTCGTATCATTTTGATATCGCTTTTTGCCACTCATTGTACGTTTTAACACTTTAACTTCATTCCATTGCTAAGACTCTGGCTCCAGCCGAATTCCTCATCAGAGCAATGGCTCATGACGTTAGTGTGGCCATCGCAATGATGGAAATGAAGACAAACTTGGGGCCGAGCTACTTGGAGAGGCAGATCACGTTTCGGTAAACCGTGGTGCCGTAATCAAACGCTGGAGGCAGATGAGTCCATGGCTATCGAATGCTCTCCCGTAAGCCATCAAAGGTTGGTTGGCAACTTTCGGTCAGCGGTTAGCCGCGATCGCTATCTTTGTCCTTTTTGGGCTGATGATTCCGACTCGAAGAGCGAACAGTCGACTTATAGGGAGCCCAGCTGTCTTCCTCAATTTGCTGGGGGCTCCGAAACAATTGACGCCACTTCCGCCCTTCTTCGTTCTTGAACAGAGTTCCACTAGCACCAATGTGGAGAACTTCTACATTCTTCTCGGTTGGCTCCTTGAAGCTGTATGTCCGAATCGTGACGATACTCCCAACTTGCACCTCCGGAGTACTGCAGGAAAGGATGTCACCCACCGCCGACACATGTTCAAAGTCTTGATCGGCAGTGTCTGTTTCATTCCCGCTAACGGCTTCGTCATGGGACTGCTCTAATGAGTCTTTTACTGTTTCATCATTAGGTTCTGATAAGTCCTCTCCATGCAGGTCTGGAGCATCGTCGACCCCTTCCGAAAACGGTTTAGGAGAGGCTGGCTGTTCTGCTTGAGCCAATATCGATTGTCGCCATCCTTCCAGAGTGCGTAGGCGAGCCTCCATCTGCGACACTGACGACGACTGCTGCTGCCATTCCAGGGTTCTCACTCGTGAAGTTAACTCAGTAATCTGCTCGTGGCATTTAATCAACGCCGTTTGCGCATCCCCGTAATCAGGAATCCCCAGATACATTTCGATCGCTTTCACAATCAGTTGGTTCGAAGATACATTCTCAGCCCCCGCTCTCTGAGCAATTTTGGCTTTCAGCCCACTAGGGAGTCGCACCAGCACCGACTCTTTATTCATGGAGATGGATCCGTTATTCGCTATTGGCATTTAATGCTAGCAAGGTGAGCTATTCCACATGGCGGGCAGTATCAGCCGGAGCCCACCATTGATTGACCCATCACAGCTTTCGTAGCAAAGTCCTATTCCCAAGCGATTTCTTTGAAGCGAGCCGGATTTAATCGGGTGTAACGCACCGTGTGCTGAATATTGCGATGTCCAAGCCAGTCCTGAATCAGCCGCGTATCCAACCCCTGATTCGCCAGATAGTAACCACAAGCATGGCGCAGCATGTGGGGATGCACCTCAATATCCAACTCCGCCAGGGCTGCACACCGCTCAAGCATCTTTTGCGCCGCATGGCGAGATAACGGCTTCCCCCGCTCCCCCATAAACAGATGTGCGTAACCCGGATATTCCCGCTTCAGCGCCTGTAACACCGCCACCTCATCCGGCTGCAGCGGATGCACGCCGCTGTCAGACTTCTTCAACCGCGTGATGTTGATCGTGGCATCGGAGAACATCACCGCATCCCACCGCAGGGCGATCGCCTCACTCACCCGCAGCCCATGGCGAAACATCAGCAGCAAGAGCGCATAATCACGGGTCCGATGTCGCCCCCGCGATTTGGCCGCCTCCAACAGCAACCCCACCTCATCGAGGGTCAAATATTCCCGGCTACGCACGTCAGAATTTTTGTGACGGCCTCGCGTCAGGTTGCGATTTTGAATGCGATCGCTGATTTCGGTCTCCATCGCCCATTCCCATAACTGTCACCAAAATAGCTGAAATGGAGACAGTTAACAGCCGTGAAAACCCCATTCTTTCGTAGCAAGGCTCAGGTTTTTCTCAAAGAAGCATGAGACTGAAGTAAGACTGGCTGAAACCCTTGAAAGCTCGTTGAGCTTTTCTTATTTAGAGACTGGCAAGACAGAGGTGTAACAGCAGACAGGAGGGCCTGTTACAGAACCTTTTAGATAGCATTTAGACAAAGAGTTTGGGGCCAAGCATGGCAACTGACACGATCCGCGTTCCGAGCGCGTGGAAACCCCTGCTGCAAAGGCTGAAAAATTCTGTCACGCCAGAACAGGGAGAAGTCCTGCTGCAGGATCTCCTAGCTGTAACGCAGCCACCCGCCGACTCCGCATCAGTTCCAGAAACAGCGCTCCCCTCACAGTCACCGGCATCAGATCTCGCGTCTCCTAAAACGGTGCGATTGATCCTCCGCAATGAGTTTTTCCGCAGCGTTGTGCTTGAAGGCCAACGGTATCCGGTTGATAAAGAGATTGAAGTCTCACCGGCAACAGCCGCCGCGATCGCCCAGGCAGTTGCGATACGGCAACCTTTTGGACGTGCCCATACCACTATTGAGCAACTGTAACTACCGCTGCTACCGCTGGGACATTCAGCATCCCGTCAGCGGTAATTCACGTAAACAAGTGAGCACGTAATCACCTAATCACTTGAGCAAGTGGATACGTAAAAAGCTCTAGGCTTTTGCCTTGGGCTTAGAATTCAAGCACGTGACTACTTGAACACTTAACTACTTATGATAATCTCGCTCGCCTCACTCAAGGGCGGCAGCGGTAAAACCACATTATCGGTTCACTTGGCCGCCGCGATCGCTGCCGGTGGCCGCCGTGTGGTTCTCATCGATGCTGACCCCCAGGGCAGTGCCTCCGATTGGAGTGCTGCCCGCGAAGACACGCCGCCTTTTCCCGTGGTGGGGATGGCTCGGAACACATTGCACCGGGATTTGGTGCCGGTTCTTGAAGACTATGACCACTGTGTTATCGACACGCCGCCGCGAGTCAGCGCCCTGGCCCGGTCGGCCTTGCTCGCGTCGGACTTGGTGCTGATACCCGTGCAGCCTTCGTCCTATGACGTTTGGGCCGCCGCCGAAACGGTGCAGCTCATCTCTGAAGCCCAGGGATTCAAACCCGAGATTCGGGGGGCCTTTGTAGTGAACCGTCGCATTCCCAACACGGTGATTGGGCGAGATGTCATCGAAGCGCTGCAGGACTACGAACTGCCGATGTTGCCCACGGCGATCGCGCAGCGGGTCGCCTATGCCGAAAGCTCTGCCGGGTACACCGTCTTAGAATCGGCACCCACCAGCAGCGCGGCTAATGAAGTCAAAAACCTCGCCCAGGAGGTGCTGACATTAATGGGGGTTAAGCAGTGGTAGAGAAGAAACGACGCATTGCCAGAAAACCCAGCACGCCACCGCCAGAAGCTGACCGCTGGATCGAACAGGGGGGCGTTGACCCGGAAGCCACGAAACCGGCGGAGCCGCCACCGACACCAGCCCCACCCAAACCGGAGCCAGAGAAGGATGAGGCCAAAACCTATCCCCATCGCATCAGCTTCGATATGGCATCTCCGCAGTACAAGCGCCTCAAGTGGGCCGCCTTTGATAGCGATCGCAGCATGAATGAGATTTTGCGGGAAGCCGCAGAGGACTGGATGAACGCACGTGATTACTGATTCACTTGGTCAAGTGCTCACGTGAACACTTGCATTCTGGCACGGCAGAATCTTGTAGTACGCTCGGTTTTGTAGGCGGCAAAATGCGGCAAAACGGGCTCCAAAATAGCGAAAAATAACGACTAAAGATCCCATAGCGGATCACTCACGGAGGGGCAGTAACCCCTTGGGACAGCCTGACTGCAAGTGTTACAAACGGTCAGCCCTATTGTGCGCTTAGGATCAACGGATCAATAGCCACTCATTTCCGGGGGGACCGGGCCAGGGTTGAATGACGAAGCATGGCCCACAATTCTGCCGCGTCAGAATCCCGATCGCCCCTGACCCTGTGAATCTCTGTAATGCCCCCTGCACCTTTTTTCATTGGGCTGGGCAAAATTGAGAGGCCGCCCCCGATCGCCCCTTTTGCCCCATGGATGACGCCGCCCAACAACGCATCGACGCCTTTATCAAAAAGTGGCAAAACTCTGGCGGCAATGAGCGGGCCAACTATGTCGGCTTCTTTCTCGATTTATGTACCGCGCTGGGGGTCGAGACGCCCCCGCCCAAAGGCAACATCGACAGCGACCCCTACTGCTTTGACAAAGACATCAAGGTTTATCACCCCAGCGGCAAAGTCACCGCTGGCTACATCGACTTTTACAAGGCCGACCACTTCATCATTGAGGCCAAGCAGGGCAGCGCCCAGACGGGCAAGGGGACGGCCAAGCGGGGCACCCCCAGCTATCTGAAGGCAATGGAAAGGGCGTTTGTGCAGGCGATCGCCTACACCCGCAACGTCGCCACCAAGCCACCATTTCTGCTCACCTGCGACATTGGCGACCACTTTGAGCTGTGGACGGGCTTTAACGGCGACTATGGAGGCTACGCGGCGCGGCAGGATATTGAACTGGCGTCATTGCGGCGGCCAGAGGTCTTT
>Ga0208218_1000328_pt1 | contig 25009 bp, 28 predicted proteins | sample HotLakmasection3_FD_184726 | JGI IMG/M metagenome (GOLD analysis project Ga0208218, IMG submission 184726) | Hypersaline microbial mat communities from Hot Lake, Washington, USA - Section #3 (SPAdes) | ecosystem: Environmental > Aquatic > Non-marine Saline and Alkaline > Hypersaline > Microbial... | reverse complement strand
CTCTCCCAGGAGGGCGTAGCTTGCTTCTCGAAGAGTGGGGAGCCAGAAGTGCTTCAAAGTCCCTCTCCCACATTGGGAGAGGGATTTAGGGTGTAGACGCGGAGCGGCTTCTCGCAGAGTGGGCTGGATCTCGGCAAAAGAGCATGTTTGTGATCTACTGAGTGTTGGCCTTTGCGATGGTGTTTGCGCCCTGGCCGATGGGGCGACTCTCCCAGGGGGCCACCCTGGCCACCAGCTATAGCTCCTATGGTACCTATAAAGCAGCGGCAGCCGCTCAACCGGCAACGGCAGCTGCTGGTAAGCCCAATATCGTGGTGATCTGGGGTGACGACATTGGCCAGAGCGACATCAGCGCCTACACCAAGGGCACATCGAACTGGGCACCCTGGCCCTGTGGGGCGAGCCGTTTGTGGCTACCCGAATTCCCTGGCTGTACAACCTGCGCACTGACCCCTACGAAAAGGCCACCATTACCTCCAATACCTATTGGGATTGGTATCTGGATCACGTTTATCTGATGCTGCCGGCCCAGAAGTTTGTCGCTCGGTTCTTCTTAGGAACTTTTAAGGACTACCCGCCCCGGCAAAAGGCGGCCAGCTTCACCATTGACGATGCCCTGGAGATGCTGCAACAACAACCCCATGCCTAGGTGGCTGAGGGAATTTTGATGGAACAGGGATGAATCTGATGATTTCATTTCTGTCTATATTCGATTATTTTAGTTGATGAATGTTGGTTGTTTTTTTAAGTGAAATAAGGAGATTATGACTATGGCTAACCTCACCGTTTGGAAGTTCAATACCGTTGATGGGGCTGAAAACGCCATTGCTAAATTAATGGATCTGCAAAAGCAGCATCTGATTGAAATTGTCGATTCTGCCGTAGTCTACTGGGAACCGGGCAAGAAGAAACCCAAAACCCGTCAGGCAATCAATTTGCCCGCTGCCGGTGCCCTGGATGGAGCCTTCTGGGGCATGTTGTTTGGTCTGATATTCTTTGTGCCCATTTTCGGCATGGCGGTTGGGGCGCTGTCTGGAGCGTTGTCAGGGCATTTTGCTGACTACGGCATTAACGACCAGTTCATTAAAGATGTGCGCAGCAAAGTCACCGAAGGGACTTCTGCTCTATTTTTGATGAGCGAAAACGCCACTGTAGATAAGGTACTGGACGCCTTCAAGGGTGAGGGAATTGAGCTGGTTCAGTCGAACCTGTCTACCGAGCAAGAAGCCAAACTCAAAGAGCATTTTGCCACGGCAGTTTAGTGGGCAACTTCCCCTCCTGGGAGGGGTGCCCGGAGGGCGGGGTGGGTCAAATCTACGACCACAGATACCCTATTTACCACAGATAAGGGGCTCAATGCTGGGATTAACCCACCCCTGCCCCTCCCAGGAGGGGATAGCTGAAGTGAAATCTCAACGATCGTGCTTTATCTCGAACTCAGGTTTTTGCTGGGATTAACCCACCCCTGCCCCTCCCAGGAGGGGATAGTTGAAGTGAAATCTCAACGGTGGTGCTTTATCTCGAACTCAGGTTTTTGCTGGGATTAACCCACCCCTGCCCCTCCCAGGAGGGGATAGTTGAAGTGAAATCTCGACGGTGGTGCTTTATCTCGAACTCAGGTTTTTTTAAGATCCATCGTTTCCTCCCACTGACATCAGCTGCGTTCGCCAGAAACCCATGACCATTGTTGAACTGATTGCCGTCTTATCTAACCTGGCGACGCTGATTTTTGTAATCAGCAGCATGTTAGCCCTGGGGCTCAGCCTCACCGTTCAGCAAATTCTCAATCCTCTCAAAGATATTAATCTGGTGGTGCGGGCGCTGCTGGCCAATTTTGTGTTGGTGCCGGCACTGGCATTTTTGCTGAAGACCATCATTCCCCTGGAACCATCTCTGGGGATTGGTTTGATTCTGCTGGCCACGGCGGCGGGGGCACCGTTTTTGCCCAAGCTGGCCCAGGCGGCAAAGGCCGATGTCGCCTTCAGCGTTGGGCTGATGGTGCTGCTGATGGTGGTGACGGTAATCTACATCCCTGTGGTGCTGCCCCTGCTGCTGCCGGGGGTATCGGTGAACCCGGCGGATATTGCCCGCTCGCTGATTATCCTGATGCTGATTCCCCTGGGAATCGGGCTATTGGTTAAAGCCCGCTATGGGGAAATTGCCGCCACTTGGCAACCCCACATGGCCAGGCCTCTTCCATTAGCCTGCTGGCCGTATTCGTGCTGATGCTGGTGCTCAACTTTGACACCATGGTGGTGGCCACCGGCAACTTTGGCGATGACCCCGAGGAAGCGGTGATCGTCAGGAGCCGCATCGACCCAGCCGAACTGGCCACCATCGAACTGCTGGAATGCCTGGATGATTTTCTGGTGGGCCTGGCCTTTCTCTACTTTGCCTACGGCATCTACTCCTTATTTATTCAGCTGGGACGAAAGGACCCCACCATGCCCCGTTGGCTAAGGGTCAGCAGCATCGGTAGCCTGAAAAAGACCTTACTTGAGGTGCTGGTGGTACTCCTCACTGTGGTGTTTGTTAAAGGTCTGCTGGAGCGGCTCTCGTTTCGAGGGCTGGAATGGACCTACCTGGTGATTCCCCTCTCGATTCTGGCCATTGCCGCCAGTACCCGCCTGCTTCAGTTTGAGGAAGAAACCCCTGCAACTAAGAAGGAGGCAGACGAATGACCCCGAGCCTGGCCAATCCCATTTCGTTTGAAGAGCGCCTGGATAACTCCCCCATAACCCGCACCATGGGGCTGCTGTGGCTGCTCTCGGCAGGGTTAATTGCCCTGGATGGGTTCGACTTTTTCATCATTGGGGTAGCGCTTCCCTTTCTAAAGCAGGACTTCGGTTTAGGGGCCACCGCCATTGGTGCCGTGGCCACCGCCGCCGTTGCAGGCTCCCTGGTCGGCTCCCTCACCCTGGGACCGATTACCGACCGGGTTGGGCGACAGCTGATGCTGATTGTGGATGTGGCACTTTTTGTCATCGCCACCGCCGGCACCGCCCTGGCCTGGAATGCCGCTTCCCTGATTGCCTTTCGGTTTCTGGTGGGGGTGGCCATTGGGGCCGACTACCCCATCAGCGTGTCCTACATTACGGAAAATGTCCCGGCCCGATTTCGAGGCCGCATGGTGATTGGAGCCTTCACCTTCCAGGCGGTGGGGGCGTTGTTGGGAGCCCTGACCGGGCTAATCGTGATTCATATTTTTCGCACCCTGTATCCCGATACCGCTCAGATGGCGATTCAATACGCCTGGCGCTGGATGCTGGGGGTCGGCCTGCTGCTGGCCATCGCCGTCGCCGTTGTGCGGCTCAGCTTTAGCCTGGAAAGCCCCCGCTACTTCATCAACCGGGGGGAATATGCCGAGGCCTCGGAAGCGGCGTCTCAACTGCTGGAAACCCCCATCACCATTACCGCCGAGATGGAACCACCGCAATCCCAGGAGCAGCCAAGCTATGGGGTGCTGTTTAGTCGTCTCCACCGCCGCAGTACCCTGCTGGCCTCGACTCCCTGGTTCCTGCAGGATATTGCCACCTACGGCGTGGGCATCTTCACCCCGGCCATCATTGGTATGCTGGCCTTTGCGGATGAGACCGACTTTATGGTGCGAGAAATGAGGTCGGCCAAAGGCTCTGCCATAGTGGATTTGTTCTTAATCTTGGGATTTATCTGCGCGATTTTGTTGGTCGAAAAGCTGGGCCGCATTCGCCTGCAGATTATCGGTTTTTTGGGCATGGCGGTGGGGCTGGGCATGCTGGCGGCTTCCGGCTTATTACCCTCCGGCAGTCGGGGAGAAATTGGGCTGGTGCTGGTCGGTTTTTTAGTCTTCAATTTCATGATGAATGCCGGACCCAATTCCACCACATTTTTGCTGTCGGGGGAGGTGTTTCCGACTTCCATCAGAGCCACAGGGGCCGGATTCGCCGCCGCCTTTGCCAAGGCCGGGGCAGTGTTGGGAACCTTTGTGTTGCCGATTATGCAAACCTCCTGGGGGGTGCCGCCCATGCTAATTGGGCTGTCGGTGTGCTGTGTGGTAGCCGCTGGGCTGACCGCTATCTTCCGCATTGAAACCACCGGGCAATCTCTAGAGGCGGTGCAGGCACTGGAACTAAAATTGGAGGCTGATTCCCAAGAAATGTCCTTGAGTTAAACCTGGTCCAGGTCCCCCCTTCTCCCCTGATTAATGGGGGGTCAAGGTTAAACCCTCAACAGCCAGAATCGGAGGGATCTTGGATAATCAAGTTTGTACCTCACAAAATTGCGAACCACTATAGTCTGACCTTTTAGATGAACTAAGTTATGGAATTGGAATGGCTGCACCCCATTGAAGAATTCTTTCTGGTTATCGCCCAGGTGGGAGAGGTAATGCTGGAAGGCATCGCCATTATGTGCGTTTTAGTAGGCATGGTTTTGACTGCCCAGCTGGCAATAAAGCTCACCAAAAATCGCCGCAGAGCTGAATTTCCCTTCATTCAGGTGCGGCTAAAGTTTGGCCTCTGGCTGGCCCTGGCCCTGGAATTTCAGCTGGGGGGAGACATCCTCAATACCACCATCGCCCCCAGTACCGAGGCGCTGATTCGGCTGGCCGTCATTGCTGTGATTCGAACTTTCTTAAATTACTTCTTAAATAAAGAAATCGAAGCCCAGCTAGAAATGCGAGATAAAGCTCGGGAACACAAGCATCGCAGTGTATTTGCAACCGAAAGTGCGGAGGACAAACTAAATGCATGAACCCATGCAAAACCCTTACCCCCTCAATGTTCAGACCGAACTTGCCCGCGAGCGAAATCGCATTGCGGCGGATCGATCCTTACTCTCGTTTGTGCGCAATAGTGTGACCTTCATCAGTATTGGGGTGGGGATTGATGAACTCTTATATTTGTTGGTCCCTGTTGCTACCTACGTGAATGAATGGGGATATTTTTTGAGTCTTCTTTTGGTTGGGCTAGGGGTAATCAATTTGTATTTTGCTATCCGTGACTATCGAGGGGAAATAAAGCGACTTAAACAACCGGAATACTACTTCACCCCCCGCTGGTCTTTAGGCGGAATGACGGGACTGGCCCTGTTTGCAGTAGGGATGATTGCCTTTTTCAGCCTTGCCATGGACTATTGGGGATGATTGGGGTTGTAATTTCTGTTGTTCTATACAGCCCCATACCAGGTCCAGCTCGAGACCTGTAGTTTTCTCTAAGGCAAAACTCTACTTCTGGACTTGGACAAGGGTTAAAAACGACTTTTTATGTGAGGCCATGCAATATGCTCGACGGCTTACAGCAAAAAAATAATTGCGAAGATGCCCAGAAAACCCGTCATCACAACACCGGCGACTACGAGGCGATTCAGGTCCGTGACCAACAGCAGCACACAGTCTTCCCGCTCGATGGTTTTGATCGACAGGCGATGCTGCAGCAAAGCAATGGCCAGCAGTGCCAGACCAACGCCGATGAAGACCATGCTGGTGATGCGAGCGGTGGTTTCAGTTCCCAGAGGGCCGCCGCTGGGAAACCGCTGGCTCAGACTGCGATAAATCTGATCAATCGCAACGCCAATACTGATCAGGCTCAGGCAGGTACCAATCCAGGAATTGATGGTGCGCTCGGCAGCAGCGCGATTGCGTTCCTTGGCCAGCTCATTGGTCGTACCGAACAGCTTTTGGGATTGAGACTTACTCATAGGATTCAGGCTAAAAGGCAGAGGGGCGAAGCATCTGGATGAAAACTATTCGAACAGTCAGGTTAATTTTTTTCTAGATGCTTCGCCCCTACCCGATTTTATCTGTCCTCTAACCCTTAAATTTTCAAACCGCCATGGCTGATGCTAACTCAACTCCTAACTTTCCTAACCCAGCTACTGAACTGGCCAAAGAACGTAACCGGGCTGCTGAAGAACGCACCCTCATGGCCTGGATTCGGACATCCCTTTCGTTGATCGGGTTTGGTTTTGGTATCGACCGCATCATTGCCGCCATTCAACAATCCCTGGGGGATGCGGTGAATCCGGTGCGGCTAACTCGAATTTTGGGCCTGTCGTTTGTGGCGCTAGGAACCTTCGCCATGCTGTACGCCGCTCTGGACCATCGAGAGCAACTGAAGCGGATTCAGCGGAACGACCTGATCTACGTCCACCGGCATTCTCCCTCCCTGGTGGTGGCCTATGTGCTGGCGGTGTTAGGCACTGTGGCATTTGTGGGGATTTTAATTAGTCCGCTATTGCGGTAGGGGGGGCCGAGAACGCATCCGCGCCGCCGAAGAGCGCACCCTGATGTCCCTGGGGCTCTCTTCACCCTGGTGGTAGCCATCATCAACCACTGGCGCATCCTCAACAACATTGAGGAAGAGGAATACCAGTACACCCCCCGCTGGTCCCAGGGCTTGACGGGGGCGGTGGTGCTGCTGTTTTTGGGCCTGGCCGCATTCATTCCCCTGGCCCTGGCGGGGTGGAATTGGGCGATGATTTACCCTCGACAGCCGGGTGGTTAGACCCTGGCGGCGCTACGGGATCAGATTGACTTGAAACAGCCGGGTCTGGGAAAAGTCCGCCTCGGAGGGATGGAATTCCTCCCACCCCCGGCAGACAATTTCGTAGCTACGGGGCGGCGGAATCGGCAGGTTGCGCAGGTAAAGAAAGGAGGCTCGACCCGCTGATTCCAGCAGCAAAATCGCGTCGGTTTCGGGATTATACTGATCCACCGCCTGCAGAATGTGACCATTAATGTGGTGATGGTTCAGAATCACCGTGTCGGGGGCAGCTAGCCAGGCGTTGAGAAAGGGGGCCAGCCGCGATCGCGGCACAAAGTGGGCCTCGAAGCTTTCCCCGGTCATTCCCAGTTTCAGCGCACTGAGGCTGCACACCACCACTCCCCGCTCGCCGGATAGAAAGCCACACCAGGCGTTGTAACCCAGGGTCAGTAGGTTGGTGGCGACAAAGGCTGATTGCCAGTCAGCGTTAGTTGTCATTGTCACACCTCCCATCAGCACGGGGCTGCAGCGCAAACTCGTCCCAGCGGTTGCAGACTTGGTGATAGCAGTCGGGGGGAGAGATGGCCAGGTTTCGCAGCCAGTCAATTTCGACTGATCCATCGTGGGCGATCGCAATAATCAGTTCCCCCTCAGAACGGTAAATCTGCACCGTATCCATCAGGCGATTCACATAATCTGCCTTCAAGCCCTGCCCTTGCAGGTAGCCGGGCACTTCCACCGCTGGCAGGTAGCGAATCTCGTATTTCACCACATCGCCGCTCCAATCCACCGATGCGGCTTCGACCACCTCCACATCACAGACCACCAACCCTCGTCCCTGGGCCAGATAGCCCTGCCAGGCGGCGTGCCCCAGGGGCAGCAGATTTTCGCGAATAAAGGCGGACTGCCAGTAGCCCGAGCAGCCCTGCCAGACCTCAATCGGAAGTCGCATGGATGTCCTCCCGCACTTGCTGGGCTGCGGCCACCATGGCCTTGAGGGAGGGCACCACCTCTTCCCAGCGGCGAGTCTTGAGGCCGCAGTCGGGGTTGACCCAAATCTGCTGGGTCGGGAGGTTGGCAAGTCCTGCTTTTAATTGCTGAACCAGCTGTTCCTGGGTGGGCACCACCGGGCTGTGGATGTCGTAGACGCCATTGCCAATCTGGTGGGAATAGCCCCCCTCGGTTACCTCCTGCAGGGTGCGGTTACCGCTGCGGCTGTTTTCGATGGAAATCACGTCAGCATCCAGTCGCTCAATGTCTTTGATGATGTCGCCGAATTCGCAGTAGCACATGTGGGTGTGAATCTGCGTCTGGGGCTGGGCCACCGCCGTCGCCAACCGAAAGGCATCCACCGCCCAGGAGAGGTAGTCGCTCCAGCGTTCCACCTTCAGGGGCAGTCCTTCCCGCAGGGCCGGTTCATCAACCTGAATAATCTGTGCTCCGGCGGCTTCCAGGTCGGCAATTTCCTGCCGCAGGGCCAGGGCAATCTGAAACGCCTGGTCACGGCGAGAAACGTCGGCGCGGGGGAAGGACCAGTTGAGGATGGTGATGGGAGCGGTGAGCATGCCCTTCACCGGCTTTTGCGTCAGGGACTGGGCCACCTGAAACTCCCGCACTGTCATCGGTTGGGGGCGCGATACATCGCCGTAGATGATGGGCGGACGCACACAGCGACTGCCGTAGCTCTGCACCCAGCCGTGGACGGTAAAGGCGAAGCCCTCCAGCTGCTGGCCGAAGTATTCCACCATGTCAGTGCGCTCAAACTCCCCATGCACCAGCACATCCAGGCCGATGTCTTCTTGCAGTTTGATGCACTCGGCGATGTGGGCGTCAATCTGCTGCTGATACTCGGTTTGGGAAATGTCGCCCTTCTTATACTTCACCCGCAACTGCCGCACGTCCCTGGTTTGGGGGAAGGAACCGATGGTGGTGGTGGGAAGGGGCGGCAGCTTCACCTGCTGGTCAATTCGCATGGAGTAGGAGAGCGATCGCTCAAAGTCCTGCACCTTTAGCGTCTCCAATGCCTGCCGCACTTCCGGATGGGGCGGGTTAAACTGCTCAAACGCTTGCCACTGTTGCTGCATAGCGACTTGCTGGGTAGCGGTGTCTTCGCCATTCAGCGTTCGCGCCAGGAAGACCACTTCCTCCAGCTTTTGTTCGGCAAAGCTGAGGACGTTACACAACGCTTGGGGCAACTGGGTTTCCAGGGAGGCATCGTGGGGCACGAATTGTAGCGAGGCCGAGGGCTGCACCCGCAGGTCAGGGACACTTTTCTGAAGTTCGTTCAGCGTCGTCAGGACTGCTTCAGGGCGAATCTTCCAGACATTGCGGCCATCTACAACGCCCGCCCCCAGGGTTTTGTCCGCCGGGAAACCGTAAGCTTTCACTAACTCCAGGTTCTTGCCTCGCGTAAAGTCCAGGCTGATGCCCGCCACCGGCAGCCAGGTTACCCAGCCGTAGGCGTCACCCAGGTCATCGAAGTAGGTCACCAGCTGCATCGGCAAACCCACGCCCGCCAGGGTTGAGTAGGTCCTTTCTACCTGGGATTGCAGACTGTTAGCGCTGCTCGTCACCAGAATCGGGTCGTGCAGCTGTACCTCCCTCACGTTCAGGGCTTTGAGCTGCTGCAATAGCTCGACATACAGCGGTAGCAGCTTCGCCAGATCTGCGTCAAAGTCGCCCGTTCGCCGACTGAGACTCAGCAGGGTGATAGGACTCAGCACCACGGGCACTGCCCGATCGCCAAGCACGGACTGCGATCTCGCCACCGTTTCCAGAAAGTCCCCAAAGTCAGCCTGGGGAGCAGCGTCGCCATCAATTTCGGGCACCAGATAGTGGTAGTTGGTATCGAACCACTTGGTCATCTCCAGGGCGGGGATGCCGTCTTTGCCGCGAGCCATCGCAAAGTAGCGATCCAATCCGGTCAAGTCCTTAAACCGGGGTGGAATCAGCCCCAGGCGCACGGTCCAATCCAGCACCTGGTCATAGAGGGTCTGGTCGCCCACGCCGATGTGGTCGATACCCGCGGCGAGTTGGGTCTTCCAGCCGTGGGCTTCAATGTCGCGCACCGTAGACAGCATGGTGTCGGCATCGGCATTGCCGCTCCAGTAGGCTTCCAGCGCTTTTTTCACTTCCCGGCGTTTACCCATGCGGGCATAGCCAAGGGTCATGGTTTGAATGGTCATGAATGTGTCGTCCTGAAATGATGAGTTGTGTTCTGAAAGAAGAGGCTGCTGGCTTGGGGAAAGCGACTCTATCAGCACAGCAAAACCCTGCGCCAGATGGAGCTTCAGCAACCGGGCAAAATCGAGTATCAGGTGGCGGGGGTTGGGTCGGGCTTAGATCAAAAACCTAAAACCCTAAACCTGGAACCTGACACCTGACACCCAGAACCTAAAACCTAGCTACCACCGATCCCAATCATCGGAGCTTTGTGGGGATGCTCCTGAGACGACATCTTCGGAATTGATAAAAAGCAAAAACAGTCATCATCCGTACCTCGCAGATGTTGAAGAACATGGACAGTCATCGGCGGGCATTCTGACTCAGGAGGGGAATAGGGATTGGGGATTAGGGACTAGATGAAGCTTTTGCTCTCGATTTCTATTCCCTGTTCCCTGTTTCCTACTCACTCTTCCAATACAGCTGCGGGACAGCGGCAGATTCTCACTGCACTTTCCCCGTTTCCTCCAGGAGTTGATCCCCCCTGGAACCGATAGTGTTTCAAATCGTATCACTGAAGCAGTCGCACTGAGTCCTGTTTGAGGCGAAAATCAACATATAGTTTTCTACGTTTGATGGCATCTTCCCGAGTCAAAGTTAGCCCAAAGCCACATCCAGGAACATCATAATGACGAACCCGATGACGATGGATGCCGTTGCAATCTTGCCATGTTCAAGATGCTGCGCTTCGGGGATCACCTCATCGCCGATGACAAACAGCATGGCCCCGGCAGCAAAAGCTAACCCCCAGGGCAGCAGCACTTCCCCCAGGGTGATGATGCCTACCCCAAACAAGCCGCCTATGGGTTCCACCAGTCCGGTTGCCAGGGCAATCCAGAAAGCGGTCCATTTCGAGTAGTTCTGAGTCAGCAGGGCAAAGGCGACGGCTAACCCTTCAGGCATATTCTGCAGCCCGATACCGATGGCCAGGGCCAGCCCATTGCCGATATTGCCCCCGCCAAAGCCAACCCCAACTGCCAGTCCTTCGGGAAAGTTGTGGACCGCAATGGCCAGAATAAACAGCCAGATCCCCTTGAGTTTGAGGTAATCACTCCCGTCCGGCGCGGTAATAAACTGCCGATAGGGCAAGTTGCGATCGGCCAACCAGATAAAGCCGCTCCCCAGTAGGGTTCCGCCCACGGCGACCCCGGCGGCATAAACGTTCCCGTTACCTCCGGCACTGGCCCGTTCAATGCTGGGAATCAGCAGCGAAAAAGAGGTGGCGGCGAGCATCACCCCCGCCGCAAAGCCCAGGAGGGACCCCTGCAAACGGTCGGAGATTTTAGCCGTAAACAACACCGGAATCGCACCAACTCCGGTAGCCAATCCAGCGATGAGACTGGCGACAATGCCCAGCACCACCACCGAGGTGCCTTGCAGAAACTCCGGCAGCGGCGAGGAACCGTCCTGGGAATCTTCCTGGCGTTGGTCATCGGTCTGCGCCTCTGCAAACCACCCGTCTCTCTGCAGATTGGTGCTCTGGATACCTGGATGTCGCTCTGCTCTACTCTGCCCTGGAGACTCTGGAGCAGGGCGAGATAGTACGGGAGTGGACGCAATCCGGAGGTGATCAAACCCAGAACACAGGGCAAACTGCTCGCAGGCGGGAGCCCTATCCACCATTAGAAAAGCGTTGAAGATCAGAAACACCAGACTTCCCAAACCGGCCAGGGCGATAAAACGAAGATATTTCATGGCTCAAAGGACTGCGGTTGATATTTACGAAGAACCAGGGCACCCGGTTTACCAGGATCCCGTCAAAGCTTAAGGCATTTGAAACGTCAAAACCTGGGCCTTGCGGCTGATTTAGAACCCGCAGACTGGTGGTAGCTGTAAATCGTTAAGAGCTCGATTGCGGGGGTGCTGCTGCTCGTCGGAGTTAAACCAGTCAGTAATTGGCCATGGTGGGCAAGGTGGATGGTCTTACCCTAACGATTATCGCACTGACCGTAGGAGCAGATCTGACGGCGACTCCCACGGTTCCTTTTACCTACAGCTACTCCCTCCCTGTCAAATTCAACGATTGCCTTCCGTCGCACCGGCAGCGCCAAGCCTCTGGAGTCAGGGGAAGGCGGTTTACGGGGTCGGGTTTTGCGAAGGTTGGCCTGCGGTTGAAGGCACCCAGGGTGAGAAAACTTGCCCTGCCGGGAGTGTAGGCGCGTCGATGGTTGGGCTTTTGGGGGTAGGAAAGGGAGCTTAAGTTGGTGTTACCGATTGGGTGGTGATGGCTGGGTGGGATGGTGGGCACTGCCCACCCTACAATCACTGCCTGTACTATGCTCTATTTTCCAGCAATGTTCGAATAATGCGACGAGAAATGCGGAAATTCGTCTGTTGCAATCGAGCGATTGCATCTGCTAGTTCTATCAACCCTTGACTTGCGGCATCATCTAGAATTCCAAGGGTGCCGATAATCGGGATTCCCCGATCGCTAGCGACACGTCTTCCCAATCGTTCATCGATAATCAGCAAATCTGCTGGCAAGGTTTGAGCAAGGGTGATGGCAGCTTGTTCTCCTGGATCAAGGGCATTGAGGGTTGGATCAACCCTGGAAACAGTTTGGACTGTGAGCCAAGAAGGAGGATGGGTAATCCATTGTTGAAGGGCAGGTGGTGCCAAGGGATCAAGCATTTCCTTCCGAACTACATCGGGAATGATGATTTGCTGAAACAAGCGAGGAAGCAGATCAATCTGGTCAATCAGCAGCAAATAATTAACAGGCGAAGTATCAGAAACGACGATCATGAGGCGCTATTGGATCGATTCGCACGAAGTTGGCGAAAGGTTTCACGATCGCTCTCCAGATCTGTCTCATCGTAATGTAAATCGGCATGATGTTCCTTCAAAAAGCTATCCACTGCCCAGCGCGAGGGGAGACCCAGAATACGACCAACTTGAGCACTAGTAATTTTTTCGGTTTGATAGGCTTGTACCGCTAATGCCTCTAAAATTTCACGAGAAAGGTGATCTTGATCGAAGTATTGAAGCAGTTCTTCAGGTAGGTCGAGGGTGATTTGCATAGTTTTGACTCAGCTAAGGGGCCTAATAAAATAGGGGCAACATGAATATTATCTGTCTAAAATGAAATTGCTGCCAAATGATAGTCTTAGCAATCAACCACGGTCAATTTGTGATCTATAACGATCCGCTTTGATTCATGAAAAGCTTCCGTACATGTGTAATTTGGGAAAATCAAAGACGTCAAGGGTAAAGAACTGCTCAAAGAGCGCTTTGAACGCTGAAAAACAGGGCTTTAAGCCCGACATCCGACGTAACCACGTCTTTGCCTGCAACCAGGCATCTTCAATCGGATTTTGGCTGGGGTCGTTCGGGGCAAACTGAATGCAATGGATCTTCCACTCCTCCGGGGTTAGCCCGGCATTGACCGCCGCTAGAAACGCCCGCAACTCATGAGAACGATGGTAACTCGCCCCATCCCACAGAATCAGCAGGCGTTCATCCGGAAATTGCGTTTGTAAAAACTTGAGATAGGCAATCGTTTCAGGGGTATTCCCTTTGTCATGGGCTTTAATCAGCAGTCGCTTGCTCAACAAATCCAAGGCTCCATAGTAGGTTTGACGCTCACGCTCGTTGACGATAGGCACCTCGATTCGCTCATCGGTACGACCCCACACATACCCTTGCAAATCCCCGCTGAGTAAGTGAGACTCATCGACAAACAGGACTCTCAAGCGCCCGGCTTCTATCTCATCTCGGTAGCGTGCCAACACCCGTTGGATGTCAGCTTTTTTGCCGCCACCGCCTTGGCATCGGCCTTCGGATTGACCTTGCTCGTCTTTTTCCAACTGATTCCAGCCGCTTCAAATAAGTCGTAGTAGCTTTGCTTGGATTCGTAGACGACATCATAGTGCTCCGCTAGATGGGACTCCAACTCGCTCAACTCCCAGATTTTCTTCGTTTGCAGCCACTGTAAAACCGCTTCTTTAGCCTCCATCGTCAGATAACTCTGTCGTCCTTTGTGTTGAGGACGAAATCCGGCGAGTCCCGCCCGGTCATAGGCCTGTTTCCATTTGCTTAAGGCTCCCATCGAGACCTCCAAAATCGTGGTGATGTCCTCATAGCGATAGTCCTGGTAAATCAATTTGACGGCTAACGCTTTCTTGACTTGACGACCATCCCGCTCGGTTCGAATGAAGGCTTTTAGCTCCTCTATCGCTTTGGTTTTGGCCGATTCGGGCAGAGCTACGGGCATTGGAGAGACCTCTGTAACCTGCATTCATGATATCCCAGGTCAAAATGATCATAGGAGCACTGCGGTTGAAGGTGCCCAGGGTGAGAAAGCTTGCCCCGCTGGAGGTGTAGGCGCGTCGATGGTTGGGCTTTTGGGCGTAGGAAAGGGAGTTTTAGTTGGTGTTCCCGATTGGGTGGTGATAGCTGGGTGGGATGGTGGGCACTGCTCACTCTACTTTTACTGTCATAGCGAGGTAAGTAGAATAGAGCAATATCGCCACCCTGTTTGTCGCAATGTCAACGCAGCAAATCACGATCGAACTGCCTGAAACCGTTATTCGTCAGCTTATGCGGATTGCGGCAGCAACTCAACAATCTATTGAAACTCTGGTCGCTCAAAGTGTACTCAACAACCTTCCACCTTCTACAGAAAATGCACCGCCAGAGCTACAGGGTGAGTTGCTATTAATGCAAACCCTCAGTACGGATGAGTTGTTAGCGATTGCCCAAGCTCAAGCTGAGCCTGCCCAAAGCCATCGCCACGCTGAACTCTTACATAGAAATCAAGAGGGTCAGCTTTCTGCCGCTGAACAACAGGAACTGACCCATTTAAGACAAACTGCTGATCAACTCATGCTGCGCAAGGCGTACGCCTGGGCGCTGCTACGTTGGCGAGGTCAGAAGCTTCCCAAGCTAACAGATTTGCCAACGCCAGCATGACCGTTTCTGAGGAACTGCGACGGCAGGTTACCGAGGAAGCTAACCACCGCTGTGAGTATTGCCAGACATCATCGCGCTTGACGGGAATTCCTCTAGTAATGGAACACATTCTCCCGCGCTCGTTAGGAGGGACTGATGACAGGAGTAATCTGGCGGCCTCTTGTTACCGCTGCAATGAGTTTAAAGGCGCTAAAACTGAGGCGATTGATCCTGAAACTCAGCAGCTGATACCGCTATACAATCCTCGGACAGACAACTGGGCTGATCATTTCTTCTGGGGCAATGGGGGAACTCACGTCATTGGAACCACTGCAACTGGTCGTGCGACGGTAGTTGCCCTGAGGCTTAACAACGACAACCTTGTTACTGCTCGGCTTATCTGGATTGAGTTTGCCTGGCACCCGCCTTTGTAGGTGCCCAGGGTGAGCAAGATTGCCCTGCCGGGAGTGTAGGCGCGTCGATGGTTGGGCGTTTGGGGGTAGGAAAGGGAGTTTAACGGTGAAGTGCAGCGACGGCAGATAACCCTGAACCCAGCACCAGCAGCTTTCGCCCGTCCGCTGCCACGCAGTGTTAGCTGGTTCCTATACCTTCAAATAAACCGATCTGGATCGCTTTGGTAGGTCTGACTACTTTTGGAAGACTATCGATCACACTGGTTGCATCTACATTACCTAACTCTTTTGGCTCAATTTTATGCAAGCCCCCTCCGTATAACCTTCCCTCTTCCACAATAGAAGAAGGATCGAGATCATTCAAAGTTGTCCAAATTTCTCGAATTTTAGCAGGATATGACAAAAAGTATTCAGCTAGATTTTTTCGAGGATACAGCAGTAAATAAACATTTGGGGCAACAGCATTAGACAAGTTTAATATAAATCTGAAAGCCCGCTTATCATTCCCTTTACTTCTCCCAAGATAAGTACAAAGAAGCGGTGCTGGATCACGCTTTTCCTGTGAGTACCAAAACTTTCGATGGCGACATAGGTAACGCTTTGATACAGTTCCCTCTCCTGTTTTCAGGTATTCCCATAATTCGGGATATTTATCTTTGATTTCCCCCTCTGGCAAATGGCAGTCTAAAAGGAAAAGACGACGTTCTATTATTGGAACACCTTTCTCATCCGCTAATACTTCGTTTGTCTTCAAGTATCGCGGACTAGGTAAAATTGGCTTTATGAACTCGTCAGGTATACGATGTTTTGCTATTTCAGATTCAGAGAGGATAAAGAATTTGTTGTCGCCCGTTGCTATTCCACGCTTTATTTCAAAGATATCTGAAAGGCAAAAGTGCTCCGAATTTTCACGAATATTTAACGAGGGAAAACGAGTCCATTTCTGTTCGTGAATCAGAATTGATGAATCAATCCATTTTGAGACTTCAGGTGAAGTAAGCGAGTTTCCAAAGGTGAATAGAACTTTGTGGTTTTCAGGAGGAGGAGAATTTTTCATCCAAACTACTACGGAAGAGACCAAGGCATCATCAAATTGAACATCTGCTGCATCAAAGCGATGAATTTGTAGAAGAGTTAATTTTTCCAGAAGATAGTTTTTAATTGTCTTACCATAGTTAACATCCATGAATTCACTTGGGACAAGCCATCCTGCAATCCCATCTTCTGTCATCCACGAATGAGTAAGACATAAGAAATAACAGTACAAACCTGCTAGACCACTCATATGTAATCCGCAGGATCTGGAGACTAGATTCCGAAGTCTAATCTTTTCCTCACTACTCATATGGTGATGACGAATGTAAGGAGGATTGCAGATGATTAAGTTAAACTTTTCAGATTTTTTTTCTGGTGGTAATAGGCGAGTGTAGTCTACAAAATCCAATTTCAGGTCTGTGTTCTGCCATAACTGGCTTACACCCTCTTCATAGTAGGGATCAATCTCAAAACCTTGTGCTTTTTTGATGCTCTTTGATCCTTTGAAATTAAGCAAAGCAGAGAAAAAAGATCCCGTCCCAAAAGCAGGATCTAAAAAACTGATTTTGTCTTGATCTCCTAAAAGAGAGAGAGCATATCTAACTATGCTTTCCGCAAGCAAAGGAGGTGTAGAAAACTGACCAAGCTTATTTCGTTCACTTGGTGTTTTTTCTCTGTCTAACTGACGTTGCAGCAGTAAACGTTTTTTTTCAAAATCTATAGTTTCCAATGTTCTTATAAACCGAATCCAGCTAAATCATCAATTCTATGTTCCCAGACCCAATCAATTCCTTCCGCAGCTTCATATCCTAGATAGCCACTGTCAAAATAACCACATAAAAACAGATTGAATTTTACTTGATTTCCGTAGGTACTTCGTAGCTGAGACATTTTAATTGCTTCCTCTTTACGCCTCTTATTGACATTAGTAAAGTCTCCGGCGGATTTTGCCTCTATAAAGACTGGTAAGTCACTCATTATTGAGGACTTGGGCTTTATGACAGCATCAACAGGTATATTAATGATTTTTCCAGTTTCGAGTCTTACAGGTACGTTCATGCGAAAGCTGAAGGTTCCAGGAGGCATTGCATCAAATCTTATACCATCTTGTCCCATCAACCTCCTATACTGTCGTTCCTCTAGCCAGTTTTGGATAGCTGCTAGCTGTCTTCGCTCTTGTGCATTACGAATAATTAATTGGATTAGTGACTGACCCACAAAGACGATCTGCGACGATTGTTGCAGCACGATAGACATCCTCGTGGGAAGGGGCTTCGGGGCGATTAAGCCAAGTGAAAATGTCTGGATCAGCCATTCTCTCTATAATTGCACCAATTTTCCGAAGTTCATTGTCTAAAGCTTCGCCCCGAAGCCTCACAGGTAATTTTTGCTCTTGCTCCATACGCTTCACGAGACTGCTTGGAACAGGCGCGAGACCAATTAGACGATCGACTGCAAGTGGTGGACAGGTTGACATCCTCAGTGTAGGAAGCACTTCAGGGTGCTTTCGGAGAATGTCAGGCGTGATGTTTGTCAAGTTTTTCGTAGCTTGAAGCGTTTTCTCAACATCCTTCGTGACCTCAATTCTGGTTTCTCGAAAAGCAGTAGGCGCAAAATTCATAAACCAGTCATTGTACATATCGACTGACTGTGAGATATCCGCTTTCCATAGGTGAGGCTTATCAAGATTAACTGCCATTCAAACAGGTGCTGTGACGTACTTGCTCCAGAGTATATTGTGCCAGCTAACAATCTTATTAGAGAGAAACTTTCCGCATATTGTCCCTATCAGGGTAGATAGGCCGAAACTTTCCGCATATTCACCTCCATCCGCCAGATCGCAAGAAACTTTCTGAATATTATCCTCGCTCAAGGTAGATAGGCCGAAACTTTCCGTATATTTTTAGACCGGGCGGGTTGCCCTCATCAGCAAATCCACACATACGCTTGAACTTTCAGCGTACATCTGGCAGATTAATACTGCGGGGAATGATTTCAGGCGGGGAAGAGAAGAGTTGCCGCTCTTCAAATCCCCTAATCATCCCGAGCTTAGCGCGGTAAGTCGAGATGACTGGGATCAATGTTATCCCCACTATCTTGCCCTTACCACTACAGGCCATCTATCTGGCCAGGGATCTGGATAGTTCCCCGTTTTCCTTTACCGAAAACGGAGATCAACCCGTCATGTGTGAACCAACCACCGGGGCAGCCCAGGCTGCTCCCCAATTCAACCTGCCCACCTTCAACCAGGAGAGCGTGCGCCATATCCTGCTGGGCGACTACAGCGCCCTGCTCGATGCCATCAACCGCATGGCCACTCTCGGCTATTGCGAGCGCATTGCCTGGAGCCAACCCCTGCCCACCGGGCGCAACGGCGAATACATCAGTGTGATGACCCGCAAGCGCACCCTGCCTTAAAGGCGGCATCCCGATGCCGACCTGCCTGAACCGGTAGGTGGGCATCGGGAATTTACAGGAAGGGCGATCTTCCACCGATTTGTCACTTTTCCTTGATACGCTGCGATAGCCCTTAGACAATGAAGATGGTTGGCGCAGCTGAAATCATCTTTCAGTCAAATTTAAAGACCAAGGAAGACTACGTTAGCCCATGCGGATTTTGCTTGTAGAGGATGACGAAAACCTGACCAGAGCCCTAGAAACCGTCCTCAACAAACACAACTACCTGGTCGATGCCGCCACCGATGGCGAAACCGCCTGGGAAATGGCTGACCTGGTCACCTACGATCTGGTGCTGCTGGATGTGGGCTTACCCAAGCTGGACGGTATTACTCTGTGCCGACGCTTTCGGGACAAAGACCCCAACCTGCCCATCATGCTGATGACCGTCCGCGATTCCGTCACCGACAAGATCACCGGGCTGGACAGCGGGGCCGACGAGTACCTGGTGAAACCCTTCAATCTGCAAGAATTTTTGGCGCGGATTCGAGTCCTGGCGCGCCGGTTCAGTGAACGATCCGACGCGATTTTGACCTTTGGCAAAATCCGCTTTAACCCCCAGGGGAGGGAGGTCAGCTGCGATGGACAGACCGTTCCCCTGAGCCGTAAAGAATATTTGTTATTAGAGCTGTTCTTGCGTCATCCCCATCGGGTTTTCAACCGCAGCGACATTGTGGACCACCTCTGGTCGGTGGACAACATGCCCACCGAAGACACCATTAAGTCCCACATCCGCCGCATCCGTTTAAAACTGCAAAAGTTAGGGGCAGAAGAACTGATCGAAACCCTCTATGGCCATGGATATCGCATCAACCCCTCCTTTATTGAGGCCGATTCTTACGAGATTTTGGTGGCCGATGACCAGGCCAACGAACTGAATGAGGCGACGGCATAAATCTGGCAGCAAATTCAAGGCAGCGTGTTCAAACAGGTGGATGAGTTGGAGAGCGCCATTGGCAACCTTGCCGCTGCCTCCTCCGATGGCGAAACGCTGCAGACAGCACAGAAAAACGCCCATCAAATTGCCGGCACCGTGGGTACCTTCGGCTATGACGCGGCTTCTTACATTGCCCGAGCCATAGAATCCCTGTTGGAATCCCCTTTCCCATGGAAATCGAAAGCTTCCCTGCAGCAACTGTTGACTATTCTACGGACTGAATTAGACCACAAGGCTTCACTTTAGGTGGTCTCTGAAAAAGAATTTACCGATATTGTGCATCCGTTGTAAGGGCGAAGCATCTGGGAGGACATTGACGGGACTTTTCCCATAGTTTGTGTCCAGATGCTTCGCCCCTCCGGTAGGTACTTTTTTTCTCAGAGATCTCCTTAGATCTTGATACTGTTTTCTTTGATTCCAGCGGAAAAGCTTTACTTATGACCTCGATGATCATCAAACTGGTTCGCCATGGCGAGTCGCTTGCCAATATAATGGGCGATGACCAGGTTTCTCTCGCTGACCACCAGATTCCTCTGACTCCCAGGGGTGTAGCCCAAGCCAGAGATGCCGGGGCACAATTGGGGGCAGACTTCCTCCAGAACGCTCTGATTTACACTTCCCCTTTTCTGAGAACTCGCCAAACTCTAACCGGAATCCTGGAAGGGGCAGACCTCGAACCGGAGCAGGTGACAACCCGTGAAGATCCGCGTCTACGGGAAGTTGAGCATGGCTATGCCGACATTAGAGAACAGCGCCCCATGATTGAAACCCATGGCCATTTCTACTACCGCTATCAGGGGGGCGAAAGCCCTGCCGACTGCTACGACCGCGTTTCAGGTTTTTGGGAGAGCTTTATCCGCAGTGTCAAAAAGACCCGGTCCCAAAAGGCGCTGATTGTCACCCATGGCTTGGCCCTGCGGGTCTTTGTGATGCGGTTTCTACATTTGACGATGGAGCAGTTTGACCAGATGGCGAATCCCCACAACGCCGACATTGTTACCATTGCCCAGGCCAACGAATTGGGAGATTGCATGTTTACTTCATATCACTACCCTGTCCTCGATCAGTTTGCACCAAATTTGCACTTTTCTTAGGTAAGCTGGCTGAGCTTTTGGAACTCCAAGGCTCATTAGCCCAAACTCATGCCCATGTCCCGTCTCTCCCGACTCCGCCGTTTTCTGCACACCAGCCTCGCCGCCGCTTCCCTTGCCGTCATTGGCGCGTTTCTGGATGCCGGTCTCCCCGACGCTGCCCAGGGTGCAGAGGAAATTCGCATCACCACCACCGGGCCACTGGTCGTAACTATATCCGTTGATTCCCTCGAAACCCTTGCTGAAACCGGAGAAGTCACCGACGAACTGAATCTCTATGCCCGCTTCCTGGGCGACGGTCTGCTGGAGCAACTGCAGACAGGGCTGTCCTTCAAGCTTCCCCTGGATGTGGTTGCGGTAGACAACGTGGCCTATTCTCCCCTCGGACAGGATGGGCTGTTCAACCTCGGCAAAGTTATACAGGCGACCCCCGGCGAAAACGGCGAAAAGGCCCCGCGGGCAGCCGTCATCAACGCTGCCGCCAAAGCCGATGCGGAGGGTTGGACCATTGTCGATGCCCTGCGGGAGTTCCCCACCCAATCCATCGACATCGACCTGATGGATTTGCTGGCCCTGCGGCGGGAATTGTCTTTGTACTTCAGCTATAACCAGGCGGCGAATCGGGCCATTCAAGCCCAGGCCCAGGCCGAAGCCAGTGCCGGGGCTGATGTGGATGTGGCGGCCCTGCCGGACCTGAGCCAACCGGGTCCCTACAGCTTCCGCGAAGACACCATTACCGTTACCAACCCCGCCGTTCGACAAACGGCAGATGGCCTGACCGTCAACTACGACTTCGACTCTGACGTTTACGTTCCCCTCGGCCTCACTGAACCGGCTCCCATCGTGATCATCTCCCACGGTTTTGGGGACGTGAAAGAGAGCTTTGTTTTCCTGGCGGAACACCTGGTGTCCTACGGCTTCATCGTCATTGTGCCGGAACATGTGGGCAGCGACCTGGCCTACCGCAAAGAATATCTGGGTGGCCTGTTGAATACCCTGCTCAGCCCGGTGGAGTTCGTCAACCGGCCCCAGGAGATTTCCTTCCTCATCGACCGGCTGGAAGAATTGACTACGGAGTCGCCAGAATGGGCCGCCCTGGCAGACCTGAACCGCATCGGCGTGGTGGGCGATTCCCTCGGGGCTTCCACCGCCCTGGCCCTGGGTGGGGCCGAAATCAACTATCCTCGTCTGCTTGACAACTGTGACCAGGAAAATATCATCTTCAACGTCGCCCTGTATCTGGAATGCCGGGCGCGGTTTTTGCCGCCCCAAAACTATGACCTGAAAGACCCCCGCATCAAAGCCGTTGTCGCTGCCCATGCCGTCGGTGGCGGGCTCTACGGTCCTGAAGGCTTTGCCCAGATTGATGTGCCGATCATGCTGGTATCGGGCTCTAACGACATTGTTTCCACAGTAGTGACGGAGCAGATTCATCCCTTTGTGTGGCTGCAGACCGACACCAAATATCTGGCCATGCTGGAAGGGGGCACCCACTTCTCCTCTAAGCCGGGGCGAGATGGAGCCGGGGGCATCTTCGCGCTGCTGGCGGGGCAAAATCGGGATGTGGGGTCTCGCTATTACAAGCTGCTCAGCGTCGCCTTCTGGAATGCCCACCTGCGGGACCAGGAAGAGTTTTTGCCCTACCTGACCGCCCGCTACGGGGAGGCCATCAGCGAAGGGCAGCCCATGGGATTGGACATCATCAGTCAGCTCACCACCGCTCAGCTCGAAGCGGCCTACGGCGGCTCGACTCCTATCCCTGTGATTCCGGCAGCTCTCGCGCCGCCTCCGGCTCCCCGCGAAGAAAGCGTTCTGGCCGAAATTGAGCGAACGGGCGTGCTGAAAATCGGGATGCGTAAAGATGCTGCCCCCTTCGGCTTCATCAACCGCGATGAGGCCTGGGACGGCTACTGCGGCGACCTGGCCCTTTCCCTGGCGGATTACCTGACCCAGGAACTGGAACTGGACCGCCCCATTGAGGTGGTAGAACTGACCTCCACCCTGAGCGATCGCTACGACCAGGTACGCAACGACACCATTCAGCTGGAATGCGGCCCCAACACCATCCGGACCGACGTGCCGGGAGTGACTTTTTCCAATCCCATCTTTATCGGCAGCGCCCAGTTCCTGATCCAGGCGGGGCAGACAGACCGGGTGAATCCGAATCTGCCGCTGGCGGGGATGCGCCTGGGAGTGCTCAGCGACTCCACGACGGAAACCTTTGTGCAGACAAACTATCCAAGGGCAAACATCGTCACCTTCTCGGGACCGGACGGACGCAAAAATGCGATTCAAGAAGTATCCCAGGGCAACCTCGATGGCTTTGTGGGAGACGGTATCCTCACCTACGCCGCACTGCAGCTAGAGGGAAGACCTATGCAAAACTTTGCGCTAATTCCTGAACTGCCCCTGACCTGTGAGTTCTACGGACTGGCGCTGCCGGATAACGACCCGGAATGGCAAACGATGGTGAACCAGTATTTGATTAGTGATGGGGAAGAAGAGATTGATCAGAAGTGGTTTGCTGACATCTATCCTGACACCCTCAACCAGGCTGACACTTGCCTGAATCAGTAGGTTACGTACCCCTTGCCATAGGTTGGAGACGATAACTCAGGCTTAGAAAGCTAATCCCCAAGCTCAATCTGACGTTTATAAGTCGCCCTAGATTTTATGTGCTGTTGCACGGCCTGACAAATCAGCTGAGCCACCCGATTTACATATTTCGTGGCGTGTACCTTTCTCTGCCCTTGCATCATCTACTTCACGGTCGGACTCCCTGCCGCCAGAATCAGGGCGATTTCTTTTTGGCTGACCCCGGCTTCAAACGCTCGGCGGCCAACTTTGAAATCTAACTCAGCCGGGTTGGAGCAGTTGACCTCTTGAGAATACTGTTGCCATATCTGCAAGTACCGCTCTGGGGTTGAAATTTCCGTAGGTGGAGATGATTTGCTGTTTTCTCCGTCAGAGGTCGAAATAGCTCCTACGAGTCTGGAAGAATCTTCGACATTGAGGGCTCCAGTCTGCTCCGTATCTCGCTGCTGTCGATTTTGTCTTCCAAACGCTTTAAGGAGTCCATCAACTGCTGCTGCAAGTCGAGTTCGGTCTTGAGCTGATTGTTCCAACTGCTCAAGGCCGCGATTAATAGTCGCAGCTGCTCCTCCAATGTCTCCCGCGCATCCGAGGAGTTCTCGCTGGTCATAATACTCTGCAACTGCATCAGAAAGTGGCTTAAGCTGCGGCTCAAGCGCTGCGGTAAGGTCGCTAAATCCTCGCTCAACTCCTGCACGTCTTGCGACCGGTGGTTTTCTTTTTGTAGAACCACCAGAATTTTGGAAGCCGAGACGAATCTGTTGGTCTACGGTCAAAAACCTAGATGTTTTTCTATGAAAACGTTCTATTCCATTGAGAATATAATGATCTCAGGCGCGAATACAAGATACTTCTCTATGGGATGAAGCTATTGCATTGATGGTAGAAGCATTCACGGTGCCGGATGAACGATCTTCATCGGCAACTAAAGCATTTCGTCTATGAATAGAAAGAACTGCATTGATGAAACAACGATCTCCGCTGCTGGATGAACGATCTCGGGGTCGAGTAGAACCTATTCGAGGTCGAGATCATTCTATTCGGGTTCGGGATGAACGTATTTTGGTGCGAGATGAATGATCTCAGGGGTGAGATGAACCTATTGCGCTGCAAGATCAATGTATTTCAGTGCGAGATCAATCTATTCGGAGGCTGGATAAACCTATTGCGCCACGAGATGAATCTATTTCGGTGCTGGATGAATATATCTCAGTGCGAGATCAACGATCTCGGGTCCTGGATAAAGCTATTCCCAAGAGACTGTCCAGAATTTTGTGTAAGGGCCAACGAGCCGATCCATCAAGTTTTCCGCAAGCCTTGTAGGGCAGGCGTCTCGCTTGCTTAGCTGGGACAGGCAGGATGCCTATCCCATAAGATTCCGAACACTCCCGGTTTTGGTTATCGTCAGAACGCTGGCACCGTTCAACCCGGTCTGCAATCGTTAGTCTTTACCCTTCGCGGCGGTAAACAGATCCTGGGTAGCAAGGTTCAAGCTGCCGATTCGGGCACTTTCCAGCCCGTCGGCTCCCTGTAACAACCGATCTTCACCGTAACCATTGGCCTGCCACTCCAGCACCAAAACGGTTTCTTCCTCCGGGTTCACAATCCAGTATTCCGGCACACCCAGATCCTGATATTGCATCCGTTTCGCCACATAATCGCGATTGCGCTGCACCTCTCCGGGGCTGACGATCTCCACCACCAGCAGCGGCGGCGGCATGGTCAGCCGAATGGTATTGCGGCGTTTCAGCAGGGCAATATGCTCTTCGCGAATTACCGTCAGGTATTAGATGACAATTACTTTGGCGGGTGACGACAACTATTTTGGCGGGTAGTACAGCGCCAGGCCGCCCCACCGTCAGCATTGCAAACCAGAACCCCTGAGACTACTCCCAGCGAATGCTGGGGGTG
>Ga0208218_1000327_pt1 | contig 25080 bp, 19 predicted proteins | sample HotLakmasection3_FD_184726 | JGI IMG/M metagenome (GOLD analysis project Ga0208218, IMG submission 184726) | Hypersaline microbial mat communities from Hot Lake, Washington, USA - Section #3 (SPAdes) | ecosystem: Environmental > Aquatic > Non-marine Saline and Alkaline > Hypersaline > Microbial... | reverse complement strand
TAAACCCCGTCTAAGTTGAGAACTGGAGTTTTGTATGATCGGGCAGAACCTCACCTAACCTCTCCTTTCAAAGGAGAGGAACCAGAGTCTTGTCAAACCTCTCCTTGAGAAGGAGAGGTGCCGCAGGCGGTGAGGTTTCCCACATGCCAAAACTCCACTTCTGAATCTGGATGAGGTTTATCATAAAAAGTTTGCCTGAGAACTTGATGAGTAAGGACCGATCAAAAGGGAGCTTGCGCAACGGCAGCAGGGCGGGCGGGCACAAGAGAGCGGTCTGCGGGCGGGTCGGCAGAGGTTAACGGTTAACGACTCGTTCAAGGCACGCGGTCAAGAGCCCACTTGACCTGATGGGGTCGCTTGCCAAACCCGGATGGTTTCATCAGCGGCGCTGCTGATCAGGGCTTGGCTGTCCGGGGTAAAGACAAGATCACGAACGCCCCAATCGTGCCGCAGCACCGCCACTTGCCGACGTTCGTCAGGCTGCCATTGCCAGAGGTGAATTTCGCGATCGCGGCTGCCGGTTGCCAACCAGCGTTCATCCGGACTCAGGGCGATCGCGCTGACGGCATCTTGATGCTGATCGAGCTTGGAATGCTCGGCAAAATCAGTCAATGACCAGAGGGTGACCTGTCCTGATTGATCGCCCGTAATTAGGGCCGGTTCGGTGGCGCTGAGGGCGACGGTGCGGAGGGGCGCTTTGGCCGTCCAGGTGTGGAGCAGTTGCCCCGCTGGCAGACCCCAAAGCCGCAGCGTTCCCCCTTCGCCAACGCTCATCAGGCGCGAGCCCTCGGGACTCAGCACCACATCGTTGACCCGTCCCGCATGGCGCACCAGCTCCCAGCGCCGCTGGCCGGTGGCGACATCCCACAGCGAGAGACGGCCTGCAACGTCGGCGGTGATCAGGGTTTCACCATTGGGGGTCAGGGCGATCGCAGTGAGTTGCCAGCCTGGCTGCCGGAGCGTTTGCTGCAACCGATAAGTCTGTAAGCTCCACTGCTTGATGGTGCCATCCCGACTGGCGCTCAAGAGACTGGTGCCGTCAGGGTGAAAAGCTACCGCCATGACCGCATCTGGATGTCCGTCGCCCAACCCAAAGCGGCGTGCCCAGGTTTGTAGCACTTCGCCTGTTTTGGCATCCCACACCTGCACGGAATGGTCGCTGTTAGCGATGGCGATCGCCCGACTGTCAGGGCTAACAGCGATCGCGTTGGCGATGCGTCCGGGGGTTGGCCACACTTGCGTGCAGCGCCAGGGGGCGGTAGCGGGTGGCAGGGCAGTGGTGGGCGATCGCGGCTCCCAAATCCCCGCTGGGGCTAGGTCCGCAAGGACGGCCTCAGCGTTGGCATAGCGACTCCGCAGCGATCGTGCCACTAAGCGGTCCAAAATCCGGCCCAGGGCAGCACTGACCGGGGTCGGGCAAAAGTCGCGCCACACCCACCGATCCTCAGCGACGGAATACAGATCAAACGGGTGCTGGTCGGTGAGCACATGCAGACAGGTCATGCCCAAGCTGTAGAGATCGCTAGCGGGAACCGCCTTGCCCAACGCTTGTTCGGGGGCGGCATAGCCCGCACTGCCGATGACAGTCCCCGTTGTTTCTAACTCAGTCGCGGTCGGAGTGGTCCGCGCCGCCCCAAAATCGACCAATATCGGCGGCTGATCTGGCCCCGGCAGCAAAATGTTTTCCGGCTTGAGATCGCGGTGAATGACGCCCTGCTCATGGATGAACTGGAGCACCGGCAAGAGGGACAGCAGCAGCGATCGCACCGACTTTTCGCCAAACACGCCGTCCGCCTGCAAGATCTGCTCCAGGTTGCGCCCCACCCCGTAGGACTGCACCAGACAGATATCTCGCTTAGACTCCAAAATCGCCAGCAGTTGCGGGATCTGAGGATGCTGACCGAGCTGGGCTAACCGTTTAGCTTCCGCCAGATCGAGATCGCGACTGCCCCGCGATCGCACAATTTGCTTGACCACACAGCGCTCCGGTGGTTTTGCCGCTTCGTCCCAGGCCAAATATGTGCGGCCAAAGCCCCCCTGTCCCAGTGCTTCCACAGGTCGAAATCGCTTGCCCAGCAACAGTCTAGAGCCACACGCCGCACAGCGATCGCGATCGTCCGGATTCTCTGGCTCAGAGCATTGCGGGTTGATGCACAGGGTCGTCACCACAGCGCTAGCAATTCCTCAAAGTTTCAGCCCCTCAAATCTATCGAATTTATTGGAACGCATGGAATTGATGTGCTGATCCCACGGGGAGAGCAGTCAACGTTTTTCATGCTCAGCCCATCGGAGATCCCCTGCGACACCGCTATATTTTGTAAGGAGTGAGCGGGCTTTACCCAGAGTCGGCAGCAACTGCATCAGGCGACTCGGTTTCTATACCCCGGTTCCAGTCAGCGGAATCGGTGAACTCGGAAAGATAGCGCAATTTTTAGCGGCGATCGCTTCGCTGTCCCCAGATCGGTTGCACAGCCCTCTACTGAAGCCGTCAAAGTTACTGTGAGCATAAGATGAGAGCACTCTTTGACAAGCAACCAATGCACCAGCGATATCAGACCGTTGTATTTGCTGCCTGAATCGCAATAGGCCACGGTTTCGCTTCTCTACTCTCTGCCAGCCCCGCCCAAGCAGACGAAACCGTGGCCTATTGCGATTTGTCCGAATATGCCATCAACGTCTATCGCGAGAACCCCTCAGAAAACAACACTACGGCTTACCAAATTCGCGTCTTTTGGCGAGAAAAAGCGATCGTCTTCGTCGATCAACCTGCCGATCTTACGGTGATTCCAGAGGGATATGTTTATCGCAATTTGCCCACGCCTGACGATGATGGCGTCATGAGTGAGGCCGAGGCGACCTGGACGTTGTTTGTGCTCAACGACGACACATTGCCCTGCTTTCTATTCAAGGAAGGAGCCCTCATCAGCCGGGGAGAAGTGACCCAGCGAGAAGCTCCCAGCACAGTCGATCAGTAATTCGCGGTCAAGAGCATTTATCGATCGCGTAAACCTGAGTAGCTTGTGTAGAGGGCGATCGCCCCGTCAGTAAAATAAACACAGTCCTACAGCTCACAGATGATGACCTCAACCGCTAGCTTATTGACCCGCATCACCCAGACCTCCGGCCAATGTGGCGGGCGTCCTTGCATTCGGGGAATGCGCATTCGAGTGACCGATATTTTGGAAATGCTGGCAGAAAACGTGAGCGTCACGGAAATTTTGGAAGACTTTCCTGATCTCGAGCTAGCCGATATCCAAGCCTGTTTGCTCTTTGCCGCCCGCCGAACTGACTTCCCCAGATTGACAGCATGAAAATCTGGGTTGATGCTCAACTCCCTCCGACTCTGGCAAATTGGTTGTCAGCAACTTTTGATTTAGAAGCATCAGCGCTGCGAGACTTATCCTTGCGAGATGCTCAAGACATGGATATTTTTGAAGCTGCGCGAGCTGCAAATGCGGTGATTATGACTAAAGACAGTGACTTCATCGATTTAGTCTGCCGCTTGGGAACGCCTCCTCAGATCTTGTGGTTGACTTGCGGCAACGTCACGAATCGCAATTTGCGGCTGTTGTTGGCAGCAACTTTACTCGAAGCGCTAGAGCAACTGCAGCAAGGCGAAATGATTGTTGAGATCAGCAATGTTCCCTAGAAACTAGCTTTGATCAGTTGCAGTGCAACAGGCCAACATGGCAAACCGCAAAATCTGAGTTTACCTGTGCATAATGGATTTGCCGTTTAGGCCAAAGCACTGTCGAATATGACTGCTGATAAAAATTTGAGTCATCTGGCCTCTACACGTTTCAGCTTGTCCAAGGCAGAAGGTCGCCTACTGGAGCAGGTGGAAACCGGCGAAGTCGCAAATTATCTGGCTGAGACAGCATCCCAAAACGATCCCTCTCAGGCCGACACTTGGGATGACAGCCGCCAGTTACGCGCTACTTTGTTGGTTTGGCTCTGCACCGATACTGAAGCCAGTCAATTCATTACTCACCGAGGCATCCAAATTCAGGGAGCGAGAATTGTAGGCTCCCTTGATCTGCAATTTGCCATGCTGCCGTTTCCGTTGATCTGCCAGCAGTGCGCGTTTACTGCAGCCATTCGACTAGAGCGGGCCACGGTCAAGTTCTTTGATCTCTCTGGCTCCTACCTTGCAGGTAGCGCCATCAAGCTGCCGGAAGTTGACCAGGCGGTACAGATTGCTTTGGAAGCCAGAGGCTTGCAGGTCGAGAGTGATGTGTTCTTGCGTCAAGGCTTCCATGCCATCGGATGCGTGGTGTTGTGGGGAGCAACCATCGGCGGCAATCTCAATTGTGAGCAGGGCCGCTTTAAGAATGCAGACGGTAATGCCCTATTCGCTGACAATATCGAGATCAGGGGAGATGTATCTTTGCGTCAGGGCTTTCATGCCACGGGGCGGGTGTCGTTGGCGGGAGCCAGCATTGGCGGCACCCTCGCGTGTAATCAGGGCCGATTTGAGAATGCAGGCAGCACTGCCCTATTCGCTGAGGGGATCGCGGTTAAGGACACAGTGTTGTTCCGCAACGGCTTTCACGCCATGGGGCGCGTGTCGTTGTTAGGGGCCAGCATTGGCGGCGATCTCGATTGTCATGAGGGCCGATTTGAGAATGCAGGCGGCGATGCCTTGATCGCCCAAAATATTGAGGTTAAGAGCGCAGTGTTTTTGTGCGACAGTTTTCATGCTAAGGGAGGCGTGTCGTTGTCGGGGGCCAGCATTGGCGGCAACCTCGCGTGTGATAAGGGCCGCTTTGAGACTGCCACAGGCCGCGATGCCTTAAATGCAGAGGGCATTGAGGTTAAGGGCGCGGTGCTGTTGCGCAACGGCTTTCACGCCACAGGGCGCGTGTCGCTGTACGGTGCCAGTCTTGGCGGCAATCTCGAGTGTGATAAGGGCCAGTTTGAGAATATGGGTGGCGATGCCTTAAATGCAGAGGGCATTGAGGTTAAGGGCGCGGTGCTGTTGCGCAACGGCTTTCACGCCGCAGGGCGCGTGTCGTTGGCTGGTGCCAGTCTTGGCGGCAACCTCGCGTGTCGTCAGGGCCGGTTTGAGAACGCCAATGGTATAGCTTTGAATGGTTACAGCATTGATGCCAAGGGCGCAGTGTATTTATTTCAAGGATTCCAAGCCGAGGGCAAGATATTCTTGCAGGATGCGCAAATTGCAGACGGGCTGTATCTGGATAGCGCTATGCTGGCCGCAGATTCCCCGACCACGGAGGTTGACTTGCGGTTTGCCAGGGCCTTGACCTTAGCCGATTCCGAGATCATAGACCAAGCCCGCTTGCCCCAACCAGGTAAGTTGCGGCTCGACGGCTTTACCTATGAAAAGCTTAGTCCCGACTCCCCAACCGATAGCCAGTATCGACTGCGATGGCTGCAGCCTCAGCAAGGCAACGGACGCTTTTCGCCTCAGCCCTATACCCAACTGGCGCGGGTGCTCCAGGCCAGTGGTCATGAGCAGGAAGCCACGGAAATCTTAATTGGCAAACAAGAAGCAGCTCGGCACTATGGCAATCTGAGTCGCTTCAAATGGTTTTGGAACTGGTTTCTGGGAAAAACCATTGCCCATGGCTATAAACCTACACGGGCACTGTTTATGTCTTTAGTCGTGATTATCTTTGGCACGGGTCTCTTTCACATCGGCTACAGAGACGGGTGGATTGAAGCATCAGACTTGGAGGCTTACACCATTGCAACGGCAGAGGATTCACCCCTGACTTACCCTGAGTTCTTCCCGCTCACATATTCATTAGATGTTTTCTTGCCAGTGATCGATTTACATCAAGCTAACTACTGGATACCAAAAGCCAGTCTTGGTGAGCCTATCGATAAAAGTATTGGCTTTCTATCAACAGGAGTTCGAGACGGTGGGATTCTTCTCGCCTATTTTTGGCTACAAATTATTTTGGGCTGGGTGCTTACTTCTCTGTGGGTTGCTGGCTTCACGGGGCTGGTGCGGCGTCTTGAGTGACTCGTGAGGAATTATCTTTGGCCGATCGCAGACTTTCCCTACATAATCACCGACGGTCTATTGGCCGATCGCACCCTCCCCTCAGTTGTCTAGCCCGCGATAGAGTTCAGCGATTGCCCGCTGGGCACATTGCATGAACGCAAACTGCAAATCAATGCTGTTGAGAACGACAAAATCACCTGTTTGGTAAATGACTGTTTCCCAGGTATTGAGACTCGTGCGGCGACGATACTCAACGTGAGGGCGGTTGTGGTTGCGACCTTGCTGTGATGGCCGATCGCTGACTACCACCGCATGATTGCCTTGAGGTTATTGAGCGATCTGTTGGTACGAGATATCACAAGCGAGCAGAGGCGTATCGTTACAAATCGCGGCAAATAACCTTTGTGAGCAGCAAGTCGCCGTAGAATATTGCCGACTGTAGGCGATTTAGCGGCGAATTGGGCTAATTGTCTCTACAGTTCTTTCTGGATTGCATTATTGAGACGTTTGAGGATTGCCCATGAGCTACCGCATGGATCGACGCGCCTATGCCGAAACCTATGGCCCCACTGTGGGTGATCGCGTCCGGCTAGCCGACACCGCCCTGATCATCGAAGTGGAGCAAGACTTTACTACCTACGGCGATGAGGTGAAATTTGGCGGCGGCAAGGTGATCCGGGACGGCATGGGACAGTCACCGATTTCGCGGGCCGATGGCGCGGTGGATACGGTCATCACCAACGCCCTGATTTTGGACTGGTGGGGCATCGTCAAAGCCGACATCGGCATCAAGGACGGACACATCACCAAAATCGGCAAAGCGGGCAACCCCTACATTCAAGACCATGTAGACATTATCATTGGGCCGAGCACTGAGGCGATCGCGGGGGAGGGCCTGATCCTCACCGCGGGCGGCATCGATGCCCACATTCACTTCATTTGTCCCCAGCAGATTGAGACGGCGATCGCCTCGGGCATTACCACCATGATCGGCGGCGGCACCGGCCCCGCCACCGGCACCAACGCCACGACCTGCACCCCTGGGGCATGGCACATGGCGCGGATGTTGCAAGCGCTTGACGCCTTTCCGCTCAACTTTGGCTTGATGGGCAAGGGCAACAGTGCGCTGCAACCGGGCCTGCGGGAGCAAGTAGAGGCGGGGGCGGTGGGCCTGAAGCTCCATGAAGACTGGGGCACGACGCCGGCGGCGATCGATACCTGCCTCACCGTGGCGGAAGACTACGACATCCAGGTCGCCATCCACACCGACACCCTGAACGAATCCGGCTTTGTCGAAGACACCATCGCCGCCTTTAAGGGTCGAACGATTCACACCTATCACACCGAAGGCGCGGGGGGCGGTCACGCCCCGGACATCATCAAGGTTTGTGGCGAGAGCAACGTGCTGCCCTCCTCTACGAATCCCACACGCCCCTACACCACCAACACCCTGGAAGAACACCTCGACATGCTGATGGTGTGCCATCACCTCAGCCGCAGCATTCCTGAAGACGTGGCCTTTGCCGAGTCCCGCATTCGTCGCGAAACCATCGCCGCCGAAGACATCCTGCACGATTTGGGGGCCTTCAGCATGATCTCGTCGGACTCTCAAGCGATGGGGCGGGTGGGCGAGGTGATCATTCGCACCTGGCAAACGGCCCACAAAATGAAGGTGCAGCGAGGCGCACTTTCTGAAGATTCCGACCGCAACGACAACCACCGCGCCAAACGCTACATTGCCAAGTACACCATCAATCCCGCCATCACCCACGGCGTTTCCCACATCATCGGTTCCGTAGAGGAGGGCAAGCTGGCGGATCTGTGTTTGTGGAAACCAGCGATGTTTGGGGTGAAGCCGGAAATTGTGTTGAAGGGCGGGGCGATCGCTTGGGCGCAAATGGGCGACCCAAACGCCAGCATCCCGACGCCGCAGCCCGTCCACATGCGACCCATGTTTGGCAGCTATGGCGGGGCGATCGCTGCCACCAGCGTCACCTTTATGTCTCAAGCTGCCGTCGAGGCGGGCATCGCCGAACAAATTGGTCTGCAAAAACCGCCTGAAGCCGTGCACACGATCCGCAACATTGGCAAAGCCGACATGAAGCTTAACACCTACCAGCCGCACATGGAGGTCAATCCCGAAACCTATGAAGTCCGCGCCGACGGTGAACTGTTGACCTGCGAACCTGCCGACGTGCTGCCGATGGCCCAGCGGTACTTTTTGTTTTAAGGGGATTGGCCGCCATCAACGTACTGGCATGGGTGGGTTTGGCCTCATCCTGGCAGTTTTGCCAGTCAGCCCCTGGCAAAACCCGCCCCTCCGGAATGGCTACTTTCTCGGCTAGAAATCCCATCAGGGCTACACCCAACGACCGCTACTTAAAAACGGTGGTCAACATGACGGTGATGGTGGCACTCGCAATCACCGTAAAAGCAAGCTGGACAACCCATTGCGTTGCTTTTGGGTAGTGGTCAAACTGGTCATTAGAGCGTTCAAAATCTTGCCTGATCGCATCAAACCGCTGATCGACGTCTCCGGTGAGCTTGGCGACATCTCCGGTGAGTTTGTCAAGCTTGTTCGCTAAGTCTCAGCAAAAATAAATTCGGAACGAGTTTAGGGCGTTTCAGCCGATCAATGTCCATCAATGAAGCTTGATCTGAACGAGGTATCAAGGGTTTCAGTCTCAAGAATTTTTGAATTTACAATTGCTGGCTAAGTCTCTTCGGGTCGGCTGGTTGAACTGTCATGGGGTTAGATGCGCCACTAGATGCTCAGTATTCTCATTCTAGGGGCTCAGGTGGAGTGTATTTCTAGCCAACGCCATGTTCTAGATGGGGTGGGTTGAGCCTAACTGCGTTGGGTCACTTTGAGAAGGTTAGGAATCAGGATTTTATAAAATCCAAGTTTTGTCGGGCAGGCATCTTGCCTGCTCTTGGACAGCCGAGACGGCTGTCCACACTTAATTAAATTCCCATTCCTTAGCGCGATCGCCCCACCGGCTCCAACTTGTGCTCACCCCTCCCTAACTTCGAATTCATCTCCATCAGCCTAAAAGTCCGTCCGAGTGTTGATTTGTCCGTTCGTCAAGCTCCCTAAACTCTTAGGATGAGAGCCTTTGCGGGGGAATTGCAAGCTTGGCTAATCCTTATATCCTGGGTTTATTGCTCATTGGTTTGCTGTTGTTAACGGTAGGTTGGGGGGCCGAGTGGATTGCTCGACTACCCTTGTCCTATGCCATCTTGTATTTGCTCAGCGGCATTGTGCTCGGTCCCTACGGCATCAATTTGATCCATTTGCAGCCCGAAACTGCCTTTATCGAGCACTTTACTGAGCTGGTCGTGATTGTGTCGCTGTATAGCTGTGGCCTCAAGATTAGCCGCCCCCTCAAAGTGAAGCTCTGGGCTTCTACCATTCGGCTCATCGGGTTCTTGATGCCCATATCGATTGTGGCGATCGCGGCAGTCGGCCACTGGTTCTTGCAACTCCCGTGGGGAGCGGCCCTATTGCTGGGAGCCATCCTCTCCCCAACGGACCCGGTATTGGCTTCAGAAGTCCAGCTAGAGCACGTCGATGACTCTAATGAACTGCGCTTTGGGCTGACTTCCGAAGGGGGCCTTAACGATGCGTTGGCGTTCCCGTTTGTTTACTTTGGGCTGTATTGGCTCAGCGATCGCAACTTAGACAACTGGTTGCGCCAATGGGTGCTGGTGGACTTAATATGGGCGATCGCGGCGGCGATCGTCGTGGGGATCCTGATTGCGCGAGGAGGCATCTGGATTAATCACCGGATTCAAACTGCTCGGGGCGTCAATACAGTCATGGCAGATCTCGTTGCCCTCGGTCTGATCATGCTGACCTATGGGTTAACTGAGGTGATTAACGGCTATGGCTTTTTAGCCGTTTTTGTCGTTGGGTACGTGGTTCAGCAATGCGGCTACTACCCCAAGCAACGACAATCTCAACTGCAGTTCATCACCCAAATTGAGAAGCTTTTGGAGGTGGGAGCCATTGTGCTGCTTGGGGCGTTACTCCGCGTTGAGCAAATCTTACAATTTGGTCCCCAAGCATTATTCATCGCGGGGGCCTTGCTCTTGGTAATTCGCCCCTTGGGGGCCTGGGTCAGCACCTGGGGAGCTCACTTCCATCCCGGCACCCGCTGGCTGTTTGGCTGGTTTGGCATTCGTGGCATTGGCTCAATCTACTACCTGTCCTATGCCGTGACGACCGGCTTACCAGACGCAATCATCCCTCAACTCCGTTGGATCACCTATCTCACGGTGCTGCTGTCTGTCGTGATTCACGGCATAACCGCTGCCCCGTTAGTGACCTGGCACGAGCGCCATATCGGCGAAAGTCGCATGCAATCCTGATCCCAGGCTGATTTTTCTAGCGCCTTGGGCCATGACGCGATCGCGCCACTCCCAACGATGAAAAGCGAGTGAGTGTTGAGAGCTGAAGGTTTATTGCAATTTGGACCAGGGGCGATCGCCCGAGCGTATGCTGAGGGCAAATTGATGCTTGTGGGCTCTGCAACGTATAGCAGTGACGAATAGAGCGCTCAAAGTTCAAGAAAATTAAGTTTTGCCATCAGTGAGGTTCACGCTGACGGACACACGCTGACGCTGACAGAGAGCGTGCAAACCCCCTTTTTCGATGCACCTCATCAAGTGGTCATCGGCGCAAATCAGCAACTTGACGCAGGATTCTCGTAGTTTTCCTGTCCGAAATTGATGAACCTGCTGTTGAGGCTTTCATTGAGCCCTGCTCAAGGGCCATCAATTGTTTGATTTACCTGCAGGTGAGCCAATGGTAACCGTTTATTTTGCGACTAATCGAAATCTCATCAATGGTCCCCATGGGATTGACTTTGGGCAAAACTTTTCTTCTACTGATTTAGGTGATCTTCGGTTTGGTCAAGTCGAGGTGACGGCTGGCGAGCTAGTTGCCGGGAGTGTGCAAGTGCTGCCTGACAACCGCACTGAGGGATCCCAGGCCCTCTTTGCGCAGTTGCGCCAGAAGATGCGGGAACAGTCCAAAGATTCGTTGATTTTGATTCATGGGTTCAACGTTTCGTTTAGAGCGGCGGTGGAGTCGGCAGCCAACATCAGGACTCGGTATGAACAGATTTCGGGAGGCAGCTACCGACCCAATATTTTTGTGTTTTCGTGGCCCTCAAACGGCAGACTGTTTGAATATAAGGACGATCGCCACGATGCCCAAACGTCCGGGTACGCCTTTGCGCGGGGGTTAGAAAAGCTCACCCGCTTTCTACGGAATACGGAAAACGGCCAGCCCTGTCAGCAGCGGATTAACCTGATCGCTCACAGTATGGGCAATTATGTTTTGCGGCACGCCCTGCAAGAAACGCAAAAAATCAGCGGCGATCGCACTTTGCCAAGGTTGTTTGACAACATCATTTTGGCGGCGGCAGACGAGGACAATAATGCCTTTGAGCATGATTACAAGCTGGCGAGGTTGCCAGAACTGGGTAAGCACGTCACCATTTACTACAACATTGAAGATCAGGCCCTCACCATTAGCGACATCACCAAGGGCAATCCTGACCGCTTGGGGCAAAGTGGCCCTAGCAACCCCCGGCAACTACCTTATAAAGTGGCGATCGTCGACGTGAGCAACTTGGTATCCACGTTTAGCGAACATTCTTATCATGTGGATGATGACGACGTGGTGAGAGATATCTTGGGAGTCTTGCAAGGACAGAGCCCAGATATGTTCCCCTGGCGGACTTATGTGGCTTATGCCAACAAATTTAGGCTGGGGGTATAGGGGGTTGACCCAACAAAAATCGTGCTATGTAGGTTGCGGGCTTCAACCGCAACCCAAAACTAATGCCCATAAATGCAGCTTTAGGCGATTTTTAGAAACAAAAATACCGGGCTGTGATGTATTACGATTACGCTGCGCTTGAGCGGAGCCATACCCGACACCCCACGAATGGGAAATTCTGGTTCAGAAATCTCCTTAGGGACGAGGATTATTTAACATCCAATTTCCGCAAAGCATAGACCTGACCGGACCAGGGACAGCCGAGACGGCTATCCCAACTGATTGAATTTCCATGCCTTAAGGCCCAAACGGTATGGTTCAACCGGGCACTATGTTAAGTAGGTGGAACTAAATAAACGATGTTGTAGGGTGCTGTTAGGCAAAGCCGTGACGCACCATTCGACAAGGATTTAATGCGTTACGCTGGCGCTAACACATCCTACAAATAATTAAGCCCATCGACTTATACCGATTCTCTGAAGTTCCACTACAAATGGGCTCATGGGTAGGGGCGCACAGCCGTGCGCCCGTTTTAGGATGTATGCTTTTGTGAGCAGAATGGGGGTTGAGTCATACCCATTCTCTGAAGTTCGACGCAGCGTCTACAGCGTCGAGCCAAACAGGTCATAAACATCCGCTGCGTCAATATGGACTTTCGTGAGTTGTCCTAAAGCGGCCTGGCCCTTGAGATAGACCAGACCGTCCACATCAGGGGCAAAGCGGGCCGATCGCCCAATCATTTCCCCGCTGGCCGGATTCACCTGCTCCACCAGCACGTCAACTACTTTGCCGACTTCGGCCTGGTTGCGCTTGAGCGAGATCGGCTGCTGGGCCTGCATCAGGCGATCGCGCCGCGCCTCCATCACCGCCTGGGGAATCTGGTTCGCCATGGTCGCACCGGGCGTTCCTTCCTCTGCGGAATAAGTAAAGACGCCTAGATGGTCAAACTCGTGGCGTTGCACAAATTCCAGCAAATGCTCAAAGTGCTCATCCGTCTCACCCGGAAAGCCGACGATAAACGTCGTCCGCATGACCGCTGCTGGCAAGGCTGCCTTAATTTGATCAATGATGTCGTCATTGACGCGCCCCTGCCAGGGCCGATTCATGGCTCGCAGCACCTCAGGATGGGAGTGCTGTAGCGGCAAATCCAGATAGGGCAGCACGTTGGGCACATCCTGAATGGCCTGAATGACTTTCGGCGTCAGGCCCGTGGGATAAGCGTAGTGCATGCGGATCCAGGGAATCTCCACTTCCCCCAGGGCATAGAGCAGTTCCGCCAACTGCGGTTGACCGTAGAGATCGACACCGTAGTTAGTGGTGATTTGAGAAATTAGTACCAGTTCTTGGACGCCTTCGGCAGCGAGCTGCTGAGCTTCCGCCACGATGGACTCGATGGGGCGCGATCGCTGATCTCCCCGCAGATGCGGAATGATGCAGAAAGCGCAGCGATAGTTGCACCCTTCCGCCACGCGCACGTAAGCCGTCCCTTCGGCGGTCGTGCGGTAACGGGGCACGGTTTCGTCGGCAATGTAGGTCGGCTCGTCCGAGACTTCCTTCACCCGCTCACCCGCTTCAGCCCGCTGAATGACGTCCACAATTTTGTTGTAGTCACCAGTGCCGACCAGGGCCACTGCTTCGGGAATTTCCTCCAGCAGTTCGTCTTTGAAGTGCTGCGCCAGACAGCCCGTAATCACAATTTTTTTCTTCGCTTCGGCCAGTTCCACTAGCGTCCGCACCGATTCTTCCCGAGCCGATTCGATAAAGCTACAGGTGTTAACAATGACGTAATCCGCTAGCTCCTCATTAGAATCCACGCCATAACCGGCTTGCACCAGCAGACCCAGCATATGTTCAGTATCTACCCGATTTTTTTCGCAGCCCAAGTGGGTGACAGCGATCGTCGGTTGTGGCGTGGCGGTAGCAGTCATAGGCGGTGACAACACTCTTGATAACGGCGAGCAGTGAGTTATGGACAGAACCAGAACCGCCACTTCTGAGGCTAGTAACGTTTTACCGCCAGGGAAGGGCGACTTTTAGATTGGAGGCTGTGTCTGTGCAAACCTACATCGTAAAACTTAAACTGTCGTTTGTGGCACTCGACGCGAGAGAAGTTGTGGACGGTCTCGAAAAAAGGCCTCTCAACAATGAGGGTGCTTAGGGTAAATTGGGGTAGGAGCTAGGTAACTATTCAGCTACCTTGGCTCGGTAAGCGACTCCGTCTTCGCATTTGAGACCAGTTTCACGTGAGCTTAACGACGATTTTTAAGACTGCCACCCCAGTCATTGGGGTCGTTCACTTGTTGCCGTTACCCACATCCCCTAAATGGGGTGGAGATTTGCAGCGGGTGATTGACCGAGCCGAGCAAGAAGCCACCGCCCTGGCTTCCGGTGGGGTTCACGGCATCATCGTAGAGAACTTTTTCGATGCGCCCTTTCATAAAGATCGGGTCGACCCGTCGGTGGTCAGTGCCATGAGCCTGATTGTTCAGCGTCTTCAGCAGTTGGTGGCGGTGCCGATTGGGATCAATGTGTTGCGCAATGATGCCCGCAGCGCTTTGGCGATCGCCACCTGCGTCAATGCCCAGTTCATCCGGGTCAATGTGCTCACGGGCGTCATGGCAACCGATCAGGGCCTGATTGAGGGGTGCGCCCATGATCTATTACGCTATCGCCGCGAACTCGGGAGTTCCGTCAGCATTTTTGCCGATGTGCTGGTCAAACATGCGCGGCCTCTGGGTTCGCCCAATCTGACCACGGCGGTGCAGGAAACGATTGACCGAGGACTGGCAGACGGCATTATTCTGTCGGGTTGGGCGACGGGCAGTCCCCCGAGTTTGGAAGATTTGGAACTAGCCAAAGCAGCGGCGAAAACCGTACCAGTTTTCATTGGCAGCGGCGCTAATTGGGAAAATATTGGCAAACTGATTCAGTCGGCGGATGGGGTTATTGTGGCGAGTTCCCTCAAACGCAAGGGCGACATTCAGCAGCCGATCGATCCGATTCGGGTGCGCCAGTTTGTCGAATCTTTGGAAGCCGGCGTTTCGATCAGAGAGTCAGCGTCAGTTTATCAACCCGTGACGGCTACCTGACGAGATCACCGATTGAGCAGTCGGTAGTCGGCAGGCGCAGGCCAGCACTACTGGGCTGACCATATCGCGGCTGGAGGTCGCGCTTTACGGGTGACGCGATCGCACCACGCCAAACGATGAAAAGGATACTTGGTCACCAGTGGTTTAACCCCCTTTTCTAGTATGCCCGGAGGGCTTTAAGCCCCCAATTCTGGGGGACTTCAAACTCCGGTCTCCCCCCAGAATTGGGGGGACTAAGGGGGGCGAGTGCGCCTGTTGAGGTGGCAATCGAGGATGTGTATAAGCGGCAGCCTGACGACGGGGGCTATTCTCAGCGCCCTTTGATTGAAGGGGGACGATGCGATCGCATCATCTCCCTCCACAGGTATCACCGGATCAGATCACCCCTCCCCAGTGAGGCTCTAGAGCGACAGCCGAGCTGAGGTGGTAGCCGCTTCGCTTTCTTGAGCGGCCTGGGCGTCTGCGCCTTCTAAGCGGGTAATGTGGGCACCAAGTTTGGTGAGTTTTTGTTCCAGTTGTTCATAGCCGCGATCGAGGTGATATAAGCCGCTCATCACGGTTTTACCTTGAGCCCCCAGACCGGCCAACACCAAAGCCGCAGACGCTCTCAGGTCGGTCGCCATCACCGGCGCACCAGACAGCATGGGCATCCCCTGAATGACTGCGCAGTTACCAGTGACCCGGATATTGGCACCCATGCGGCTGAATTCGGCGACGTGGCGCAGGCGGTTTTCAAAGACGGTTTCCGTCACCATGCTATTGCCGTTGCTCAGGGTCATAAGCGCCATAAACTGGGCTTGCATATCAGTGGGAAAACCTGGATAAGGCAGCGTTTGAATATCGGTCGCCAGAATTTCATAACCGGGCACAATCTTAATCCGGTTGTGGGACTCAGTGACGACTTGAGAACCGGCTTCTTGTAGCTTGGCGATGACGGCTCCCAAGTGCTCCGGCACGACCGGCGACAGGCTCAGCTCAGAGCGGGTGATGGCTCCGGCGATTAGGAAGGTACCGGCTTCGATGCGATCGGGCACGATCGCATAATCAGTGCTGTGCAAACTGGGCACACCGGAAATCGTCAGGGTTTTGGTACCCACGCCGCGAATGCGAGCGCCCATCGCGCGGCAAAAATTCGCAAGGTCAGCCACTTCCGGCTCTTGAGCGGCGTTGTCAATCACCGTTTCGCCTTCGGCCAAGGTGGCTGCCATCATCAGGGTTTCGGTCGCGCCCACACTGGGATAGTCCAAATAAATATTGGCCCCTTGCAACCGTTTGCGAATCCCCGGAATACAGGCATGGACGGTGCCGTGCTCAATTTGCACATCGGCTCCCATCGCTTGCAAACCCCGCACATGCAGTTCTACAGGGCGAGCGCCGATCGCACAACCCCCTGGTAGCGGAATGCGCGCCACGCCCATGCGCGCCAGCAACGGGCCAATGATAAAAAAGCTAGCCCTGAGCTTGCTGACAATGTCGTAAGGGGCACGGGTATGGCTGATGTCGCTGGGGTCAAGCTCCAAAAAATCACTTTCGCGTCTGATTTTGACCCCTAAGGCCGTCAATACCGCTGCCATCCGCTCCACATCAACCAGATTAGGGATGTTGCGGAGGCGGCAGGCTTGTGAACACAACAGCACGCCGGCCATGACCACGAGCGCTGAATTTTTTGCGCCGCTAATGGAGACATGCCCTGCCAACGGGTGCTGCCCCCAGATCTCTAAAACTGAGTTGTCTGCTTCAGGGGAATTGGACATCTGCTTGGTACCAGTGGCTGTAACGATGGGTTTATCCTCCAAAACCTGAGCGGAACAACTCAGATGTAAATTTTCGTCTAAATTCTACTTGATTCAACCATTTTTCTGAACTTTTTGCGATCGCAGAACCAAAAATCATTCGATGGTTTCACGTCAGCAGGATTGATAATTCAAAATAGCAGTTGACGAAAGGGCAACCCTTAAGGCACTGTATAAAATTGCGGTTGCAATCAGGTTTTTGCAACTGTCACCAGTAAGCGGAACTGGCGGAATTGGTAGACGCGCTAGATTCAGGTTCTAGTGTTCGCAAGAACTTCCGGGTTCAAGTCCCGGGTTCCGCATTGCTCTCAGCCCGATGAAATCGTCGAATGACGTTCTGGCCGGGGTAAAGGTTTGCAAAAGGCGACTCCGCAGTTTCTGAAGCAGTCTGCAGTGACAGCGACTGCGGCGGTTTACAAGATTTTTTGCCCCAGTCACGCAGCCACAATTGATGAGGCCATGTTATTGATGGCTGGCTGTTTTCTCAGAGATTAGTCATGTTTGATGGATGCGTCACTCAGCCATTAGTTTTTTAAAGATGTGATGTGTGGATAGTCGTTGGTGGAACGATGGTGCTGACAAGCCTCAAAAATCCCTGGGTGAAAACCCTGCGCAAGCTCCATCAGGCTAAATATCGCCGCCAGCAGCAGCAGTTTTTGGTCGAAGGCACTCATCTGGTTCAAGAGGCGATCGCCACCCAGTACCCGCTGCAGGCGGTGTGTGCGACGGTCGCCTGGCAAGCGCAGTATCCTGACCTGTGGCAGCAACTCCTGGCAGGTACCGAGCGGCAGGAAATCGTGAGTCCCGAGGTGTTGGGGGCGATCGCCACCACCCAGACACCGGATGGAGTAGTGGCGATCGCCCCCTCAAGATCGCCAGCGATCGCCCCCCCTCGCCCCAGCCTGGGCCTCGCGTTAGAGGATATTCAAGATCCGGGCAATGTCGGCACGTTGATGCGCACGGCGGCGGCGGTCGGCAGCGATGGCGTCTGGGTGAGTCAGCAGAGCGTCGATTTGACCCATCCCAAGGTGTTGAGGGCGTCGGCAGGGCAATGGTTTCGCGTGCAAAAACAGGTGGTGCCCAGCCTGTCAGCACAATTGTTGACGTGGCGGGAGCAGGGCTGTCAGATTTTGGCGACGGCGTCGGCAGGGGCAGAGCCCTATTGGGCGATCGATCTCACTCGGCCCACGGTGTTGGTGGTGGGCAATGAAGGGGCGGGACTCTCGGCGGCGGCGATCGCAGCGGCTGACCGCACCGTTGCCATTCCGATGATGCACGGGGTCGAGTCGCTGAATGTCGGGGTCGCGGCGGCGATCATTTTGTTTGAAGCGCTCCGCCAGCGTCAGCCTGCCCAGTAGTGCCTGTAGGCAATAGGGCTGAGCCTCTGTTGCAGGCAATTGTCGATGCCGTTGCCGGAAGTCTAGGGCTCGTCCTGGGTCGGTGCTTCTGCCGCCATGAACTGCTCAATGTCTTGCACCGCGTCATCTAAAAGTTTGCCAAAGTCGTTGGCTGCTTCTGTGACTTGCGGTGATTGTCGCGGTTGGTCGCGGTGCGGCGGTGCGGCACTTGTGGGCGGGTGGGGGGCGGCGGCAGCGGCGGCAGACGAGTCAGGGGGGGCAGATTTCAGCACCATCTCTAACTCATCCAGGGCATTTACAAATTTGCGCTCGGCCCGGCGGCGGCTGTCTTGTGGCTGATGATTCATGGCTCTAAGACCTCAGACAAGGTCGAGTGATGAGTTTCACAAAAGCATCTACAGAGGCGTTACCACTGTAACGGTTCCAGCGTTTTGCACAAGAGCGTGATGACACGGGCGATCGCGCATCAGGATAATCACAGAACGGCGACATCAATTGCACGGAGTATTTAGAAAATACCCAGTTTGGTCGGTTCAGGGTAGCGGCGCGCGCCAAACTTCACGGAACTTGTCTTAACTCCCCAACTTAGTCAAGAATAGAGAGACGGTTTTGCACCGGGCTAGATTTCCCCGGCTATGGCTGCAAAACGCTACCGTTGAGTTCGCTGCGATTGCTTAGGAGAAAGCTGTGAGTCAAGCCTTTGACTACGATTTAGTAATTATTGGGGCCGGCGTTGGCGGTCACGGGGCGGCAATTCATGCCGTCCGTCGAGGGCTCAAAACCGCCATTATCGAAGCGGCGGACATGGGGGGTACCTGTGTCAATCGTGGCTGCATTCCTTCCAAAGCCTTACTCGCAGCGTCAGGGCGCGTGCGCGAGCTACAAAATACCCATCACCTCAAGGCTTTGGGCATCCAGGTGGACGGGGTGTCATTCGATCGCGGGGCGATCGCGGACCATGCCAAAAACCTCGTCAGCAAAATCCAGGGCGATATGACCAACAGCCTCAATCGGCTGGGGGTAGATGTGATCCAGGGCTGGGGACGGCTCGCTGGCGAGCAAAAAGTCATCGTCACCACCGCAGCGGGCGATCAGACCATCACGGCCCAAGACATTATGTTATCTCCCGGCTCAGTGCCGTTTGTGCCCCCCGGCATCGAAATCGACAACAAAACCGTCTTTACCAGTGATGGAGCGCTCAAACTGGAGTGGCTACCGGAGTGGGTCGCCATTATCGGCAGCGGCTACATCGGTCTGGAATTTTGTGACATTTACACCGCTCTGGGGTCTGAGGTCACGTTGATCGAAGCGCTGGATCAGGTCATGCCTACCTTTGATCCCGACATTGCCAAAATTGCTCAGCGGGTGCTGATTGCGCCCCGCGCGGTCGAAACGCGGGCGGGGGTGCTAGCGATGAAAGTCACGCCCGGTTCTCCCGTGGTGATCGAACTGGCCGATCGCGAAACGAAAGCAGTGGTGGATGTGCTGGAAGTGGACGCTTGCCTGGTGGCGACGGGGCGCATTCCCGCCACGAAGGATCTGGGACTGGAGCGCGTCGGGGTGGAGACTGATCGCCGGGGCTTCATTACGGTGGATGAGGAACTGCGGGTGCTGCGGGATGGCGAGCCGGTGCCCCATCTCTGGGCGATCGGCGATGCCAACGGCAAAATGATGCTGGCCCATGCCGCCTCGGCTCAGGGAGTAGTCGCCGTCGATAACATTTGCGGCGAGTCCCGCGTGGTGAACTACCGCAGCATTCCGGCGGCGGCCTTTACCCACCCAGAAGTGAGCTTTGTGGGCATGACCGAACCGCAGGCCAAAGCCTACGCTGACGACAGCGGATTCGCCATCGCCACCGTCAAAACCTATTTCAAAGGCAACTCCAAAGCCCTTGCTGAAGGGGAATCGGACGGTTTAGCCAAGGTGATTTATCGTAAGGATACGGGCGAAATTTTGGGAGCCCACATTATCGGTCTGCACGCCTCTGACCTGATTCAAGAAGCGGCCAATGCGATCGCCCAGGGGCAAACCGTGACGGCTTTGTCTTATTGTGTTCATACTCACCCCACACTCTCAGAAGTGATGGACGAAGCGTTTAAGCGTGCTGTTGTTAGCGCCTGAGGCCTGTCTCCATGGAAATTCGCCGTCGGCCGCCCTACCCCGAGGTATCTGTGCAAAGTTTGACCTATAAAATTAAGGCTCCTGGTGCGGAGCCGCAAAACATTTTAGAAAAAATTGTTTGGCAAAAAGAAAAAGAGGTCGCCAAGCTGCGGCAGCGGCTATCCCTGGCGGATTTGCAGCGGGAGGTGTTGAGCGCCCCTCCCACGCGAGATTTTTTGGAAGCTTTGCAACAGAGTGAGCGATCGCCCGCCCTGATTGCCGAAGTCAAAAAAGCCTCCCCCAGTCGCGGGGTGATTCGCGAAGACTTTGACCCGGTGGCGATCGCCCAGGCGTATCAAGCGGGTGGGGCGGCCTGTTTGTCCGTATTGACGGATGAACCTTTTTTTCAAGGCAGTTTTGACTACTTGGCTGCCGTACGCGCCACGACTGAGATCCCGATTCTCTGTAAAGAGTTCATCGTCTACCCCTACCAAATGTACTTAGCACGGGTCAAAGGGGCGGATGCGGTGTTGCTCATTGCCGCAATTTTGAGTGATAAAGATTTGCTTTATTTCACCAAGATTGCCCATGCGTTAGGGATGCGAGCCCTAGTCGAGGTGCATACCCTGGAGGAGTTAGACCGGATCTTGGCGATCGAATCCATTCAACTCATTGGCATTAACAACCGCAATCTAGAAACCTTTGTCACGACGCTAGCAACGACCGATCAACTGTTGGCCCAGCGGCGAGAGCAGATCGAGTCACGGCAGTTATTTATCGTCAGTGAGTCAGGCATCCAAAACCCTGACGATGTGGCCAACGTGCAAAAGTCCGGAGCGCAGGGCATCTTGGTAGGAGAATCCTTAATGCGTCAGGATGATCTCGGCAAGGCGATCGCCGCCCTCTATGCTTAAATTTGCCCTCATTAAATTTCACAGCAGCCAGCCCCCTCATGTATGAATGAGCCGCTTCCCCTTCCCTCTCATATTCACTATGAATTGTTACTCCAACTGCTAGAGCAACAGACCCTGTTCGCCACCTATGAGCATCCGCCGCTCAAAGGTGAAGTCCACGAGCTCATCATTACGTTGAGAAAAGCCCTGTCGCAACAGCGCAAGCTGGAAGAAGATTGCGAGCGACTCGGGCTAAAAATTGACTATCGCTGGTCTCTCAATGACCTGCCAGAAGAGCAGGAAAGCTAAAAGCGGTGGACTCAGGGCTCGCTGTTCCAGGCCCCCGGTTCTGGTCGGCTCTCCACCAACGCCTCGGTCACCCTAGAGCGACCAGGGGCCTGAGCCCTAACCGTATCTTCCCCTTGCGACTACTGGCAGTAGCGCGATTTCGTCATCCACCATTGCGCCGAAAACCCTATCAGAAGTGCGGCCTCCTTTTAAAGGCGGCCGCTCATACATCAGTTTCTGACTGACTGCTTCCACTGGTTTAGTCCCTTTTCTGGTATGTCCGGAGGGCTTTAAGCCCCCAATGCTGGAGGACTGCAAACTCCGGTTTCCCCGCAGAATTGGGGGAACTAAGGGGAGCAAATGTGCCGGTTGAGATCGCCATCGAGAGGTGCATAAACCGTAGTCTTTTAAACGAGAGGGCATACTGACCGCGATCGCTTTTCTCCTCAAAAATAAAATCATCTGCCCGTATGCGAAATGTTCTACCTAAAGTCATAGAGCGTTTCTCTATCCATAGATCATTGACAATAAATCCTCCTTAATCGTCAAATTAAAAATCATTTGGCAGTCAGAATCCGGGAGCTAATTATTGGCTGAAATCGCCTGAGAATCAACGTTATCCACACAAAACTTCGAAATTTGAGTTTCTTGTCGGTGTGTAAATAAATCTCCACAATTCATTTTGTAATTGAGATAATAGTAGTGGTGGTTTAGAACTCGAAATGGCTTTTCGTGGATAGTTTTCGGGTTTCTGAGTAAATGACTGACTGATTTTAATATTTGGCAACTTAAAAAACTCGCCAAACGTGAGTGGAGGAGAAATCAGTCCATCACAAGGTCTATAACAAAATTAAGGTAACAATCATGGATGTTCGGAAATTTTTGCACAGATACAACCGAGGCGATCGCAATTTTGTCGGTGTGATCCTTCACCGCGCTGATCTAAGTGGTTGCACCTTGAGTGGCATCGACTTTAGCCAGGCTGATCTCAGCGGGGTTGACCTCAGGGGAGCCAATCTCACCCGAGCCAACCTCAAGTACGCCAACCTCACCAATGCTGACCTTACTGACGCCGACCTCAGTGGTGCGCATTTAGAAGAAGTCAATCTCATTGGGGCCGCGCTGAAAGGAGCCAATCTCGTCGGCAGCAACTTGATTCGAGCAGACTTACGATCAGCAGATTTAGAAAGGGCAAATTTGCAAGGGGCCAACCTGTCTGACGCCACCGTCAATAGTGCCAATTTGCGGGGGGTGAATTTATCGGGTGCCTGCCTTGATGGCGTCGACCTCACGGACGTTGACCTCACGGACAAGGCATTGGCTCCCGTTGCCGAAGCAACCACCTCAACAGCCTCCGGGACTTCTCGTCATTGGGTGACTTGGAACTAATCACAAACGGGCGTTCCCGTTCATTCGCAGGGGTGAACGGCATCTCTATTGATCTACTGAATCGATCTGGTCACCCATGCTGAGCGGCTCAGCATGGGTGAAATTTGCGAGGAACTGGGGGAAGCCATGACGTAAAAGTCAATTTTCGTCAGCCCCCCGTGGATGGCAGGTCGACGATATGTGCGATCGCGGCCAACCCGGAACAGGGACTATCCAGGCGTCCCCAGTTTTGAGTATTCTCCTAAGTGGCTCTTACGCAAATCGATATGTTAGATCTCACTGGAAAACACGCCCTTGTGACCGGCATCGCCAACAACCGCTCCATTGCCTGGGGCATTGCGCAACAACTGCACGCCGCCGGGGCTGATTTGGGGGTGACCTACTTGCCCGACGACAAAGGCAAGATGGCAAAGAAGGTCAAAGACCTGGTAGAGCCGTTAAGCCCCTCGCTGTTTTTGCCCTGTAATGTGCAAAACGATGAGCAAGTGGGCGAAACCTTTCAAGCTGTCAAAGACCAATGGGGCCAGATAGACATTCTGGTGCACTGTCTGGCATTTGCCAATCGCGACGATTTAACCGGCGACTTTAGTGCCACATCGCGGGCGGGGTTTCAACTGGCGTTAGACATCAGCGCTTATTCTTTACTCAGCTTGGCGCATGCCGCAAAACCGCTGATGACGGAAGGGGGCAGCATTGTGACGCTGACCTATCTCGGTGGGGTGCGGGTAATCCCGAACTACAACGTGATGGGCATCGCCAAGGCGGCCCTGGAGATGAATGTCCGCTATCTCGCAGCGGAAATGGGTGAGCAGCATGTTCGCGTCAATGGCATTTCGGCTGGCCCCATTCGAACGCTGGCGTCTTCAGCCGTGGGCGGCATTTTAGACATGATTCACCATGTTGAGGAAATTGCCCCGCTGCGCCGCACCGTCACTCAGGAAGAGGTGGGCAAAGCGGCGGCATTCTTGTGCAGTGACCTATCGAGCGGCGTGACCGGACAAATTCTCTACGTCGATTCGGGTTACCACATTATGGGGATGTAGACCAGCCGCGATCGCCCGGTCTCAGACTCGATACACTAAACCTTTCACCGGACGTTGAGCGCTCCCCAGTTGTTGCCGCCTGAGCCGCTGCATCGCAACTGCTACCGCTGAACGCAGACCCAATCATGGAAGTGTTGTTGTCTTTAGGATCGGGACTGGCGATCGCCGCTACGGTGCAGCTATTGCTGACCAACTTAGGCATTGCCCTGGGTCTCACCGTGCTGGATTGGTCGCCTTCTGACGTGGCCGCCCCTGACTTAGACACCCCTGCCGACGAAGCGTTACCTCCCTCTGAAGGCTCCTTTCCCGTGACGCATCTGCTTGGGGCCGGGGTCGCGTTGACTTTGTCCGTCGTCCTCTTTGTGGCGGCGTTGCTGGCGACCGAGTTTAGCCCCCTGGTGGAGCCCCGACGCGGGGCCATTTTTGGCATTATTTTGTGGTCAGTGTACTGGCTGCTGTTTCTCTGGCTGAGTTCAACCACTCTCTCGAGTCTGGCGAATTCCGTGTTAGGAACGGCGATCGCGGGGGGGCGGCGACTCTTTACCACGCTGCGCCAGACCTGGCGATCGCCCTCGCCCCGTGAGGCGGATATCGCCCCGATGGCGTTGCGGGAGCTAGCAGCAGAACTGTCGCAGGTCAGAGAGTTGCGTGAGCAGTTGCCCACGCTGCTCGACCAGCAACGAGAAACGTTGATTCAAGAAATTAGCGATCGCACGGACTTGTCGCCCCAGCAGGCCGAGTCTGTGGTCGACGATATCGAGGCCCAGCCAGCCGCCACCACGGCCTCCCCCTTATCGCAGTCGCCATCCAGTCTGCTGTCGCAACTGGATTTGCCCAACTGGCGACAGGTGGTGCAACAGGTGCTCGACCAGGTCGACCTGTCCGATTGGGATGCCGAAACCCTCTGGCACCGCGCCCAAGCCTTGCTCGAATCCGAGGATGAGGATGAAGCGGCTCCCGCCCCCGTCGAAGTCGCGGCCTTAGCGGTGGTGCAAGATGCCGAAGACTATGTGCGCCATAGCCCCACGTGGGCCTTGCAGCCTGCCGTGCTCCAGCGGGAATTTTATCAGCGGCTCTACGACGCCGAGGCCGCCCCAGCAGCCATTCAGGAGCAGGTGTCGCAGTTAGCGCGATCGCATTATTTGGACTGGCTGCGATCGCGGGGGGATGTGGCGGCGGCTCAGGTGGAGGCGATCGCCGATCACCTCACGCAAGTCCAAAACTCGGTGATGACCGCCGTGACTGCCGCATCGGACCCTCCCGATCACTCGGCCCCGGCAGCCCCTTCGCCGCCCTGGCCCGACCTGGAAGCCAAACTGCTGGCCTATCTGCGCTACACCAACCTGGAGCTGCTGACCCCCGCCAACC
>Ga0208218_1000315_pt1 | contig 25556 bp, 24 predicted proteins | sample HotLakmasection3_FD_184726 | JGI IMG/M metagenome (GOLD analysis project Ga0208218, IMG submission 184726) | Hypersaline microbial mat communities from Hot Lake, Washington, USA - Section #3 (SPAdes) | ecosystem: Environmental > Aquatic > Non-marine Saline and Alkaline > Hypersaline > Microbial... | reverse complement strand
CGCCACCAAGAGCGTTAGAAGTAAATATGAGGCATGGCTGAGTTCATTTTGAACAATGCTCTGGTATTGTTTAGCTATCATATTTAATAGATAGGTTGGGTGTACTAACTTCGACCTATCTTTTTTTGTCGGAGCAGTCTGCATCAACCGCTACATAACGCTTTTGACCACCGCTGTCTCCCTGTCAGACCAATCAGTTATCTAGCGGTGGCGATCGCCCTTCCCCTTTACACCTTCGGCAGCCTCATCAACACCGGGGCGGATGTGCAGAAAATGGTTGCCAAAGAGAAGGGAGCCGGATTGGTCAACGATGGTAGCTGGCGGCATATTCGGCATATCAACTACCTGGGCGATCTGATGCGCTACACCAGCTTCAGCGTGATTGCTGGCTCCCCGTGGGCATTTATTCTGCCGCTAACAATTGCTGCGCTTTACGTCCAGCGCATCCAGCAAAAAGAGCAATCAATGGCTACGAAATATTCAGATTTCGCTGCCTATCAAGAAAACAGCTATCGCCTCATTCCCTGGCTTTGGTAAGCGGCAATCACTCCTGATATCAATACCTTTGTCTCATCACGCTGAAACCAACGATGGAGATTACCACTGCACAACCTGAATTGAAGGCTGGAAATTTGTGACAGTTCCTATCCAAAAGAACAACCAGTTACAACATAGGGCGATCGCACACCCCAAACCCCAAAAACTGAGACAGGAGAGGCGATCGCCCATTATGAAGGATATTCTCGCCTTACTCCGACAACATCACCCGCTTCGTGAGAATCCGCATCACCTCGCCAGGGTTCACCGTCGGCAGTTGCCGTGACCATTCCTCCGGTCGGGCATAACCAAGCTGGAACATCGTCATCACTTGTCCCCAGGCTGGGTCAGGTCCACCAGGGTTAATACAATCGAATTCCCGAACCTGTCCAGAAACAACCCCAAACGAAATACCCCAATCTGTCTGATCCCTGTAGAAATCGACCATTCCAACAGAGGGACAATCACTGATGAACGATTCTGTGATCCCTGCTAGGAGTTGTGGAGAACCCATGAGGTCATCTGCCATACGCCCACCAAGAATAAAAGTAAACCCAGAGGTTCTGCCGCTTGGATACCTGGCGTAACGATCCGACAGATTCCAAAGATCTCTCGTTCTTACCGAGACTTGGCGGTTGTTTTGCAGTGCTCGGATAGCTGCATCTACCGCAGCATCACACTGTTGTTGAGCCACTATATTCCCCTGACCAGGGGACAGATCATCAGGGCGTCTTTCTTAAAACCAATGAAGGCTTCAGAGTATTCGGGCAACCGTTCGTAATCTGGCACTAAGGATCGAAAATAAAATAAAACCCGGAATTTTTTATGAGAAGCGCGGCAATGCCGCGCTTCTCATAAAAAATTCCGGGTTTTATTTCGTACGTGATCATAAGGACTGAAGATCAAATGAAATCCAAACCTTGATTTTTGAAAGCGCGGCACAGCTACGCTTTCAAAAATCAAGGTTTGGATTTCATTTGATTGGATGAGGTGATGGGGGCGATCGCCAAGATTTGTTGCGACTCTTTCTATTTTGAGGAAAGGTTCTGGCGCGATCGCCCTGCTTTTGCATCACACTGTAAGCAATGGCAATGCTATGCCCTGGGTGCAGTCATCCGAAGCCATTTTCTACAGAACTATGAATCTTCCTCGTCGTCATTTCCTGCGAGGCTTGTTGGCGCTTTCTGGGTTTTCTGGGGCGCTGATGGGTGGTTGTGTCTCGTCGTCGTCATCGGGTTCTACCCCTCGCTTGATTGTGGGCATCGTGAACTACAAAGCTGGGGATCAATCTGACAACGCCTATCAACCCTTTCAAACCTATCTGGCAGAACAGATCCGGGGCATTGTAGAACTGGAGCCTGTGTTCAATGAGTTAAAGGCGCTTGAGCAGATTCAGCGGCAGATCTGGTCGCTGGTGTTTGCGCCACCGGGCTTAGCGGCGATCGCCATGACCGAAACTCAGTATGTGCCGCTCTTTCCCCTGCAAGGACCCAATGCCGTGCGATCGGTGATTGTGGTGCAGGAGGAAAGTGCGATCGCTACCCTGGGCGATTTGGCAAACAGCATCATAGCTTTGGGTGCGCCTGGCTCTGCCACGGGCTACTATCTGCCGCTCTACGACCTGTATGGATTGACCCTTCAGGAAATCCGGTTTGCGCCTACCCCAAGAACGGTGCTGGAGTGGCTTGCCACTGGAGCGATCGTTGCGGGGGCGCTTTCTGAGGATGATTACCAGACCTACCGCAATGACTTCGATGCCAGCTTTCGGGTTTTGCACACCAGCCGGGGCATTCCCCCCGGCGCGGTTTTGTTGGGACCGACCGTGGAGCGCAATCTCCAAAATGCGATTGAACAAGCCATGCAAAGCGCCCCTGCGATCATTGCGACCGATGCCGGGTATGTGCCTAATGCGCCTATTCCCAACTATGACTCCCTGATCGAACTGATCGCTAAGGTGCGTCCCCTGGAAGCGAACGTTAAACAAACACCCGCCATCCTCACTTGGGAGTAAGAAACCTGCATTCTAAGTATCACGTACGCAACAATTCCAGGTTTTATTTTATTTTTAATCCTAAGCAAGGAAATAAAGAACGCATTTTGGGAAAGAAGGTGCGGCGTCACCGCACCTTCTTTCCCAAAATGCGTTCTTTATTTCCTTGGAGCACTTTTAAGCCCATCATGAGCCTTGCACAACCGTTCTCGCCCACTAGAATGAGAAGGAATAAATAAAGTTGCCAGATGGTTGAACTGGGAAATGGGAAATTAGTGCAGTTCGAGCTGTATTGCACTTCAGGTGTCCCAAGTGTTCCGCAATTTCCCGAAAGCGATCGCAGCGCGATCGCAGCTATCGACCAACGCCACCATCTGTCCCATCCTCTACAACGGTGGGAGCCTCTGATGAGGAGTCGGAGTCTCTTGCTTGCACGGTTTTACCCGTTCGCTTTTTACCCGTTTGCTTTTTACCCGTTTGCTTTTTAACCAGGGAGCTTCGACTACCGTTGACTCGGAAGTGGGCGATCGCCATCAAAGCCTGAGCGATTTGTCGTCCTTCATCTCGACAGTTCCACACACCCTCACCCTGGATCATCTGCGCTATGGACGAAGAATCCTTGTCTCATATGCACAATCAGCGCACCCTGGCAGCTATTGTCTTGACTGATGCGGTCGGTTTCAGTGCCCGCATGTCGGTCGATGAAGAGCAAACCCTAAAACTCATTCAGCGAGATCTCCAACTGATCAAAACTCTGTGCTGTGCAAAGGAAGGCAAGGTACTGAAATCGACCGGAGATGGGCTGCTGCTGTTTTTTACAAGCGCCATGCAAGCGGTCAGTTGTGCAATAGAGGTTCAGAAGCGGCTAGCGGAAGTGAATGCCGATTTGCCTTCAGAAAAAGTGCTGTGGCACCGAATTGGGGTGCATTTAGGAGATGTCTTCTTCAGTGAATCGGATGTGATGGGCAATGGGGTAAATATTGCGGCACGGTTGCAGACGGAAGCGCATCCCGGCGGTATCTGCATTTCGAATGTGGTGTATGACGTGGTGAAGTCGCAGATGCCCCTGGAGGCGACCTATGCCGGGGCGCTGAAGCTCAAAAATATTCAGCAAGAAGTCCCGGCTTACCAGATTTCCCCCATCGCCCCACCTGCAAAGGATACGCCAGCGGAACCCGACCCCAAATCTGCCCAGAGCCGTTCTGTGAGTTTGCAGCAGGGCGATCGCATTGGTGGACGCTATGTTATTCAACGGGTTCTGGGGCAGGGGGGGTTTGGGCGCTCCTACCTGGCAGCAGACCAGCAACGCTTTGGAGAACTGTGCGTACTCAAGGAGTTTATGCCCGCTAACCGCTCCAGCCGCGCCATGCAGAAGGGGTTGGATCTATTCAAGCGGGAAGCCAAAACTCTGTATCAAATTAACCATCCCCAGATCCCCAAATTCCTTGCCTGTTTTACCCAGGCACAGCGGCTTTTCATTGTGCAGGAATTTATTGATGGGGTGACCTACTCTCAGCTTTTGCGCCAGCAGCAAGCGCAGGCATCCCAGAGGATGTTGTTTGCGGAAGCTGACATTGTTCAGTGGTTGCGGCAGATGTTGCAGGTGCTGGACTACCTGCATAGGTTGAATATTGTGCATCGGGATATTTCCCCCGACAACATTATTTTTGCCCTCGATCGCAACCTCCCGGTGTTGATTGACTTTGGGCTGGTGAACGATGCCCTGGCGCGCATCATGTCCGATGAGGAGGATGAGGGCGATCGCCAGCAGCCCAGCTCCCTCGTCGGCAAATTCGGCTATTCTCCACCCGAGCAGTTGCGTCTGGGCATGTGCTATCCCTCCAGCGACCTGTATGCCCTGGGGGTGACGGCGATCGTGCTCCTCAGCGGGCGCTTTCCCAAAAATCTGATGAACTCCGAAACCCTGGAATGGGCATGGGAGAACCACATCCACGCCAATGGAAAACTGATCAAAATCTTCCGGCGGCTATTGCTTACCAGTCCTCGCGAACGCTACCAGTCAGCCCAGGAGGTGCTCGCAGCCCTGGACGAGTTGCCCTCATCCCTTTCCCGCACTCACCTCAGCGGTGATGCAACGACGATCGCCCTTTCCCAGTCTGTCCTGCGCGACCTCGAACCCGAAATCGGCTTTAACGGGGCATTTCAGGAACCCAGCAATCTATCCGTTGCCATCTATCCAGAATTTCTCGACCAGTGCCGCCAGGAACTTGCCCGCTGTGTGGGACCAATGGCGAGCTTCCTGATCGAAGACACCCTGGAACAATACCCCAACCTTACTCCCCAGGGCTTTGTGGAGCTTCTTGCCTCCCATATTTCCAGTGCATCCCAGGCATCGGAATTTGTCAGTCGCGTTACCCTCCCAAGCAGCGCAGGTACCCCTTCTGGCGGCAGGATGACCTCTGGCGTCAAAACTACCTATCAATCCCAGGGGCATTCGGTTGTGGGAGACGCATCGGTTGTCGATGATGCTTTTCTAGAACGTTGCCGCCAAGAACTTGCCCGCTGTGTTGGACCAATGGCAAGTTTTCTGATTGAGGAAACCCTCGCTGATCATCCCCAGGTAGATCCCCAAAGTCTAATAAGCCTCCTGGCAGCAGAAATCCCAGATGCCGGAAAAGCGGAGGAGTTTCAGCGCAGTTTGATTCAGTGAGAGCTTTGCATAGTCACCGCGTTGCGAACGGCGAGGGACAGCATGATGCGGGAGAAGCCGCTGGCGATGAAGCTGATGCCCACTAGCACGCCGATTACCCACGGTGCATCAAGGGGCCACTCTGCCCAGATCACGAATTTTGTGTCATGGTGGCTCCTCCACTCACTCCTGCTTCAATCCTACCGTTGGGGGCAGTTGCAAGCCTGTTATGTGGACAGGACTTAGGCGATCTCCAGGAAAGAATTTCCCCATTTTTTTGAGAAAGAGTGCGGCTTCGCCGCACTCTTTCTCAAAAAAATGGGGAAATTCTTTCTCAGAAATGTCCTTACGCCGTTGAGCGATTTTTGGCACGAAGTGCGTCAGCCCTAATGGAGGGTTAGGTGGAGGGGGCGATCGCCTCTGCTTTCCCCCCTTCGGTTTCTCGGCATTCTTCCTCTGGCGCTGTCGCTTGCGATGCCACAGGCGTAGCACCTCGCTGGCTGGGAGCCTGGAAGAGGAGATAGTTCAGCACTGTGCGAACGGCAATGATGGCGGCGAGACGGGCAATATCATCCCACTGGCTGGAGAGCATGGTTTTGAGAATGCTGGCTCCTACCAAAAAACTCAATCCCAGAGAAAAGGCATAGCCCATCGCCAGACGGCTCCGCTCAAAGGCTTCGGGAGTCTGGGATTTGAACAGTAAGTCTCGCAAAAAAATGACGAGGGCTTTCGTCACCCCTGTGGCGATCACAAAAATGGCGAGGAGCTGACACACACTGGTCATCACCAGGCTCAGCGTCTTCACTATGGTAAAAATCGAGATGCCGTTTAACGCTAAATCCATTCGCAATTTTTGCCAGTTTTATACCGTGCCTTCAAGCAGAACGCATTTTCTTATTGTTCTGCTTTTACCTCTGCATCATAGTCCTTGTGCTGTCTCAAATCAGCCTCCTCAAAGCGAGATCCAAGAGCTAAGGAATCTGCGGATTAATAAAATCCCAATTTTTGAGAGAGAAGGCTGGCAGAGCCAGCCTTCTCTCTCAAAAATTGGGATTTTATTTTCTTGCAAGTCCCTTAGCACCAGCGATCGCATTCGGGGGCGCATCAGCCCTGCATCCACCGCTTTGTCCAACATGGCAAGGAGTGGGTCGTAATACTGTGCTACGTTGAGCAGACCACAGGGTTTTTGGTGAAGCCCCAGTTGTTTCCAGGTCAAAACTTCACAAAATTCTTCTAGCGTGCCATAGCCTCCCGGTAGCGCCAGGAACCCATCCGCCAGGGAAGACATTTTGGTCTTCCGCTCGTGCATCGACGCAACGGTATGGAGCATCGACAGGCCTTCATGGGCAATCTCATGAGTAACCAAAAACTCTGGGATTACACCGCCTGAATTACGGAATTTGCGGTGCCATTCGAGCCACAAAATACACAGACGTATCTCATACCGCAGTCCCTCCTGCTCCCCTCGACTTACAATTTCACATAGATGGTTTTCTGTTTATCGCCTCTGCTTTACTCGCCTAACTCGTCGCCTAACTCGTCGCCCAACTCGTTACCTAATTCGTAAGTTCAATTCGTCAATCTAATTTGTGAACATTGAGTGACAAAACGTTGAGTGATAAAACGTTGAGTAATGGGACGTTGAGTAGCAAGGTATTGAATGATAAGACCTGGATCAGTTGGCTTAGCCTGATGAATAATCCGTCCGGGTTCTCTGTCGGGTTGCCGATCCGGTCTGATCTTGCAGCGGAGTTGTGCTGTAAGCGATATTGCCCCACATCGCCAGCCCCTCCTCCTTCCTGTCAATCATGGCATGCCCTGGGCAGCGGCTTAGCCCCTTGAGAGCATCATTAACATCCCCCAGCCGTCCCCAAAGCTTGTTCTCACCCTCCTGCCCCCTGGTTCTGGCACATTCCACTTATCTCTACCTCTGCCACCCCCCGCTGCAAACCGTCCCCAAAGTTTCTACCTCCTGTCGTTCATACCCCAAGAATCACTTGTGCATCTCCTTCGCGTTTCGCTCCGCAATCTTCAACCCAGCCAACCCTATGTCAGTGCCGAAAAACTGTCACGGGTAATGTGGCAATTTGCCCGTCACGAACTGGATACCCAGGAGGCGGTGTCGCTATGGCGATTGGGCGATCGCCTTGTCATTACGGATGGGCATACCCGCGCACTGGCAGCCTGGTTGATGGGGCGCGATCGCATCCTTGCCCGCTGGGAGCCTGATCCGCTGGATTGGGAAGCCTATCGCATCTGCGTTCACTGGTGCGAAGAATCGGGCATTCATTCCGTTCCCAACCTCACGGGGCGCGTGCTCAACACAGCAGATTTTCGGCGACTCTGGCTCGATCGCTGCCTGCAAATGCAAAGCCAGCTTCACAAGGAGCGCACCAAACGCCGGGCTGTACCCAGCTCTCCCATCATTTACCGCCAGCCTGTTACCGCCGCTACAGCAGCTCAATCGGCTACAGCCCAGTCTCAAGGCTCCCCGTTGATTTCTACTGCTGCAACACCAACCCAAGCCGAGGAAGAAGAATGGACTATGCCCTTGCTGGAGCCACCCGCCGCTCTCGCCAGCAATATCCCCAACTCTCCTCAGCCAAACGACTCCACCTTTATCCATGTGCCTTCTGAACAGCCCCAAATGGTTTCGGAGGCTCCCTCCAGCCCATCGTCTCCGACGCACTTTGAAATTACGCAGGCAATGCTGGACGATGAAATGACACTGCCGTTGCTAGAACTGCCCCCTGGCGCTTCCCACAGCGTTGAATCGGCTCCCGATGCCGCTTCGGCACCCACTGCAGAAACTCCACCTGAGGCTTTCGGGGAGGCTCCGCCAACATCTCGCTCTCGGCAAAATAGGGAGTCCTTTGAGCTAGGGGATATGACCCTTCCCCTCGACGAAACCACGACAGACGCCTTTAACCGAGGGCGATCGACCTCGAATTCACAGGTTCCCCGCACAAAACGTCAGCGCAAGGTAGGGCGCTCAGCCTCTGCTTCAAAGGCATTGCCCACAAAAGGAGCACAGCCATCTCCTGCCCAGCGCAATTCTGCAAACCGTTTTGGAAATGTGCCGGGAGAGATGCCCAGGAATGCACTGACAGGGGAATACAGCCGCCCAATTACAGCCATCAGTTGGGCAGATGAGGATCAGACCGTCATTGACATGCCCCAAACCAAAATTAATCCGAAGAAGCCTGGGAATGGTCAGGATTCAGATGATCCGCCTGCAACGGACGCCCCTTCCACGTCCATCCCTGCCCAGTCTCAGTCTTGATGATGGATGCCAGGGCGATCGCTGTCACCGCCAGCCCACCCACGCCACTGAGCCACCAGTAGCGAGCGGGTATACCCGATTCCTGTCCACCAACTCGCCGCAAGTCTACCTGCGCCATCAGCGCCCAGCCCAGCATTGACAGGGTGAGCCAATCCCAACTCCTCCAACCAAACAGGAGAGCCTTGATCCCCAAGCTAAGCAACAACAGCCAGGGCAGCGTGCATAGTAGAAACACAAGAAGGATTAGAGCCAATGTGCTAACCAAATTCCGTTTGGTTCCCATGTAAAGATTCTTGGTCCAGCCTTCCCACAATGCCGCCCAGGAACGGTACATCCGCACCGACATAAATTTATCTCCGGCAAGATATTTTAACCGTAAGCCTGCACCTTTAATACGCCGTGCAAGTTCCACATCTTCGACGACTTCATCGCCAACGGCACGGTGTCCATCGATTTTGTCGTATGCCGTCCGCCGAAACAGCATGAATGGTCCGGCAGCAAAGGCAGCATCCGCATTGGGATCATTGACTGAACGGATATCAAACCCAATCAACAGAATTGTCAAAATAATTGGCTGCACCAGCCATTCTGCCAGGCATCCACACTGAATGGCTGGTCCACAACTAAGTAGATCGATCGCCCCTTTCTCTGCCGTTGCCATAGCGGCGGCGATCGCTCCTGGCTCCAGCCGCACATCCGCATCCAAAAATAGCAGGTAGTCGCTGTCCTCATTTTCTGCTGCCTGCTGTTCGACCGCCTGCACGCAAGCCCAATTTTTGCCCACCCAGATTTCGCCCGCAGGTCTGGCTTGCCCTGCCACCAGATGAAGTGTGGGTTCTAGATCTACTTTTGCAAGGGAGTTTTGGACGGTTTGGGCGATCGCCCAGGTCGCATCTGTCGATTGATCATCCACCATCCACACCGACGCAGCACCAGGATACTGACGGGCACTTTCCAGGGTTGCCCGCAAACAATCAGCAATATTCTCCGCCTCGTTATATGCCGGGATCACGATGGCGATCGAGGGTGTGGAGGCACTGGCTTGGTCTATCGCCGCAGCCGCAGAGAGCGTGGGGATCGCTGCAACAACCTGCCGCAAGCGATAGGTACAGCCCAGTAACAGAAGCAGAGATACCGCAGAAAATAGGAGCAACATTAAAACGATTGGCAAACGCCCATGAGACAGAACATCTTAAAAAAAGCTTAAGGTTCTTTGACAAGCTTGCTATTTAGGGAAAAGAGTTGATAGTTGATACAAGTAATCAACATAAAGTTGCATAACTTCAAGGGAATGTATCTTTAGTCAGAAAACTATAGACATTGATACATCAGGTTAGAATCGTAGTAATGAATCAGACTAGCGATAGGTTATAGCAAGTTCTGAACACTGCGTATCCTCCTATCTGGCTTTTTAGCTCGCACCCGCTCGCACCTTTCAGCATTTTTTGCTGAGCTTCCCTTGTTACTACCCATGATGTAATGTTCTGAACATGACCCGAATCTTAGTCATTGATGATGATCCAGCGATCGCCGAATTGGTTTCGGTCAATTTGGAGATGGCAGGATATGAAGTCAGCCGTGCAATTGATGGCATCAAAGGTCAAGCGCTGGCACTTCAGCTTGTGCCAGACCTGATCATGCTGGATTTGATGCTTCCCAAAGTGGATGGGTTCACCATTTGCCAGCGATTGCGCCGAGACGAGCGGACAGCAGACATTCCCGTGCTCATGCTCACCGCCCTTAGCCAAACCCAGGACAAGGTCGAAGGCTTCAACGCAGGTGCAGATGACTATCTCACCAAGCCCTTTGAGGTTGAAGAAATGCTCGCCAGGGTACGGGCATTGCTGCGACGCACCGATCGCATTCCCCAGGCAGCCAAACACGCCGAAATTCTCAACTATGGTCCTTTAACCCTCGTTCCCGAACGGCTTGAAGCCATCTGGTTCGATCGCATCGTCAAGCTCACCCATCTGGAGTTTGAACTACTCCATTGCTTGCTTCAGCGCCACGGGCAAACCGTTTCCCCCAGCGAAATCTTGAAAGAGGTGTGGGGCTACGATCCCGACGATGACATCGAAACCATTCGGGTGCATGTGCGCCACCTCCGCACCAAGCTGGAACCCGATCCCCGTCATCCTCAGTTCATCAAAACGGTCTATGGGGCAGGCTATTGTCTAGAGTTACCCCAAACCGCAAGCAGTGCCGAGATAAACGACGTCGTTTCTTAGGCGGCTTCAACAAAATCAACACCTTCTTCTAAGGCGATCTCGAAGAAAGAATATCCCGATTTTTTGAAAGAGGGCGCGGCTAAGCCGCGCCCTCTTTCAAAAAATCGGGATATTCTTTCTCAGAAATGTCCTAAGGGAATACCCGTTCTCACTGACATAAGCGGCTGCCTGGAAAAGCTTTGAAAACCTACAGTCGCGGCTTTTCTTTCGTACGTGATCCTTAGGATTACGTACGAAAGAGAACCCGGAATTTTTGATGAGAAGCGCGGCAATGCCGCGCTTCTCATCAAAAATTCCGGGTTCTCTTTTATTCTCGATCCTTAGCAGTAAGGGGTGACATCTTCTCCACACTCATCTGCCAGGTAGCACAGCGCCCGAAACCGCAATGCCACCACTTCCTCATAGAGCGGGTTTAACTTGCACAGCGGCGGAATATGGAAGAGCGTTTTGCCAAAGACCTGAATATCCCGCTCAAAAGGGCATTGGGTAGGGATATGGCGGCAAATGAAATGAGCGCGATGGGGATGCCGAATGTCCAGGTTATTCAGGTAGGTTCGTAAGGGAGCCAGAAGATCTAATGTACGAGCCGATCCCTTAGGGTGGAAAGAGGTTTCCTGGTGGGGCGATCGCCCCTCTGTGGGGGATTGGGTGGCTGGCTCGTTTCCCCAATGGCGTGCATCCAAAACCTCTGATGGCTGAATCCAGATCCAACTGAAAAGTGCAGGGTTGGCTGGGATCAGCGCAGTTAGTTTTTCTGATGGTTGTGTTGTCATTGCTAGAGTCCTCTGAGCCAACTACGTCACAAAAGTAAGTGTCACAAAATAACTACGTCACAAAGGGCTTAGACAGATTACCCACCTGGGGCATCACGGATCAGGAAACACTGTGAGCTTGTAGTAAGCCACACTGGCGATCGCCATCCTTCCAGAAATTGCGATTAACTTCTGGAAATCGCCTCCATTCAAACCAGATAACAGTACAGATAAAAACGGAGATAGATAAAAATGGGGGGCGATCGCCAGCCACAGGCGTTTCGCTATGCCGTACTTCATCCCAAAAACCTGGTCACGCAGGCGGAACGAGTGGGTTCCTTTCCTGCGTGACAATTTCATATTGACCAAAAGAGCCTCAAATCCGTTAGGTGAAAACACCCGAAATTCAGAGATGCCTGACCAGAGGTTTCCGCAACTTTAGCTACGTCAGGAACCGTTGCTGTGCCCCGAACCTGCCCGGCTAGCTCTCCGGTGGCGCGGGAGGGGCAGTGCAGTAATCGATCTGCTGGACAAAGCTTTCGACTGTATTAATGCCAAATTGCTGCCCCATATGTGGTAAGTGCCCAATTGGTGCTTCCAGCTTAAAATCCAGCTCCTTGTGGGGCTTCCAATAGTTTTGCTTGAGAATATGGTTGACTCGCCAGCCCACTTTGCTACCAAATTGGTTCCAGGCTTCGCTTTTATCGAAATACTTTTCCTGGCACATATACCAGAGCTTGCGCTGCACCGAAAACCCAAAGCGTTTGCGGCTATACCCCATCCAGAGGCGATCGATTGCTCCCAAAACTTCACAGGGAACTTGCTGCACCGGCAGCCGTTGCTCATCATCAGGGCTCATGCCGCAGGCTTCATACAACAGCTTGCGAGTTTCCAAATCCGCGAGACGCCATAGCTTTGTCTTGAGGTAGCGGTCAAGTTGTGCGTATTCCCCTTCCATAGCGACGATTCTCCTAATTCAGAACTGAGTAAAGGTGCGATCAGCAGTGCGATCCTAGCTTTTTCCTAGCTTTTACAGACTTTAAGCTTCCCTCTAAGCCAGTGAAAAGTGCCATAACTTTATAGACACCTGATAGACACCTGACATAGCCACCTGGGAATTGAACGGTCAGTCAAAATTTTTCCTTTAAGAGTACTTCAAGAAATAGAAAAACGTTTTTGGGAAAGTAGGTGCAGTTTAGCCGCATCTGCTTTCCCGAAAATGTTTTTTATTTTTTGATTGACTCCAAATAGGCTCAAAATTCATTAAATATTCTTCAGTGCCAACTAATTTTGGTTACGTCTAAGAAATGACTTCTATCTGGTTCGGCATCCCTCAACAGCCAGCATTTCCTCTATCCCTGATGGGTTTCAAATAAGCAGGGCGATCGCCCGTTGCATTTTCGTCTCCAAAAACTCCTCCAGCCATGCAGCTTTCAGAATGAGTGTGTTATAGTTCAAACAGCTTTTGCAAGTCAAAAGCGGTCAGATAAAAATTGTTGTTTAGTAAGCAGGAGGTGGTGCCCATGCAAGATAGTAGTAAACGATTGGGTCATCAGGTTGTGGGAAACCGGCTGTGTGCCGGGGCTGTTCTCTAAGAAACGCCTACGCAACTGATAGATCCGTCTAAAAGCTTGCTGGGCTGGACTTTACGATCCTCCCGGCAGTCAGGTACAACCTGTAGACCCACTACACCGTCCTCCTGCTTGTTGACTCCGGTCACATCCGCAGGGGGACGGATAGTTTTTGGGGATAAAATCTCGTGATCGAGCTAGGGCGATCGCCCTGCCTATCCACAATAAATAGCGCCGTGCCAGTTAGAGTCGGTCAGAGTCGGTCAGAGTCGGTCAGAGTCAATCAGATAAATCTTGCGAAAGCAGCGCACCACACCGTTTCCGCGAAAATTATCATCCTGGCTCGGGGGATGTAGCGATCGAAGATGCTGATCTGCCCGGCAATTTGACAGAAAAAAGCTGGACAGAAAAAATGACAGAAGAATCTCCTTAGAGGTAACAAACTCATGGCTCAACTCCTCACGGAAAACGAAATCCAGAACCGTCTGAATAGCCTTTCGGGGTGGGAACTGGATGGCAAAACCATCAAATGCGTTCGTACCTTTAGCGGATTTCCTGAAGCCGTTACGTTCGTGAACAAATTAGTTGACCCAGCCGAGACCGCTGGGCATCATCCCGATCTCGCCATTTCCTATAACAAGGTTACGGTTAGCCTCAGCACCCACGATGCTGGCGGGCTTACCGAAAAAGATTTTGCAATGGCGGAAACGATTGCCAAACTTTAAGCGATTTCCAGAAAAGCACATCCCGATTTTTATAAAGAGGGCGCAGCTAAGCTGCGCCCTCTTTATAAAAATCGGGCAAAAAACCGGGATATTCTTTTTCAATACCTTCGCCATTTTTCCTGAAACCCTTGATTTTGCGTACGCTCTACGCACGCAAAATCAAGGGTTTCAGGAAAAATGGCGAGCATGTTGCTTTCTTAGAAACCTTCTTAGTTTTTACAGCTTCATCCTCATGAGTCACTTTGTTGCCCTATGTAGTAAAGCAAACATGGATTTCCCCTATGAGGGTGTTACAACCTTGATGAGTGTGAATTCTTTAGCACGGTGTGAGGATGATTATGTTGTCTAAGTTTTTGTGGAAATCCCTGCTGGTAGCCCCAGCAGTGTTCGGAGCCTCTCTGGTTTCCTCCGCAGCGATCGCGCAAACCGCGCCCGAAGCTGGCATGGAGTCTAACTCCGAGATGGCGACCCTCGACCAGATCATGGAGTACAGCAACGAAGGAAGTGGCGCTGGCTCTCTGGCTCAGGTGACTTCCGTTACTCAATTTTCTGACGTAAACCCCGGTGAGTGGGCATTCGAAGCACTGGCATTTCTGGCAAACTCCGAAGACCTGGGTGGTCTGGACTGCTTGGAAGGTTATCCCGATGGCACCTACCGTGGAACCCGTGCGCTGACCCGTTACGAATTTGCGGCTGGTTTGGCGGCTTGTTTGGATGCCATTTCCGGTCCTGTCAACCAGGAGCAGTTGGAGCGGATTGAAGCTCTGCAGCGCGAATTCGCAGCAGAATTGGCTGCCCTGCGGGGTCGTGTAGATGCCCTCGAAGCAGCGGTTGACGAACTCGAAGCGAACCAGTTCTCCACCACCACTCGTTTGAGCGGGGAAGCTATCTTTGCGGTAGCTGACCTGTTCGGTGGCGACAATGCTGAGCTAGACATTGACGACGATGGCATTTCCGATGGCAACTATGGCGAAGTGAACAACCTGTTCCTGGGCTATCGTCTGCGGATGGACTTCAACACTAGCTTCACTGGCGAAGACTTGTTGCTGACTCGCTTCCAGGCTCGCGACATGCCTGGTTTCTACGGCTCTGCATCGCCTGAGCCCCTGCCCGATGGTTTCGCCGATACCTTCAGCGATCTGGCATTCCAAGGTGGTGGCGGTGGTAATGTCGTGCTCGACGACTTCCTGTATCAGTTCCCCCTTGGTCCCGCAACTTTCACCGTTGGTGTCAACAGCACGGGTATCTCTGACATCGTGACCGATGTTGCTGCATTCTCCAGCAGTGGTTCGGGTGCCGTTGGTTTCTACAGCTACAACCCCATCTATGACCTGGGTTCTCAGGGACAGGCGTTGGGGGCAACCTTCGACTTCACTGATAACATCCAATTTGGCTTGGGCTACTTGACTGACAACGCTCAAGACCCTGCACCTGGCGAAGCACTGTTCAACGGCGACAACACCTACTTCGGTCAGTTGACCTTCGATAGCGGAGACGCGACTGTTGCTCTGACCTATGTCAACGCTTACGTTGGTCAAGGTGGTATTTCTGGCGATGAAGCACCTTCTGTTTTCAACAGCTACGGCTTGAGTGCAAACTTTGTTCTCGGTGACACCTTCCAAATCGGTGGTTGGGTCAACTACACCGATGGACGCACCTTCAGCGGTACTCCGCTGGTGGGTGACGGTGAGTACTGGAGCTACGCAGGTACTCTGGGTGTAAGCGACCTGGGTATTGATGGCAGCTTGCTGGGTCTGATTGTTGGTGTGCCTACCTACGCTGCTCGTTACGAGTTCGCGAACGCAGGATTGGGTGCTTTCGGTAGCGATGCTTCTGTGTATGTAGAAGGCTTCTACCGCATCCCCATCTCCGACAACATCGCTCTGACTCCTAGCGTTATCGTTGTTCAAGACCCCAGCAACAACAACGACAACGATGGCATCGTTATCGGTGCACTGCGGACGACCTTCCGCTTCTGAGCCTGAATTTTCGGCATCACACGTCACGTACATTCATCAGTTACAAGTGACATGAGTACGATCGCCCTGCCCCTGGCAGGGCTTTTTGCATCTTCAGGACTTTGCATGAAACCACTACCTTCACCAACTAGAACTTATGCCGTCGAGCGATTTTTTTGGCGTCCCTGCCCGAAAAATTGCTCAACGGCATAAGTCCTGACCAAATTGCAAAAACCCTTGATTTTGCTTGCACGCCGCGCACGCAAAATCAAGGGTTTTAGAAAATTGCCAGGAATAATGTTGTCGAGTTCGCGATCTTTAGGGATGACATTTATGAAATTGATATTAAAAATTGTTCAAGGCTAGGCGTTTAATCACTGAGGCACTGGCTCCATCACTGGGGGCTACCTTTGTATTTACCTGATGTTCACCCCCAGATACGTCAAATGTCATCGCTGCTTAATTTATCTGCATGACACCTGATCGAGATGTAGCCTTTCTGTGGATTGATGATGTATGCTACGAGACGTTGGTGTTCTAACCGACAAAGAGTGTGAATTTTTAGCACGGTGTGAGGATGATTATGTTGTCTAAGTTTTTGTGGAAATCCCTGCTGGTAGCCCCAGCAGTGTTCGGAGCCTCTCTGGTTTCCTCCGCAGCGATCGCGCAAACCGCGCCTGAAGCTGGCATGGAGTCCAACTCCGAGATGGCGACCCTCGACCAGATCATGGAGTACAGCAACGAAGGAAGTGGCGCTGGCTCCCTGGCTCAGGTGACTTCCGTTACTCAATTTTCTGACGTAAACCCCGGTGAGTGGGCATTCGAAGCACTCGCATTTCTGGCAAACTCCGAAGACCTGGGTGGTCTGGACTGCTTGGAAGGTTATCCCGATGGCACCTACCGTGGAACCCGTGCGCTGACCCGTTACGAATTTGCGGCTGGTTTGGCGGCTTGTTTGGATGCCATTTCCGGTCCTGTCAACCAGGAGCAGTTGGAGCGGATTGAAGCTCTGCAGCGCGAATTCGCAGCAGAATTGGCTGCCCTGCGGGGTCGTGTAGATGCCCTCGAAGCAGCGGTTGACGAACTCGAAGCGAACCAGTTCTCCACCACCACTCGTTTGAGCGGGGAAGCTATCTTTGCGGTAGCTGACCTGTTCGGTGGCGACAATGCTGAGCTAGACATTGACGACGATGGCATTTCCGATGGCAACTATGGCGAAGTGAACAACCTGTTCCTGGGCTATCGTCTGCGGATGGACTTCAACACTAGCTTCACTGGCGAAGACTTGTTGCTGACTCGCTTCCAGGCTCGCGACATGCCTGGTTTCTACGGCTCTGCATCGCCTGAGCCCCTGCCCGATGGTTTCGCCGATACCTTCAGCGATCTGGCATTCCAAGGTGGTGGCGGTGGTAATGTCGTGCTCGACGACTTCCTGTATCAGTTCCCCCTTGGTCCCGCAACTTTCACCGTTGGTGTCAACAGCACGGGTATCTCTGACATCGTGACCGATGTTGCTGCATTCTCCAGCAGTGGTTCGGGTGCAGTTGGTTTCTACAGCTACAACCCCATCTATGACCTGGGTTCTCAGGGACAGGCGTTGGGTGCAACCTTCGACTTCACTGATAACATCCAATTTGGCTTGGGCTACTTGACTGACAATGCTCAAGACCCTGCACCCGGCGAAGCACTGTTCAACGGCGACAACACCTACTTCGGTCAGTTGACCTTTGATAGCGGAGACGCGACTGTTGCTCTGACCTATGTCAACGCTTACGTTGGTCAAGGTGGTATTTCTGGCGATGAAGCACCTTCTGTTTTCAACAGCTACGGCTTGAGTGCAAACTTTGTTCTCGGTGACACCTTCCAAATCGGTGGTTGGGTCAACTACACCGATGGACGCACCTTCAGCGGCACTCCGCTGGTGGGTGACGGTGAGTACTGGAGCTACGCAGGTACTCTGGGTGTAAGCGACCTGGGTGTTGACGGCAGCTTGCTGGGTCTGATTGTTGGTGTGCCTACCTACGCTGCTCGTTACGAGTTCGCGAACGCAGGATTGGGTGCTTTCGGTAGCGATGCTTCTGTATATGTAGAAGGCTTCTACCGCATCCCCATCTCCGACAACATCGCTCTGACTCCTAGCGTTATCGTTGTTCAAGACCCCAGCAATAACAACGACAACGATGGCATCGTTATCGGTGCACTGCGGACGACATTCCGCTTCTAAGTTGTCGAAGCTTGAATTTCATTCATAGCTTTGTCCTGTTGGTTTAACAAAAAGCCCTGCTAGTAGCAGGGCTTTTTTGTTGCGTCTTGTATTGGTTTATAGAAAGGCGCAAAGTACAGTGGGGAACCGGGATATACTGAAGAGGTAGGAGAGGTATGTAGAGCAGTAGGCAACTTTAACCGTGGATCTTTCTTGTAAAAGTGAATATGCGTTGCTGGCTTTAATGGCTTTGGCAGCAAATGTAGGTCGAGGAGAACCGTTGCAAATTCGCCAGATCGCAGCGGAGCAAAGTATCCCCGATCGCTATCTAGAGCAACTGCTGGCAACCCTGCGACGGGGTGGTTTGGTTCGCAGTCAGCGGGGGGCAAAGGGCGGCTATGTGCTGGCAAGTGAACCCTGGAAAATTACACTGCTAGAAATTGTGAATTGCATTGAAGGCGTGGAAACCCAGGGCGCAGACGCGCAACGAGAACCCAAGTCGGTAGAAGGATCCGTCATTTTTGAGGTGTGGCAAGAAGCCAGAAGTGCTAGTGACGCAGTTTTACAGGGATATACGCTGCAAGATCTGTTAGAAAAGCGTGATGCGCGTCGCCAACTCGACATCATGTACTACATCTAAAACAATCCATACACCATCGCAGATCGTAAACAGACAAAGGGGTATCGAACAAAGCTGATGGCGCTGAAGTCGATGCCTGGTTCGCAGCCCCCTTCAGAATTAACCCTTAACGAAACTCGACGCCCAACAAGACGCCAAAAGATATGAGAATTGCAAACAATATCACAGAATTGATCGGTCGGACGCCAATGGTGCGCCTGAACAAAATTCCCGCAAGCGAACGGTGTTTGGCTGAGATTGTGGTGAAGTTGGAAGGAATGAACCCTTCTGCTTCGGTAAAAGACCGGATTGGGATCAATATGATCAATGCGGCGGAAGCGGCGGGCAAAATCCATCCGGGGCGATCGATTTTGGTGGAACCCACGTCGGGGAATACGGGGATTGCACTGGCAATGGCAGCGGCGGCAAAGGGCTATCGGCTGATTCTGACGATGCCCGACACGATGAGCGCCGAGCGTCGAGCCATGCTGCGGGCATATGGAGCGGAACTGGAACTAACCCCTGGCATTGAGGGCATGAGCGGTTGCATTCAGCGGGCACAGCAAATTGTTGAGAGCCACGAAAATGCCTACATGTTGCAGCAGTTCAGCAATCCTGCCAATCCCCAAATTCATCGGGAAACGACGGCGCTCGAAATTTGGGAAGACACGGAAGGCCGTGTGGATTTTCTGGTGGCGGGGGTTGGCACGGGCGGCACCCTGACTGGCGTAGCTGAAGTGCTGAAGCAGAAGAAGCCAGAGTTTCAGGCGATCGCCGTTGAACCCACCAATAGCCCCGTCCTTTCTGGGGGGCGTCCTGGTCCTCACAAGATTCAGGGGATCGGTGCGGGGTTTGTTCCCCAGGTGCTGAAGGTGGATTTAATTGACGAGGTGATCCCCGTCAGTGATGATGAGGCGATCGCCTATGGTCGGCGTCTGGCGAAAGAGGAGGGGTTGCTCTCTGGAATTTCCAGTGGGGCAGCACTGGCAGCGGCGATCGCCCTTGCCCAACGTCCTGAGAATGCTGGCAAGTTGATTGTCATGATTCAGCCCAGCTTTGGCGAACGCTACCTCAGCACGCCCTTGTTCCAGGACCCAGAACTGGTTGTCGCAGGTGTTTCCAACAGTTAAGGCGATCTCCAGAAAAGAATATCCCCATTTTTTGAGAGAGGGCGCGGCTAAGCCGCGCCCTCTCTCAAAAAATGGGGATATTCTTTCTCAGAAATCTCCTAAAGGTCACGTACGAAATCACTACCTTCGCCATTTTTCTAGAACCCTTGATTTTGCGTGCGCTTCGCGCACACAAAATCAAGGGTTCTAGAAAAATGGCGAGCATGTTGCGAAACAAAACCCAGAATTGTAGATGAGAAGCGCGGCATACCGCGCTTCTCATCTACAATTCTGGGTTTTGTTTTATTTTCAAACCTAAGAAACAAGGGGCAAGCGCATTCTGGTGCGAACCTGCTTGCAGAGCCGTAACTCTGTCCCCTTTGGATTCCAGTGAACCTGATCAAAGATTTGGTGTAGGATAAACAATCCACGTCCACAGCCCTGTAAAGCTTCTAGTGCTGCGTCCGAATCAGGACAATTGCAACTACAGGGTGCTTTAAATCCTCCACCCTGGTCAGCAATAATCCACCAATATTCGTCGTCTAGAATGAAAAACTCGACGACAACTGTCTTGTTTGGGTCGAGCTGGTTGCCATGCTTGGCAGCATTGACCAATGCCTCTTGCAAGCCAAGACGGACTTCTGCCTTCCATCGGGAAGGAACATCAGTCATGAGTAAATCCAGAACCGGACCGAGATGTAATGTGGAGGCGAAGCTCACAGTGCCCCACCGTCGTCCAGTAGAACGAGGTGTGATTGCTATCACGGGATACCCCTCTATTTCAAATAGTGCGGATAACCACCTGCTTTGTTTCCTCTTGATCCTAGCATAGCCATCAGCCAAACGCCGGATCCTGGCATTTAACCGCAGTTTAAGCCTCTGTAAAGACAAGCATCATCCAGACAGCGGATTACTTTGAAAGTGTGGAAAATACGGCAGTTTATGGCTCTTCTTTTGCAGCCCCGCAGGTGTATTAAGAATTGTGTGGAACCACCATGGATAGGGTAGGTGTTGTCTGCCTTCCACCACATTTATGGAGACATATGCCAAATCCGGTTGGTGATGTGGTTTAAAGTTCAGGCGTGATAGGCTGAACCTTGAGATAAACGATCGCCCCTTTCCAGGCTAATGTTTGGTGTTGGAGCGATCGCCCAAACACTTCTTTCGCTAGCGCTAGGGGACTTGCAAGAAAATAAAATCCCAATTTTTGAGAGAGAAGGCTGGCAGAGCCGCCTTCTCTCTCAAAAATTGGGATTTTATTAATCCGCAGATCCCTAGGGGACGGGTTCCTTGAAGGAACTCGTCCCCTGAATCTGGAGATAAAGATTGGCGCTTTTCCAGGAGACGGTTTGGTGTTGGAGCGATCGCCCAAACACTTCTTTCACTGCCGCCAAATCCTTCTCTGACAAGCTCTCTGCCAGATAATCCGCATAGCTCGGCTTTTCGATACCTGGCGAAAACCAGCGGTTGAGCAAGCCTGGCGACAGATGCAAATCTGTATGGGCGATTTCAACCTGGAGATCCAGGCTGATGGGGATATTCAACGACTCGAACAAGCTGCGCCAGTTGTCTACATCCCAGTGCAAGGTGCTGTCGGGGTTTGGGGGATGCGGGGCTGTGTAGATGGCGTCTTCAGCTTTGACCAACCGCCTATGGAGAGCGGGCTTGAGGGCTTTGTCTGGAATCAGATCATAAAGCCGCTGTCCCTGGCGGGGCAAGGTTTCTGCCAAGACCAGCACGCCCCCCGGTTGGAGGCGTTGGAGGAGGGCGTGGGCGATCGCCCCCCGCTCCTTTTCCCCCGCCAACACATTGCGCCCCAAGATCCCATCAAACCTTAGTGTCGGAGATTCTTGCTGGAGCGCATCGGCTAAATTGGCGAGCGCGCCTTGCAGGACGATGGGGCGGCTGAGTTCGGGGAGGAGGGTGGCTTGTTCCTGAAGGGCGATCGCATCCTGTTCTCGCATCACTTGGGCGTAGACAGAGCCTTCGGGGACGCGGCGCACCGCCTCCCATGTGAGTAAGCCGCTTCCGGCGTTGAGGGTCAGCAAAACGTGATGGCGTTGGGGGTTGGCGAGGGAGAAGAGGCGATCGCGCATCGCCGCCAGCCGTTCCCCCGTCTGATCTAGCGTGCGTTGGAGCCAGCGATCGCGCCCCCGATCGGCGGGGCTGAAGGTGAGGACTTCGGACGGGCTGCCGCTATCCACCAGTGCGGCCAACTGCGCCTCCCGCCGCCGCGCCACCTGCACCTGAATACCGTATTCATAGCCCTGGTTCGAGGGTTGGTAAAACACCTGCCCCTGCAAGCTGTTGGGCAAATATTGCTGCTCCACCCAGTGATCCCGGTAGGCGTGGGGGTAGAGGTAGCCCTGGCCATGCCCAAAGCTGTGCTTGTCGCGGTTCGCATCTCGCAGATGCACGGGCACATCGTCTTCCCGCTCCCGCTCCACCGCCGCCAGCGCATCAAAAAAGCCCATAACGCTGTTGGACTTGGGGCAGGTCGCCAGATACAGCGCCGCCTGCACCAGGGGATAGCGCCCCTCCGGCATCCCCACCCGGTCGAACGCCTGGGCGCAGGCATTGACCACCACCACTGCATTTGGGTCTGCCATGCCCACATCCTCCCCAGCCAAAATCAGCATTCGCCGGAAGATGAAGCGCGGGTCTTCCCCGGCATAGACCATCCGCGCCAGCCAATACAACGCCGCATCCGGGTCGGAGCCGCGCAGGCTCTTGATGAAGGCGCTGATGGTGTCGAAGTGGGCATCCCCTTCCTTGTCATAGAGCACCGCCCGATGCTGGATCGACTCCTCCGCCACCTCCAGGGAAATGGGGACGATGCCCTCGGCGTTGGGCGGCGTGGTTTCCACCGCCAGTTCCAGGGCATTGAGCAGGGCACGGGCATCGCCATTGGCAATGTTGATCAGGTGTTCCTCGGCATCGGGCGCAATCTCCACCCGCAACTTGCCGTAGCCCCGCGCCGCATCCGCCAACGCCTGCCGCAAAATCGCCGCCAGGTCGTCATCTTCCAACGGCTTGAGCTGGAAGACGCGCGATCGGCTTACCAGCGCCTTGTTCACCTCGAAATACGGGTTCTCCGTGGTCGCCCCAATCAAAATCACGGTGCCGTTTTCCACCCAGGGCAACAGGGCATCTTGCTGCGACTTGTTGAAGCGATGCACCTCGTCCACAAACAGGATGGTGCGCTGGTCATACATCCCCCGCTTTTCCTGGGCAGTGGCGATCGCCTCCCGAATCTCCTTCACCCCCGCCAACACCGCATTGATCGAAATGAAGTGCGCCCGCGTCGTGTTGGCAATCACCATCGCCAGGGTCGTCTTCCCCGTCCCCGGTGGCCCATAAAAAATCAACGAAGACAACTGATCGGCTTGTATCGCCCGCCGCAACAGCCGCCCCTCTCCCAAAATATGTCCCTGCCCCACATATTCATCCAACACCCGAGGCCGCATCCGCGCCGCCAACGGTGCCTCCACCGCCGTCACCCCCTCCCGATGCCGCTCAAATAAATCCATACCCCCACAACCCCATCGGATGCGCTAGCGCTAGCCTACCGCATCCCGCCACAGCCCAAGCTTGCATTCCGTGAATGCTAAACTGAACGCAGTTATTTGAGGAGTGCGATCGCCATGCCTTCGATCACCCTTGAACTGTCAGATAACCAACTACAAAAGCTACAAGAACTGGCAACTTTGTATGGCGTTACGCTCGAAGTCTTGCTAAAAATTGGCCTGGACGATTGGCTCAACAGTCAAACGAATGAGTTTGTTGAAGCCGCCGACTATGTATTGCAAAAAAACGCTGAACTCTATCGTCGTTTAGCCTAATGCGCTTCCTAACATTGATTGAAGTGTTGGAGCTACATCGCAGGATTATTCAACAGTCTGGTGGAGCAATCGGCATTCGAGATATAGCGTTGTTGGAAGCGGCGATCGCCCAACCCCAAATGACATTTGCTGGAAAAAAGCTGTATCCCAGTGTGCTAGAAAAAGCAGCGACACTCGGTTTCTCCATTATCATGAACCATCCATTTGTAGATGGAAACAAACGCGCAGGACATGCTGCGATTGAAACGTTTCTGGTTTTGAATGGAATGGAGATTAACGCCTCAGTGGATGAGCAAGAACGCCTGATCTTGGCGATCGCAGAAGATGCAATTTTTGGAAAAATGATCTTGATTCTGATTGGTATAACCATCTGAGTTTTTATAAGGCTCGTATTGTATGTTCATGAAAAATCCTCCAAAGTCTCCTTCCATCCACTCAAGCCTTTTCTTCCTGGTTTTTTCCAATCCTATTAATCTTTCAAGATATTTACAATATGGACATATTTTGGATTAATTCTTACACTTCTAACTTTCTAAGTAGCTACTTGCATATTAGGTGCCTAGCAATAAAACTTAACTTAAGAGCACTGAGCTTCGTAGAATGCATTAGTCACATAGTACTTTCAATGGTTAGACAGAGCCAATTTTTCCTTTTTGGGATATTTCATGGATTCATTTCATGGATTCTAAAATGTTTCAGTATAGTAACTCAGTGCTTTTAGTCTCAACTGCGAGAGATTCGTCAAGAACAAGTTATGCAACAAATGAACAGCAATAGTTTTGTAAGCTTTTTCTTGAAAAATATCGATATTTTTTATACTATAAGAAAGTTTCTTGCTTTAAATTGACTTGCTTGAGTAAAACAGTGAATAATATATTTATTGATACTTGCGTCTGGCATTATTGGTTTTGCTATTTGCATGACTCTTCAAGACTAAATTCCATTCAGAAATTCGAAGCTGAAGCTTTTCAGAAAATATATGAAAAGGTTATTAGTAGTGATATTTTACAGTTTGTCTACAATCAAAGAATAGCAAGTGAGCTTAGCTCTGAATTTACAGCAGACTTTCGGGCAAGGGTTATTCCATGTGCGGAAAAAATTCCAATTCCACTAACAAGGCTTGACGGTGCGTACAAATTGGATGGCTCCTTTAAATTTGGTGGAAGCTTCGGCGGAACATTGAGGGAGCTGCTGACGATGCAGGGATACGATCATTCTCGCAAGCTTGAAAACGCAGCTAGAAACTTAGAGGATGGCGATTACTTATACGATACTAAACCAAGGAGAAAAGAATTTGATGTTGAGCATATGGAATCTGCTCTTGAGTGCAATGCGAAATTATTTATCAGTACTGATGAGCGAACAATATTAAATCCACTGAAGCAAGTTGTTACAGGCTATTCTATTCAACATCCTATCTTTCGTATATATTCGATTGCAAAACTTCCATCCGAAGCTTTGAGTGTTATGATAAATAACAATTTTGACGAACTTTGATAGGTTTAGCTGTTTTCTCATATCTAAATAGTTTAAGAGTGGTTTTTATTCATGGTACTTGATTACTTAATGCTGATAATTTTTCAATTGATGCTTTAAACGTAATTGATTTTGGTTTTAATTGAATTGCTGAAAAGGATGCAATATTTATTTATCTACCATTTTTAATTATGTCAATTTTTGATCATGGATAGGCTTCTAAAAAACAGCAGTGTCTGATGGCTGACAATGCTAGCTTCTGACTGATTCTTGATACTAATCCTAGTCCAAGACGAGCAAGAGGTTTGTTAAATGAGTAAGAACTCAAAGAATTCTAAATTTGATTTTGATCCCAAAGGTAACTGGAGTTGCCTTTGGGAGGAAAAGCATGGTAGTGGACTGTCAGGGCGACAGCGGGCTCAGAACGTAGACATAGCAAGCTCTATAGCCCGCTGTCCCTGCTTGTAAAAGTTGATCCAACGACGGTTAATACGCAAAAGCTCGTCCAATGTTTCCTGACACAATTGCTGTAACTGGAGCCAAATCGGTAACTGTTGCCCCACATAAAACGCGCTATGTCGGCGTTGGTGGCTAGATGGGATTTCTGGTCTGA
>Ga0208218_1000313_pt1 | contig 25576 bp, 25 predicted proteins | sample HotLakmasection3_FD_184726 | JGI IMG/M metagenome (GOLD analysis project Ga0208218, IMG submission 184726) | Hypersaline microbial mat communities from Hot Lake, Washington, USA - Section #3 (SPAdes) | ecosystem: Environmental > Aquatic > Non-marine Saline and Alkaline > Hypersaline > Microbial... | reverse complement strand
AAGATCCTCGCTCATACCATCTGCATCTGTCTCAATCGGTCCTATGGTAGACCTTGGTTGCAATTTGAGGATTTGGTCACCTCCTGATTTCGCAATTAGCCAATCAGCTTAGTTGCACATCGCGTTAATAAAACAAAACAAAACAAACAATAGGCTCGCCATTCTTCTAAAACCCTTGGGTAGTCCTCAAAGGGTTAATGATTTTTGGGTGTGTGGGCAGCGCCCACACACCCAAAAATCATTACCTCCATACCACTACCAATCCTTGATATTGCGTGCGTGTCGCAAAAATCATTACATCTGCGAGGAAGATGGCTAGATTATTAGATCAAATGATCGGAATTCGGGCATGATGGAGGGTGCGAAGCGAAGCACTTGGTCGTGTCTTGCCCAGTATGAGGACGATTATGCCCAAACAGCAGCAGGCAGAAATGCCCACCCGTGCGATTGGAACCGTCAAAGGACCGGGGGAATCGGGTAACCAGTATGTGTTTATTACGGCAGATAATCGCCAGGTGAAGGTGGGCGAGTTTGTTTTTTACGAATTGCAACCCCCTGAAAATTCGTCGCTCGATACCGGGATAAGTTCTCTCAAAATTTTGGGAAAAATTTCTGATCGCCGCTTAATCGACCACCTGCCTGATCGCATTTTCGCTGACACGGAGATTAGCCCAGAGGCGATCGCCGCGCTGGTGGGCTTTATGCATCCCAATCCAGAGATTTACGAAGTTACCGTTGAAGTGGTGGGGTACTTTGATGAGCGCCTGGGTTTCATGAATCCACGGGTTGCCCCCAATCCAGGAGAGCGGGTGTATTTAGCAAGTGACCACTATTTGCGGCAGGTGCTCAGCAAGAAGCAGCCGGAAACAGTGGGTTCAGCGCGGATTGGGTCGTTGTTGTTGCGATCGCCCGACGCCGTGCCTGTTGTGCTAGATGTGAAGGAATTGGTCAGCACCCACATGGCGATTCTGGCAGGGACGGGTTCTGGCAAATCCTATACGGCTGGGGTGTTGGTGGAAGAGCTGATGGCGACCTACAACCGGGCGGCAGTGTTGATTTTTGACCCCCACGGCGAATATGGGACCCTGGAGGAGTTGCGCGGGCATCCGGCGTTTGCGACAGAAGATGGCTACGCGCCCAAGGTGCAGATCCTGAAGCCGGAAGATATTCGCATTCGGGTGTCGTCGTTAGATTTCTACGATGTGCTGACGCTGTTGCCGTCGATGAGCGATCGCCAACAAGCCATTTTGAACAAAGCCTTTGGCATTTTACGCAATAAGTATCGCGATCATCGCTGGAGTATTCACGACCTGATTGAGTCTGTGTATGACGCCGACCGCATTCAGGATGAAGATGGGAATGAGAAGGTCGGTTCTTCTGCCAATGCGCTGGAGTGGAAACTCGAACGGCTGGCTAATTCTGAATACTTCGATACGATCGATCACCTCGCCCCCAAAGACCTCTTCCAGCCAGGGCAGGTTACCGTTTTGCAGATGAACGAAATTAGCCAGGAAGAGCAGCAGGTCATCTGCGCGGCGGTTTTGCGGCAAGCCAACCAGGCAAGGATGAATACCCAGAAAGAGAAGGTGGATTCTAAAGATGAGAACTATCTTCCCTATCCTGTATTTATTTTGCTGGAGGAAGCCCACCGTTTTGCCCCCGCCCATGAACCCTCGCGGTGCAAGATGATTTTGCGAACTATCCTTAGTGAAGGTCGTAAGTTTGGGCTAGGGGTAGGGCTGATTACCCAGCGACCGGGCAAACTCGACTCAGATGTGCTGTCTCAGTGCATGAGCCAGTTCATCATGCGGATTGTAAACCCTGTAGACCAGGACAGCCTGAAGTATGGCGTGGAAGCTGCCGGACGGGATTTGCTGAAGGAATTACCCGCATTGACGAAGGGGCAGGTGATCATTGCAGGAGCCTGCGTTAATACGCCTGTGCTTTGCCAGGTGCGGCAGCGGTTGACGAAGCATGGGGGGCAAACGCTGGATGCACCCGATATGTGGCAACAATACTTTCAGCCACACCAGGTCGAGCGCCGTGTCATGGCTCAGGCTCCTCCAAGCAATCGAGCGCGTCCCAAAACAGCGAGAGGGGTCAGTATCGACTGAGCCTGGATGGGTGAACGTCAGGGGAAAAGGTTGTTCCAGGAAGTGTGGGCGAGTTGAGGGACAACAAATCTGAATATCTGACCCGAATATCTGACTTGAAGATCTGACCTGAATATCTGCGACATGATGAGTCAAGGAAAGCCAGGTTTTGCTGCCCCTGAGTCGTTAGGGACGAGCAGAACGCTGCCGCTTTGGCTGATGACCTGTCCGCTGTCCGGCATTGGGCAACAACGAGAATAGGAATAGCCACAATCCGAGTGCAAGAACTTCAAACATAAGTTGCAAAAAGTTGTATGGAGTGGATGGTAAGCGGAACGATGGTAGTGAAAGGGGTAGCGGACGGATTTACTCGATGGGATTAATGGCAGACAGCCAGTATTATGGGACACTTCAGTGGACTTCATGAACAATCCAGAAAGTAGCTGTTCTGCAATTGCTTAAATCTACTGTTCCTTAATTGTTGACCCTCATGATTATTACCATGTTTGTTGGTCTATTCATCCGCCCTTTGGCGGAAGAAATTCTTGTATTTTGAGAAAAAGTTAGTGGGGGGGATTGGGGAAGCCAGAATCTTCCCAGGAGGTAGGGATCACCGAATTTGGTGAAATACCGCAGTGGGATCTTCTGGTGGAGACTAACTTGCGTGGAGGATGAGCAGGGGCGATCGCCCAATAGCTTGATTTATCAAGCCTGTCTTCCTGGTTGGAGGACATCGTATAAGAAGATGTTAATTCTCTTCGATTAGCACCAGATAGCCCTACCCGTTATTAGTAAGACAAAAAAAACAAAAAGAATCGATGGGGTACAACCCCCTATCCCGTAGGGATCACATACGAAATAAAACCCGAAATTTTTGATGAGAAGCGCGGCATTGCCGCGCTTCTCATCAAAAATTTCGGGTTTTATTTTATTTTCAATCCTAAGCGACTGCTTGAGGAGTCCAGAAATGGTTGTTGGGTTATTCCTTGGGGATCTGCGGATTAATAAAATCCCAATTTTTGAGAGAGAAGGCTGGCAGAGCCAGCCTTCTCTCTCAAAAATTGGGATTTTATTTTCTTGCAAGTCCCTTGGAAAGTACCGTGCCATTCCTTGCCAACAATTCATTGCGGATCTGGCTAATTTGTATAGGCGTTGGGCACATTAGAGTGAGGAGCAGTGATATATGTTGGGCACCTGTTTCCTTGCTTCCCCCATCCCATTTTCATAAAAATCTATGCCAACTGAACAGCCAAATCTTGCCGCATTTACCGACAACTGGGCATACCTGAAAACCGAGTTGGCGTGGTTGGATCGGGTGTTGATGGTGGCGGTGTCGCGACAGCGCAAGGAAGCGAAGGGCGTTGACCGGGTGGCGCAAACGGCGGCAGACCGGGTGAGTAGCCATTGGTGGCAGGGGGTTGTGTCCCTGGAAGGCAAGATTGCCTATGACGAGCATCGTCCCCAAAAGGCAGAGGGGGCGGCTTCCCAGGGGCGTTATCAGCAACAACTGGATACCAAAATTCAGGCAAGCCTGGGGCAGGGGATTTTTCTGGCGCTGCCGGGGTTGAGCGATCGCCTCCAAATGCCGCTGTTTGAGAAGAATGTGGTGCTGCTAGCCCTGGCTCCTGAGGTGAATCGTCGCTATGGCAGCATTTATCAGTTTTTGCAGGGCGATGAGAAACATGCCAGCAGCGATTTACCCACGGTAGATTTGGGGTTGCGCCTGTTTTGCCGGAATGACCGGGAGTGGTGTGTGGCACGGCAACACCTGTTTGTGCAGTCGGTGTTGTACCAGCGGGGTTTGCTAGAAATTTTGCCCCGGGAGAACGTGACTTCGCTCAATCGGCGGGTGCGGCTGACACCCCGATTACTCAACTTTTTGCTGGCGGATGTGCCGACGGCGGAGAGTCTGGATGCGCTGCTGCGCGACCCCGTCGCCCCCCTTCCCCTCAAACCTTCGCCCAAGGAAGATGCGCCAGCGATTCCCGGACTGTTGCGGCGCTTTCCCTCCACCTCATGGGATGAGCTGATTTTGCCAGAGGCGCTGATGTTGCAACTTCAGGCTTTGGCGCAGGTAGGAACGGATGGGGCGGAAACCGCTGGGAAAGGAACCAGTGTGCTGTTTGCGGGGGCTTTGGGGACAGGCAAGACCCTGGCAGCGGAGGCGATCGCCCATGCCCGCAATCAATCCCTGGTGGTGGCGGATCTGGCGCAGATGCAGCCGGAGCATTTTCCGCAGGTATGGCATCGGCTCACGGTCAAGGCGGCTCCGGTGGTGTTGATTCGCTCGGCGGAGCGCTGGTTGCGGCGATCGGCGGCGGTTGTCCCCGGTGATCTGCAACGCTGGCTCACAGAGCGGAACGCGGGGGGTGGCTTGACTATTCTGACGGTGACGCATGAGGAATCGGCGGCGGTGCGGTGGCGGCAATTTTGGACGATGGTGTGCCCATTCCCGGTGCCGACGGTGGGCGATCGCCAACTTCTCTGGGAACGGCAGTTTTCGGATGATGTGCCGCTGGATCAGGCGATCGATTGGACGGCAGTGGCTCGCTGTGCGCCGCTGACAGGTGGAGAGATTCGGGCGATCGCCAAGACTGCGATTTATGACTGGCAAAAATCCGGTGAACCTTCGCTCTCGCTCGATCACTTAAATCGTGCCTTGCAATTGGCACCTGCCAATGCCATTCGTCGCATTCCACTGCTAAAGCCCCCCAAGAAAACCTCACGCAAGCGGAAAACAAGCCGTAAAAAGGCTACGGACTGAGGTTTCGAAGTTCATCTATGGGAAATCCAGAAAAGACCTTAGGGACTTGCAAGAAAATAAAATTCCAATTTTTGAGAGAGAAGGCTGGCTCTGCCAGCCTTCTCTCTCAAAAATTGGGATTTTATTAATCCGCAGATCCCTTAGGTAAAAATTAATCTTTGGCGTTCATCATAGGTATCAGTTCTTTCACCTGGGTTGATGGATTTTGGGATGCGCTTGCTTGCGTCCCCACTGCTTGCACATTCTCTTCAGGTAGAGAGAGGCAGTGCGGAAGAAGTGGCTGAGAAAATGCCAGAGTTATTAGCATCATTTCTGCCCAGGGGATCCGCGATCGCCCCTATTTCGCCCCTCTTTTGCCTCCATTTCGCCCCTATTTCGACAGAGATGGCGCAAATGATCCGGTTGATGAGAAGCCGCGATTGGATGGAAATGGTGGTTCACGTTGGCTCTCTCAAACGTTGCTGGATGGCAGGGCAACCGTTCTAACGTCCCATAAAACTTTTACGTTTCAGGTGTTCAGGAATTTTTTATGCGGAAGAAGCAGTGGATTTCGGGTGTTGCCGGATTTTTGGGTGGCGTGCTGGTGGTGGGGCAGTTTGGCTTGCCGCTGCGGGCGATCGCCCAAACTGCCGCTCCAGATGACACGCCCGTAGATAGGGTTGGCGACCTGGGCATCACACCGGATGCGGTGGAAGAATGCGAACTCTTGATCGTGGGCGGTGGCATTTCTGGAGTCAGTGCAGCCTATGAAGCGCTGAAGATGGGGCGCACCGTTTGCATGACTGAGTTGACAGACTGGGTGGGCGGGCAGCTTTCCTCCCAGGGCACCTCGGCGCTGGATGAGGCGCGGCGGCAGCGGCAACTGCTCTACTTCCCGGCAGGGTATCTGGAGTTTCGGCGGCGGATTCAGGAAAAGTATGGCATCTCGAATCCGGGAGACTGCTGGGTGAGTGCCACCTGCTTCATCCCCAGCGATGCCCACAACCTGCTGTGGGAGATGCTGCAAGAGGCGGAGGATGAAGGGGATGGCGAACTGAAAGCCTTTCCTTCAACGGTCATTAAAGATTTAGAGTTCAACGCGGAGGGCAATATCATCACCGCCGCGACGGCGATCCAGCATTCCCCTGCCCCCGGTACGCCACCGCTCAACACCGAGCCGCTGTCGGCCTGGATTGAGGATGCCTATCGGGTGGAGGACAGCGATCGCCTCTCCAAGTCCATCATCCGCTTTGTGCCGAAGCCTGATGAGGATGGCAACCTGCCGGAACCTGCCCCCTGGTATGTAATTGAGGCGACGGAGACTGGGGAGATTGTGGCGCTGTCGGATGTGCCCTATCGGGTGGGATTGGACGCGCGATCGCCCCTCAACCCCTCGTCTCCAACGGAAACGGGCGACCCCTACTGCACCCAGGGCTTCACCTACACCTTTGCGATGGAGCGCACCGCCGAGCCGCAGGTCTACGAGGAACCGTCCTTCTACGATCGCTACCAACCCTATTACGGCTACGACCCCAATCCTCGGTTGGCGGATATGGATGTGGTCTTCACCTATCGCCGCATCTGGAGTCCGCTGCCGCGCCCCGAGGAAAAGGTGTTTGGCGTTTCTGTGCCCAAACCCGGCGATATTTCGATGCAGAACTGGGTGTGGGGGAACGACTACCGCCCCGGCACTGCCCAGGACAACCTGATCCTCACCGAAGCGCAGTTGGAAGCGATGGGGCAACTGGAACTCGGCGGCTGGCTGGGTGGCTTGCGGACAGAAACCTTGCAAGCGGGCGAAGAACTGGCGCTTGGCTACTTCTACTGGATTGTGGCAGGCACAACGGATTCTCAACTGGGGGACGAAGCCAAAGAACCAGAACCCAATCACCGCTTCCTGTATGGCTTTGAGTCGCCCATGGGCACAGCACATGGATTGTCGAAGTACCCCTATATCCGCGAGTCGCGCCGGATTGTTGGACGCCCCACCTACGGCTATCCCCAGGGCTTTGCCATCAACGAGATCGACATTTCCTGGGCAGATTTCCAGAGCGAGTATTATCGTGAAAACCTTTCTCCTGAGGAGTACCGCACCCTGTGGCTGGGGTTAGCGGGGCTGGATGCGACTTCGGCGATCGCCAACCAAACCCCCGCCGATGCGATCGATCGCCGCACCCGTTCCACCATCTTTCCCGATGCCGTCGGTATCGCGCAGTATGCGATCGACTTCCACCCCTGCATGTTGGAGTATCCGGCGGAGGCTCCCGGTAATATCGAGCGTCCCGGCGTGCGGCAGGCCCATGGGCGCGCCTACCCAGGGCAAATCCCGCTGTCGGCACTGATTCCCCAGAACATCGACAACCTGCTAGTTGCGGGTAAGAACATCGCCGCCAGCTACAGTGCCGCCGCCGCCTACCGGGTTCATTCCTTTGAATGGTCATCCGGTGCCGCCGCTGGAACCACGGCATCCTTCGCGCTGTCCGAAAACCTCTTCCCCTACACCCTGGTGGATGACCTGCCCCGCCCCGAGCCCAAGCTGCTGGAGCTGCAACGCCTCCTCCAGGCAAACGGCAACCCCACTGCGTTTCCCAATACCTCAATCTTTAATTTGGATTGGGAAGATTGGGCACCCTGGTAATCGGGATTTTGAATTTTAGATTTTAGATTTTGGATTGGGTGAGGGAAGCATTTGGCTTTTCCTCACCTAATTTTTTAGGAATAGTGAAGACTGGATAGCGATGGTTGTTGTCTTGGTATAACCAGGGCAGAAACGCAATCAAGCACCAGGATGAAGGTCGCCATGAAAACAGTCATTTCGCTTCCCGACTCCCTATTTGAAGAGGCAGAAACCCTGGCACAACAGTTGGGTCTGTCTCGCAGTGAACTTTATGCGAAAGCGCTGCAAGCCTATTTGAAGAAGTGCAACCGCGATCGCCTTCTACTGAAGCTCAATCAGGTTTATGCACAAGAGCCTTCCAAACTTGATCCAGTTATGGAAAGACTGCAACTTGCATCGCTGCCCTATGAAGATTGGTAACCTTTTTGGGAGAAATTGGTTGAGCAATTCTTGATCCGTGTTGGTTGTGCGCCTTCTTGGATGATTTGTGCAAAGAATATCCCGCTAAAAGAAGCGCTCCGTCATGCCCATGAAAATGGGCATCCATTGCAAGCCTATTGGGTATAACCATTCAGCCTTCCTGGATTCCCGCATACGCGGGAATGACGGAGGTATATTCTTTTCCAGAAAACGCCTTGGTTCAAAGCTTGAGAAATTAACCACAGAGGCACGGAGGGCACAAAGGAACCCCTCTGTGTTCTCTGTGCCTCTGTGGTTTTTCCTCCCCAGGATCAGGATTCTTCGCCGTAGATCTGTCAGGGTTTGTAGAATACGGGGGTGATGTTTGGTTAAAGGGGCAGATGGATGAGCGATCGCTATGCCGACTTTTTGGATCAGGTCATTGCCGATACGCTGGCTGGCAAAATTCAGTCGGAGGGGCAGTTAGAGCGGTTGTTGGGCGATCGCATTGAAGCGGGAACCGGGGAGTTGTTTGAGCGCAACCTGGAAAGCCGCATGGCATCCCTGAAAAACACCGTTGATCACGAAGACGACGAACTGAAGCAAGCCAAAGCGACCCGCAAACTGCGTGCCCTCAAAAAGCTGAAAAGTGCGTGGGAGCGGGGACAGAAGCAGCGGCAGGCGACGGATGCCTGTACCTCGGCAGTGCAGCAGATCATGCGGGCAGAACCGAGCGATCGCCTCACCGTCCTCACCCAGGCACTCGACCCCAACCAAAATATTGCCTTCAACCAGAGCCATTTGCACCAGCTTGCCGAGGCACTCCGGCAGAATGCTGATCAGGCATCGGATACGACTGAAGCGGCGATTCTTTGCCAGTTTGCCTCTGGGTTAGAGCATGGCATTCGCTCCTTCCAGGCACTCGAAGGCGACATCGTGAGCTGGATTTATGACACCAACCGCTCCGTCGGCTTTGGCAACGATGCCCAGACCCAGGCAAGCCCCTGGAAAACCTGGGCGCAGAAGGTTCACCGCCCCTTCCTCCACCATTTCTTCTCCTACCAGGCAGCGAACAAGCCTGCGTCAGAGGCAGTGGCAAGTTGGGATGGCTTGGACTATGGCGATTGGGTGGAACTGGCGGTGGTGCTGCGGGGTTTGCAAGGGGGATTGGTGAACTGGTTTGATAACCAGCCCCTCAACATCCAGGCGGGTCGGCACCTCTCCAGCGCGACCTTTATGAGCTTTGCTGTGATCTGGAGTGAGCTGAGCAGCGGCTTCCGGCAGGTGGAAGCGGCGGCGGGTGATTCTCCCGATGAGCGGCAAGAGCACCGTCTTGCCTTTGCCCAGGCTTCCTTCCAGCTGACGCTTCAGATTTTGCGCACCTTTGCCCAGCGGGACAACTTCCCGCTCTATGGCGGGGTGTTTGCCTCCTTTTCGGGGACGGGGTTCCGCCAAACCCTGGCGTATCTCGACCAGCCCCTCAAGAGTGTGGAGAATGTGCAGGAGAAAGCCCGTATCCTCACAGTGTTGGGCTACTCCCAGCGGTTGATGGGATTGGCACGGGAGGCGATCGCCCTCCACGAACAGGCGCTAGAGGAAGCACGGAAAGCGGGCGATCGCCGCTGCGAAGTTGCCAACCTGAACCACCTCAGTCGGCTACATATCGACAGCAACAATTACGAACAGGCGATGGCTCCCGCCAGGCTGGCGCTGATTTTGTCGCGGCAGGAGGGCGATCGCCTGGGCGAAGCCAATGCCCTGGTGAGTTTGGGCTATGGCGAAGTAATGGTGCAGCGCCACCAGGACGAAGCCGTAACCACAGAAACCCTGGACAGTGCCCTCAACAATCTCCACGCCGCCCAGGGCATGTTTGAGAAGTTGCAGTTGTCCGATCTACCCAGCCAAGCCTTGATTTTCCTGGGATTGGGGGTTGCCGCCATGATGCTCGATCGCCCCAACGAAGCGCGTCCGGTGTTAGAGCGGGGGTTGCTGGCATGGCAGAAGATGGGCGATCGCGATCGCCAGGGCATCGCCCATGCCTACCTCGGCGAAGCCTGCTACGCCCTCCAGGACATTGACGGCGCACTTTACCACGGGGCACTGGCAATGTATGGGCTGGAACAGCGGGGCAACTCAACCTGGCGGCAGGCAGCGGCATTCCTCGCCATTTTGCAGGGACAACTGGGGGCGGAGGCATTCGACCACCAGCTCAAACAGCGGCGCGGCGACCTGATCGCCCAGATTGGCGTTGATGGCTTCGACTACCTGCCCACCCTGCTCCAGCGCTTCCGGGAAAGCTAGCGAAAAGTATAGCCAAAACGCCCGCGAAGCAGGCGTTTTGGCTCTTTCTAAATACCTGCTGAGGATTGGCAGCGATCGCACATGCCGCTCACCGTAACCTCATAGCTTTCTGCCGTCAGCCCCGACCGTAATACTCCCATGCTGACGCTCTGAAACGACTCCCAGGGAATATCCTCAATGGTGCCGCAGCAGCGACAGCGGAAGTGGTGATGGGCGTCCACATTGGCGTCGTAGCGTACCACACCTTCCTCTAGCAGCACCTCGCGCACCAGATTTGCGTCGCGGAGTGCCTGGAGAGCGCTATAGACCGTCGCCTGGGAAGCGATGGGAGCCTCGGCATTTATATCGACCAACAAATTTTCTACTGTTGGGTGGTCGTTGCGCGATCGCAAGTTTGCATACACTGCAAAGCGCTGAGGCGTGACTCGCAATCCTCGCTGCTTCAAAATCTGAACAACTTCATTTGCCTGCTGCTTCATCCTGTACTAATTACCCAATCGCCAGAACTGGTCGGCAATCAACCTGCATCCAGTCTTCTTTAACCATAACATTGCCAGCTTGAGACATGTTCTATCCTGAGACTTCTTCAAGAAAACAAAAAAATCTCAGATTTTATCTACTCTTAACTCAGAATTATTCCGACTTAGGGTTACAATAGGTTGAAGTTGCAGTCGTCCACAGACGACTAATGATTACTGGATAGTGACTGGAATCAATGCAAGCCCTTGGTTCCTGAACATGTTCATCAACAACTGCTCAACAATTATTAGAGGTATCCAATATGGCTGTAGTCGAGCGTGTGCCCGATGTTGTCTTCAAGACCCGTGTACGGGATGAATCCGTAGGTGGTCCCAACCCCTATCGTTGGCAAGACCGCACTACGCAAGAAATCTTTGGCGGCAAGCGCGTGATTGTGTTCTCCTTGCCTGGAGCCTTTACTCCCACCTGCTCTTCCAACCACCTGCCCCGCTACGAAGAACTCTATGAAGAGTTCAAGTCTCTGGGCGTCGACCAAATCATTTGCGTCTCTGTAAACGATGCGTTCGTAATGTTTCAGTGGGGTAAGCAGCAGGGCGCTGAGAACGTCTTCTTGCTGCCCGATGGCAATGGCGAGTTTACTCGCAAGATGGGGATGCTGGTAGACAAGTCAAACCTCGGCTTCGGGATGCGTTCCTGGCGCTATTCCATGCTGGTTGATGATGGCAAGATCGAGAAGATTTTTGTTGAGCCTGAGTTCGGCGACAACTGCCCCACCGACCCCTTCGAGGTTTCTGATGCAGACACCATGCTGGCTTACCTGAAGGGCACCGAGTCCAGCGGCGTTTCTGAGCCCCGCAAAGCCTTTGTGGGTTAATCAAAGTCGGCGATTAGCCACTTTGGTTTTGATGGCTAAACCAAACCTGCTTTAAAGGTGTAGGTTTGCCCTCACCCTAAATCCCTCTCCCGAGGGGAGAGGGACTTTTAAAGCCATTTTGGGAAAGCAGGTGTGTTTCGACGCACCTGCTTTCCCGTTTTTGTGCACACGCTGAAGAGCTTAGGTGATTTCTGAAGAATATCCCGCTAATAGGGGCGCTCCGTCATGCCCATGAAAATGGGCATCCACTTCCAGCTTATTGGTCATAGCCATTCAGCCTTGCTGGATTCCCGCATACGCGAGAATGACGGACGGAAATATGTTCTTTTCTGGAAAATGCCTTAGCTGCTTCATTCCTGTGGCACGATTTCAAAGGTGATGCCATGTTGGGCTTCTAGATTGCAGGTTTGGTGGTCAGTGATGTTGGTGTCTGCCAGTTCCAGATTGTAGAAGTCTACGGTGTCGTGGTCGAAGTAGGGTCCGGCGTGCCAGGTGCCCTGCTCTAGCTTGACGAAGCAGTTGCCGGGAATGCGGAAGGCGGCGATCGCCCCCACTTCAGGACAATCGCTTGATCCTGGAGCTGCCACTGCCAGCAACCAATCTTTTCCCTCCAGCGAACCGAGACACTGGGTACATTGCTGGTGGCGCGTGATTTTGGAGAAGTGCCGCCCCCGCCCCTGCAACCGCATGATGTAAAAGCGGGGCGTTCCCTGTTCCAGTGCAAGCTGGGCGTCTTCCTGGTCAAAGGCTTTGCCATCGTCCGTGGCGGCAATCACCTGTCCAAAAGGACGAAAGGCTTCTGACGTAATCCACGGAGCCTGGAGTTGGTGAACTTTTGAGGCAGTTTTCATAAGAGGCAATGGGCTGGAGGAAAGCAGTAAATTCTGAGGGCGTAGCGGAACGGGGATCACTTGTCCCCAGAGTCACCGCCGGGAGGAGCCATGAAGGTGCGTCCGGGTGGCGCATTGCGAATCGACTCGATGAGGGAAGAGACGGATTCTCCCCGTAGCAGCAGCACAATGGAGCTAACCAGGAGTAATGATACGGTGCCTGCAAAAACTGTGAAGCTGAGCCAGTAAAACCATTTGACGAGTTTTGATGCGCTAACCGCTGCCCGATAGTCGCCCCGCTCGTAGCTTGGCTTAATTTGCATGGAATACACCAGCGCGGCAACCCCAAAGGGCGCAAAGAATAGGAGCGATGCGATCACGCGGGAGCGGTAAAGCGGCGGACAGGGGCAGTTTTCATAAAGGCGATAGACCCGATCCCAATCAGGCATGCCGCGATCGCCCATCCGTCCAATGATTCGAAAGCGCTCCAGCCAGCCCAGGTTCAGGTTAATGATCTCCGTTTGCAGCCGCTTTGCCAGATCTTGATAGTTGACGGGCGTGCCCCGTTCCCTCTGAATCTGGAGGTTGAGCTGTCGCCCCTGGCGCTCGATTTGTACAGACAAGTCGAGGGGCGTCAGCGCCGCCTGGAGCTTAGCGGTCAGCCGCTCATCCAGGAACTCGCGTCGCGTTCGGAAAAGTTGCTTCTTGGCTGCCTCCAGGCTGAGGTCGTTGAGCAGCGCCAGTTGCCAGTCTTTTGCGGCTCCCGTGCGATCGCCCATCTGGTTCCGCACATTCCCTCGGTGAAAATACGCCTCGGCTAAATTCGGATTCGCGGCGATCGCCAGATCAAACTCATCCAGCGCATACTGGTAGTTTTGCTGATTGGCATACACCAGCCCCCGGTTGTAGCGAGCCTCGGCATAGCAGGGGCGATGGGTGAGGGCAACGCGCCAGTCTTCCAGGGCACCCGGTTCGTCGCCCAATTGCGCCTTTGCCAAACCCCGGTTGCCATACGCCTTGGAGTTGCAAGGATTGAGGGCGATCGCATCATCAAAATCTGCCAGTGCTGCTTCCAAATCGCCCAGGCGAAAGTAGATCAGCCCACGGGCAACACAGATCTCATCGGGCTGCGGATGGTGCAGCAAAGCCTGATTAAACCGAGAAATTGCCAGGTGATACAACCCCTTGCGGGCATAGATCATTCCCTGGCGATAGCGATAGCGGGCAAATTGCTCGTACCACCACATTCCCGAAGACTTCAGCATAGGACTTCCCCTCACGCTTCCCGGATCGTAACGCTACTTTCCAAGAAGTCCAAGCAACAAAACCCCATTTTGGGAAAAGAACATATTCCCGTCATTCCCGCGTACGCGGGAATCCAGGAAGGCTGAATGGCTGTGACCGATAGGCTGGCAATGGATACCCAGTTTCATGGGTATGACGGAGCGCTCCTGTTGGCAGGATATTCTTTTGCAGAAATCGCCTTAAGTAGAAATACCTTCGCCATGCTTTAGCAACGTATGGCAACCCAAATCCTGAAAAGCATGGAAAATAAGGGTTTGCGGTGGAGTAGGGACTACCTGTCACCCAATCAAGTTTGTCCAGAATGAGATTGCGAGACTGAGATGGGGGCGATCGCTTTTACCTTCGTTAGTTTGAAGTTTTATGTCCGCAGGACTACTCAACTTCTTCAGATTTTTCCAAAATCTTGTGGAACTTACTGAATCATATCAAGTGTCGTTGTAGGTACTCTTAGGTTGCAATCAGAAATGCATATTCTCCACAAAAGGTCAACTGGTTGCTCAACAAATCCTCTGAATTCAGAACCAGGGCTAATCCATCTCCCCGATTAACTTCAACCGAATCTTCAGGAGGTTTCCTATGCTGCGTTCCCATCAAGATACTTCTCTTCCTCTCTTCATGGAATCGAGCCTGACTATCATTGGTTTCTTGTTCCTGATTTGCTTGCTGTAATTGTTTGAGTTGGTTGCTTTAAAGTCTGTCTGTTGATGTTCGTTTAGAGGTGCTTTTCCAGCACACCTTTCAGCTTTTTCTTTGTTCCTTTTTGAAGGATCATGACTCGATTTCATCCACCGTTTGAATTAGCCAACAGCTTCTAATAATGTGAGAGCTGCCTGGATGGAATCCGCTTCTGAAGACGGTTTGTCTGTTCGCCAGCGCAAGATGCGCGGAAACCGCACCGAAATTCCAGACTTATGCCGATTGGATTTCGCAATTCCCTCAAACCCAATTTCAAACACATGAATCGGCTCAACCGATCGCACGGGACCAAACCGCTCTACCGTATGTCTCCGAATCCAGCGATCGAGGGTTTCAATTTCCTCATTATCTAAGCCCGAATAGGCTTTGGCAAAGGGAACCAATTCATCTCCCTGCCACAACGCAAAGGTATAGTCCGTAAATAAATTGGCACGTTTTCCACTGCCTGCCTGAGCGTAAATCAAAACCGCATCCAACGTCATTGGATCAACCTTATACTTCCACCAATAGCCCCGTTTTCTCCCAACGAGATACGGGCTATTTAATGCCTTTAAAACTAAACCTTCGGCGGCGTAATCCCGGGATTGTTCGCGCCATTCTGTCAGCTCTTTCCAGGTAGAAAAAGAGAGGGTTGTGGAAGGGCTAATGTTTGGGGTGGGGTGGCGTTCCAGCACCTCCAGAAGGCGTTGGCGGCGATCGCCCAAGCTCTCTTCCCGAATATCCGTCCCGTCCTGCTCCAGCAGATCATAGGCAATGAAGTGTACGGGATTTTCCGTACGCAATTTCTGGGTGACGCGCTTGCGTCCCAGGCGCTTTTGCAGGGCGTTGAAATTCATGGGGCGATCGCCCTCCCAGCAGACGATTTCCCCATCCATCACCGTGCCGTTAGGGAAGACCTCAAATGCCTCCACCAGTTCGGGAAACTGCGGCGTCACCAGATCCTCCCCCCGCGACCAGATGAACATCTCATCCGCCCGCCGAATAATCTGCGCCCGAATGCCGTCCCACTTCCACTCCGCCTGCCACAGCGACAGATCCTCTTGCTGAAAGCGGTCTTCCTCGATTTGCGACGCCAGGAAAAAGGGATAAGGGCGACTGGGGGAACCCGTGACGCCATCCGGCTGAATCAGTTGCTCGTAAAATTTCACCGTCGGCTCAAAGTCGCCCATCAAGCGGTGCGCCATCTCCGCCTCCGACACGCCGGAAGCCCCCGACAGTCCCTTGATCACCAGCTTGGCAGAGGCTCCTACCCGAAACGCTCCGGTCAGCACCTTATTCAGCACAAACACCTCAAACGGCTCCAGCGAAGACCACCAGGACACAATCAGTTGGTGCAGTTCCTCCTCGGTTTCCGTTGCCTTCGCCTTGGGCAGAATCTCCTCCATCCAGGTGGCGAGGGGAATTTCGGAACCGTTGCGGGGCAGCGCATCGGAGGTTCTCAGCAGCAGGGCAATGACCTCCGCTGAGTCGCCTACATGGGAATAGCAGTCTTCAAATAACCACTCCGGCAGGTCAGAAATTTCGAGGAAGGTCGCCCGCAAAACCCGCGAGGTGATGATCCGTTTTCGTGCCTTGCCCAATAGCAAATACAACGCCCATACGGCATTAGCAGGTTCTTCCTCGGTGAAGTAGTGCTGCAATGCTCGCACCTTTTCGTTGGTGGAGGTGGTGGCGTCGATTTCCTGAAACAGTTGGGTGAAACGCTTCATGGGCGGCAATCTGGGTAGCAATCAGTGGGCGGCACAGTTGAGAGGCACTATCCCATTGTGATTGACCCAAACATTCTTTTCAAAGGGCGGACCTTCAAAGGGCGGGTGATGCGAAGCGCTTCAGGAGCGTTGGGCAATGTCCAGCCACTCCGCAATGATGGGAGAGGCGATCGCCAGTCTCACCGCATCCCCATGCTCCATCGGCAAAGTGAGTTGGAGCGGTAGCTCAGCCTGGATTTGGTCCTGGTCAAGCAGCGGTTGCAGATCGTACTGCCCCACATGCGGCTCCGGGTTTTCCGCATCCGTAAAAACTCGGCTGGAGGCGTCGGCGGCGGTCAGGGTCGTGCCGAGGGGGTTGGTGAGTTGCAGGGGTTGGGTGCGATCGATTGCCGCCGCCCCCGGAAAACCGACGAGCCGCAGGTACATAGGACTGGTATTGTCAGGGCGGAGGCGCTTGAAGGCGATCGCCTGCCACCGATTGCCATGCTGGTCTTTCAGGGTGTAGCGCGACTGGTAGACCACCTGCCCCGGCGCTTCCTCTAGCTGACGCACCGTTGCCCCGGCAGGAGCGATGGGAGCCAGGACGAGAGCGACGATGAGGACGAGGGTTCCGGCGATCGCCACCCCACGCCGCCATTGGGCTGATACTAAATTCTGCGCCCATCTAATGAATGGGTTGGTGGCTGAAATCCCACGTTTCAGGGGTTTGTCGTAAAGCATTACCTGACTCCTTGAAGCGCTACAGAACATGCGGTTCTTCTTCAAATAAGCACTGACCCATCGAGCGCCAACATAAAATAGCGTCAGCTCAACTTAGGCGTTTTCTGGAAAAGAACATACCCTCGTCATTCCCGCGTACGCGGGAATCCAAAGAGACTGAATGACTATGACCGATAGGCTTGCAATGGATGCCCATTTTCATGGGCATGACAGAGCGCTCCTGCTCGCGGGATGTGCTTTTGCAGAAATCCCCTTAAATGGAGAACTTAAATGAAGAACTTATGCTTGACTGTAACATAACTATATGGTTATATCATGTAGAATGTTGCTTATTTGAAATGGTAAGCGGCATAAAACCATGTTAGGCAAAAGGTTTGATCGCCCTCTCTAGACTGGTATTCAGCCATTTCTATCGACTAAAACTTATCCTGTTCACGTCGTTGATTTCTTTTCTCGATAGTCCACTATTCTCCACGGTTTTATTGAGATTTGCTCCTCACCCTTTTGCTTAGAATTGCGCTGACTCTGCATTCTCTTGTGCCTTTATTTCACAGTTTTCTTCGAGTTTTATGTCTACAACTGCTGCTAAGAAATCCGCTAAAAAATCGAAAGGAAAGCGATCGCAATGGATCATGATCTGGTTTTTTCCGATTATTGCGATCGGCGGATTGTTCTATCCATACTTGGGCTATCTCATGCCCATTATGATGGCGTATCTCATCACAAACTCTTACTTTAAAGCGCGCTATTGGTGTGGCAATTTGTGTCCCAGAGGCGCATTTCTCGACATCGCCATGCCCCATGTCAGCCGCAATCGCCCGTGGCCCCGAATGATCACGAAAAAATGGTTTCGGTGGGGGGTGTTTGGGCTGTTTATGAGCGTGTTTATCTCGCGGATGATTGCGACGGGAGGTAATTTGCTGGCGATCGGCGGTGTGTTTGTCAGCATGTGCGTAATCACTACGGTGATTGCGGTTCCGCTGGGGATGGCAACCCGTCCCCGTGCCTGGTGCTCCTTCTGCCCAATGGGGACTTTGCAAGAAGCTCTGGGCAAGTTGGGACAAAAGCACACCAAAGCTAGAAAGCAGAAAGCGGCTGCACTTCAGGCATCTCAATGTAGTAACGAAGGCTGCTCTGGTTCCTGTTCGAATTCTTCAACCCCTTGTGATCATTAACTTCAATCCTTTTCTGAAAGAACACTTATTCAGAATAGAAACTTCCTACATCCCATTCAAAATCTGCTCCACTTTTTGAATGAGCGATCGCCCCTATCTATTCATTTCAACTTGATTTCAACCAAGGATTCATTTGCCCTATGTGGAAAGCTTTAGCACTCATTCAAAAGAACCTGGTCTGGTCAATTCCAGCCGCCATGATTCTAGGAATTGTCTTTGGAGCCATCTTTGATCCCAGCTTTTTGGAAAGCTTCGTCATTCCCCTCACCTTCCTGATGGTTTATCCCATGATGATTAACCTTCAGGTCAAAGAATTACTATCGGGGGGCGACTACAAAGTGCAGTTCGTTACCCAATTAATCAACTTTGGGATTGTTCCCTTTGTGGCGTATGGGATGAGTCAAGTATTTTTTGGCGATCGCCCCTTCATTGCCCTGGGGTTGCTGTTGGCAGCCCTCCTTCCCACCAGCGGTATGACGATTTCCTGGACGGGTTTTGCGAAGGGCAATATTAGTGCCGCCATCAAAATGACGGTGGTTGGCTTGATCCTCGGTTCCCTTGCCACACCGTTCTACGCGAAATGGTTGATGGGAGCCGTGGTTGAGATTCCGCTGGCTGACATCTTCCGCCAAATTGTGATCATTGTATTCCTGCCGATGGCGTTGGGGATTGCGACGCAACGGATTTTGATTGCGACGGTCGGCAAAGACAAGTACCAGAAGAACCTGAAGCAAAAGTTCCCGGCGTTTTCGACCCTGGGCGTGATTGGCATTGTGTTTGTGGCGATGGCGCTGAAGGCGAAGGCGATCGTGGCAAATCCAATGATGCTGCTTTCCTTCCTGGTTCCCCTGGCGCTGCTGTATTTCATCAACTTTGCCCTCAGCACCATTCTGGCGAAGTGGTTGTTTGACCGGGGAAACGGCATTGCCCTGGTGTATGGCACGGTGATGCGGAACCTGTCCATTGCCCTGGCGATCGCCATGACCGCGTTTGGGCAGGACGGCTCCGAAATCGCCATCATCATTTCGATGGCGTATATCATCCAGGTGCAGGCAGCGGCGTGGTACGTCAAGTTCACCGATCGCATCTTTGGCGCTCCCGAACCCGAAGAACGGGAGGCGGTTGCCTGAGGTCATGTTCCCGAATTCTGAGAACTGGCGGGTGGGCGATCGCTTTCTCGACCTGCGCACCCACTGGCTCACCCTGATTGGCGAACACTGGCAAACCCCCGATGGCGAGGAGTTGGAATACTGGCGGGTCGAGAAGGCAGATTCCGTTATCGTGCTGCCCTGCCGGAATCAGCACTTGTTGTTGCCGCCGCCGATGTTTCGTCCGGGGGTTGGGCAGGCGTCCCTCGACTTTCCGGGGGGACGTCTGCCCAAAGGCTTGCGCCCCGAAGCAGCGGCACCCCAAATTTTGGCAAGGGAATTAGGCGTGGAGGAAGGGGCGATCGCCCAACTGCTCCCCATCAACACTCAGGGATGGCACATCAACAGTTCCTTCTCCAACCAAACCCTTTTCGGCTTTATCGCCCACCTCGCTCCCGCCGCCACCATTCCTTCAGCGCAACTGGGCAAAAGCATTCCCGTTACCCCAGAGGGCATTCAGAGCCTTCTGGCAGAACTTCAGTGCCTCCAATGCCGCGCCTTGTTGTTGGAATGGTGGATGCAAAACCCCACGGCACCGAATTTCGAGGGATAATAAGCTATGTTCATGGCATTCAAAAAGGCGAAACAACGTGGCTTCTATCCAGGTTTACGGCATTCCCAACTGTGGCACTTGCAAAAAAGCGTTTCAGTGGCTCGATAACAACGGGGTGGACTACGAATTCATCAATACAAAAGAGCAACCCCCGTCTAAAGAAACAGTGCAGGACTGGATTTCGGAGTTGGGCGCAAAGCCGATGCGAAATACCTCCGGGCAGTCCTACCGGGCACTGGGACCGGAGCGCGACGACTGGAGCGACGACCAGTGGGCAGCGGCGTTCGCAGGCGATGCCATGCTACTCAAGCGTCCGCTGTTTGTGAAAGACGGGAAAGCCGTTCTGGTGGGCTTTCGGGCAAAGGATGACGTGATTCGGCAGTCGCTTGGTCTAGCCTAATTTTAGTTTCCCAACGTGAGGGAAACACCATGATTGAGCTGCGGCATCTGCGATATTTCCTGGCAGTGGCGGAGGAGTTGCACTTTGGGCGTGCCGCCGAGCGGTTGCACATGGCGCAGCCTCCCCTCAGCCAGCAGATCCGCCAACTGGAAGCAGAACTGGGGTTCAAGCTATTCCACCGCACCCGCCGCCAGGTCGAACTGACCGCCGCAGGGCAGAGCTTTTTGGAAGACTGTCAGGCCATCCTCCAGCGGCTCGATCGCGCGATTCAGCGAGGACAGCAGGCAAATCGGGGCGAACTGGGGCAACTCAGCATCGGCTTTGTCAGCTCTGCCACCTACAACGTGCTGCCCCAAATCCTGCGGGAAATGCGAATCGCCCTCCCAGAAGTCACGCTGAAGCTGCGGGAACTGACCACCGACCAGCAACTCGCCGCCCTCAAGGCGGGACGGTTAGACGTAGGCTTCGTGCGCCCTCCCGTGGAAGAGTCGGGGTTTGAGGAACTGACGGTATGGCGTGAACCCCTGGCGATCGCCCTCCCTGCCTCCCATCCCCTGGCAGCGGACCCAGAAATTCCGCTGCGATCGCTCACCCCCGAACCCTTCATCCTCTTCCCCCGTCCCCTTGCCCCTGGGCTGTATGACCAGATCATCAGCCTGTGCCAGCAAGCCGAGTTCAGCCCCAACGTGGTGCAGGAAGCCGTGCAAATGCAAACAATTATCAGTCTGGTGGCAGCGGAGATTGGTGTCGCGATCGTCCCTGCCTCCCTCGAAAACCTGCAACGCACCGGGGTTGTCTACCGTCCCCTGGTCGAGCCAACACCCCAGGCGGCGATCGCCCTCATCTGGCAGAAGCAGGGGCGATCGCCCACCTGCGATCGCTTTTTAGAAATCGTCCAACATCTCGTTTCCACCCAGTTAGGATCACGTACGAAATAAAATCCAGACTTTTTGATGAGAATGCCGCACTTCTCATCAAAAAGTCTGGATTTTATTTTCAGTCTTTACGCTAAAAAGCTGTAATTTCTTGCTTCGCTCTCTTGCTTCGCTCCAAAGACACAAAAACAAGCATGTGTATGATAGTTAGCTAATATGAACGGCAGAAAACTTCCCCTTCCCAGGAAGCAGGCTTTTTCTGAGCGTTCAATACGCCCTAACCAGAGATAGGAATCCTCATGCCAAAGTTTCTTCACATAGGATGTGGGCTGAAACAAAAGAATCAAACGACCAGAGGCTTCAACACGGATGCCTGGCATGAAATCCGTTTTGATATCGATCAGAGTGTCAATCCTGACATCATTGGCACGATGGCAGATATGTCGGCTGTGGAGTCCGAATCGGTTGATGCAGTGTTCTCCAGCCACAGCATTGAGCACCTTTATGCCCATGAAGTGCCCCGCGCTTTGTCCGAGTTCCTGCGGGTGCTCAAGCCTTCTGGCTTCTTGGTCATCACTTGCCCAGATTTACAAAGCGTGTGCGCCCTGATTGCCGAAGACAAACTCCTGGAACCCGCCTACACCGTCCCCATTGGACCCATTTCTCCATTAGATATTTTGTATGGACATCGCCCCTCTCTGGCGCAGGGCAACTTGTTTATGGCTCACCGTTGTGGCTTTACGCAGCGGGTCTTGACCGGGGCTTTGCACAATTGTGGCTTTGCCAATGCGGCAGTCATGCGCCGTGGCACACCTTATTTCGACCTGTGGGCACTGGCAACCAAAACCCGAACAGATGAAGGCACATTGCAAGCATTAGCCAAAGAACATCTGCCCATTCGAGGTAAAAAAATGAGGGTATCTCATCCTAAAAAGCCAGAAAGCTAATGGGGTTGAAGTTGGAGATGCACAAGGGATGAGGGCGATCGCCCCACAAAATTGAGATGAGTTGAAGAAGGGCGATCGTCTCTCTCAATCTCGATGCTTTGTATTGCTCAGGTAGCTTTAGCTGGAGTACCGTCTGCATCGTCTAATTAATTGTGAGCAATGAGTTTTGTAGGTGTTTCGTCATATAAACCTGGAATAACTAGCCAGAGCCACATCCGACATTTGAATAAGCGCAGAGGTAGTAGTTCTTCTGGGTAGACTTGCTGCCCATGTCCTTCCCAGTGCCCCAGGTGAGCAAGTTGTTGTTTTGCACAGGGTGGACAGAGATCCCCCGGCTTGCCTTTGTCAGGACTATAACCAGGAGCAGTTTCATCCAGAGGCACCGGATCGGGTAAACGTCCATGATTTGAATAGGGGCAGGGCTTACCATTGAGTTCTGATGAGAGCACTCCAGAACAAATCAGTGTGTCGGGATAAATTTTCCCATCAGGTGCAAGGAACAAAGCTTTGGGAGGAAGGTTAACACCGCTCATTCGCACCACCAATAGAAATAAATGTCAGGGGTACACCTGATCTTCTAAAGGCATTATGAACGCCAACCGGACATTAGTCAACTAATTTTTCATAAGGACTTATGTAGTTGAGTCAGTTTTAGGGACGCGGAGTGCCCCAAAACTCCCTCAAATAGGTAGTTTTCGTAAGAAGAGCGTAAGTCCTATTCATTTTTCTGGAGGAGATATCTGGAAATTGGATTGTTTGGCAATCAGTTCTAAAAACTTTGCAGTAGAGCGGTCGGGATCATAAGCGCCGTTTTCCCATTCGCTGACGGTTTGCCGCCGAACCCCCAACTCCTGGGCAAATTGCGCTTGTGTTAAGCCCATGTGTTTGCGAAGTGCTTTAATAGCATCTTGCTGCCAGGTAATTTGCCCGTCGGTTTGTTGGATGTTGTATTGAGCTTGGAACTTTTGGAAGGTGGCTGTTTGCTGAGTTAAGTCAACGGCTGCAATATGGTAGCTTGCGTTGATCCAGGCTCCGGCTTGCAAGGCACTTGGGCTATCCCGATTGCTCCACCAGTTTTTCTTGCTCCGTGCTGATTCAGGCAGTGAGCAACCCATTAAGGTTTCGATTTCGGCGAAGGTCAACGTAACAGTTTCTTGATTACAGCCTTGCAGATATTCAAACAGTGGGTAGTACTTGCTGCCAGGTTTGATGCTCATGAAAAGGATTGACTAAAGGCTCATGAAACGGGCGAAATCCCAAAATCTGAGAATAGCTGGACATCGAAGTCTGTGTACTTTTCAGAGTGTTGACAAGCCGTTGATCTTGAGTCAGCAACGGGACTTTGTTTCGTTGTGACAGGGCAACATAGCAAGCATCTTAGGCAGGAATGGCAAAAGCCACGCTGAAAGAAAGGGCTGCTTTGATGTGCTGTTTGCAGAAACTCATCGGGAATGACTAAACTCATGGCTTGTGCATCACGCGACAAAAGGATTGATAATTCTAAGCTTGCCTTCAATCAGTTGATCATGCTGCATATCTTCAGAGTAGAGAATGCCGCAATTGCTTTGTAGCGCAACTGCAATGATCAGGCTATCCCAGTAGGAATATCCATATCGCACATTCACATCAATTGCAGCGAACACATGGTTGACATCAGCAGTAATCGTTGTGAATTCTGTTGTCAGATCTTCAATCACTCTTCTGGCATCGGCTTGCGAAGCCATACTCTTCCGCACCAAGACATAGTAAAGCTCTCCCAAAACTTGGGTGCTAATGAGAATTGAATTGAAATTTGCAAGAATCAGATCTCTAGTTTTTGCAAATTTCTCATCAGGCTTCATGGAGTGATAATAGACCCAAAGATTAGAATCAATGAAAACATTGGCGGTCATAGAGTTGTTCTCTATTAAATTTATAATCTTCAGGTAACTTGATTGAGTAAGTCTTGAGCTTTTCAAGGAACTTTTGTTTACGCTCCTCTAAATTAGTCTCAGTTGAGGTTGAAGCAACAGGTTCCTCGACCAGAATCAGGGTAAGTTTTTGACCTTCTAGAGCCGCATCGAGTTTTTCATCAAGGATTAAATTGCCGTTGTGGTAGGTTGCGTGTAGGACTTTGTTCATTTATTCTCCTAATTTGTCGATAACGTTTTGCTACTGATAAAAATATGGGAAGAGTTCTGTTTCTGAAATGTAGCGGCAAGCCTGCCTGTAAATTGCTCGACAAGTTCCTGTATCTAGCTGGCGATGATTAGGAACAGTGAGCGTTTCTTTGCCTGTCTCGCTGATCGACGTAGTTTGATATGGCTTCCTCTTTGACTGTAGACCTGAAAGCCAAATTGCTCCAGAATGTCAACAATTTCAGTACCTGAAAGGCGTTTAAGCTTAGGCATAGCTGGGTTGTAACTCAAAGGTCACTAAAACTGAAGGATGGGCGACTAACCCAAACTCCACCGGATCTTCACCCTCTAGATGGAGCGCAATGGCTTCTTGCAGGTTTTTGACCACCTCATCCAGGGTTTCGCCTTGTGTTACGACTGAGATTTCTAAACATTCTGCGACATAGCCGCTTTGTTCGCCCGGACGAATGAAGGACTTAATTGTTTGTTGCAATTGCATGGTCATAACTCTCACAAAAATAGATGTTTACTCCACTATCTCCTCACCCAAAATCATCCGTTCTACTTTCGCTTTTGCGGCTGAAACGACGGCTTCGGCTTCACTTTGTAACTGTTTTGCCTCACTACGATAAGCTTGCATTCTGCTAATTACTTTTTCCTGTTGGTCACGTGGAATCATGGGGACTAGAATTTGACCCGTTTCAGTAAGACTCAAGTTCCCTTGTGCAACAGGTCTTTTCAAGGCACTGATTTGGATCTGACCCGCAGGACTACTTAAAAATGCTTGTAAGAAATCTGGTAATAAATCAACGGTTTCACGAATTCTAATTCTAGCAAGCGCCTGATTTGTAACCAATGGAGGCTCAATACCTTTGACTACCGCAGACTTCCCGATAGTAGCTCCTACAATAACTAGCAAAATATCGCCGTTTTGAATTGCTGCTCTTTTCAGAGTTTTCGCAAAAGCTTCTGAAACAAATAGACAATCATCAAAATTTATCTCTCCCGTGTCATTAAGATTCTGAACTCTTAGAAATGGAACACCTGTGTCAAAATACTTTGAGCCTAAAGGGGTTGCACCACTTGTAATTTGTTCAGAAAGCGACTTGAGAGGAGTTAATTTAGAACTAAACTTCTTCTGCAAAAGTCCAATCAATCCTGTGTAACAAGTATTGTATAAATCCAAGTCAAATCGTCCACCTGCCATTCTACTAATACTGACGGTGAAGTGCTTTTCATCCTTTAATTCAGAAATTTCTAAATCAAGTTCTTCAAGAACAACTCTGCTAGAACAGCTTAATAAACTCTTTGCTTCTTCTAACTTTTTCTGCCGATCGCCATAAGCCTCCTGCATCACCTGGGCAATCTGGTCTTGGAGCGATCGAGGAGGAATTGGTATTAAAATGCTGACAGGGAGACAGCGGTGGTCAAAAGCGTTATGTAGCGGTTGATGCAGACTGCTCCGACAAAAAAAGATAGGTCGAAGTTAGTACACCCAACCTATCTATTAAATATGATAGCTAAACAATACCAGAGCATTGTTCAAAATGAACTCAGCCATGCCTCATATTTACTTCTAACGCTCTTGGTGGCG
>Ga0208218_1000311_pt1 | contig 25651 bp, 18 predicted proteins | sample HotLakmasection3_FD_184726 | JGI IMG/M metagenome (GOLD analysis project Ga0208218, IMG submission 184726) | Hypersaline microbial mat communities from Hot Lake, Washington, USA - Section #3 (SPAdes) | ecosystem: Environmental > Aquatic > Non-marine Saline and Alkaline > Hypersaline > Microbial... | reverse complement strand
ACTCAAGCACTTTGGCCTCGGCATATTCTGCTATCAATTCCTGTGTATCTTTTTCGACGCTGTTCGGGCTGACAATTTCAATAGTCAGTAGAGGGGGGTTATCGCTGAGGAATTCGGCCTTGGTCTGTGCTCTAACAATTTGCCATTGCGCTTTTGTACAGATCAGCAGATCAGGGTTACGGCTGTTATTTTGGTTGGGAATTTTGATCTCAGCACCAGACCTGACTAGCCAGTCTGGTTGATGGGCGCGAAGGTAGGCTTTGAGCAAGTCCCCCAGGTCTGAAACGATATCCAGATGTCGTCCCGTGGGTGGAGCCACTTCAATAATTTCCCCATTTACGAATTCTGTCCGTCGCCCGTCATAGGGAGTGAGTAGATATTGCTCAAAAGTAAGCTTTTGTTTTAGCTCTGGTGGCATCAGCTGATCATCCTGAGTACTGCCGACTACTAGGTGTTTCCTTATTATTGTCAGCTCATCGCTCTGAGTTCAGCAATAGTCGCCAGTTGCTGGGTGTTGGTGTGAGTGTCGGTCGCGATCGCCCCAATGCGGCTATTGATGGACTCCAACAAGGAGACTACAGACTGAAGGGCATTATCGATGCTCTCTAGCCGTGGCGATACGGCAGGCAGGACGTCATCGGCGTTAGTCATTTTCTCCCTTCTCCTGCTTAGCCTGCTTAACGTCTTCAAATGAGGGCGCGATCCCATCTGCGATCGCCTGTCTTATGCCTTGTTCCAGCAGATTGGTGGCGATCGTGGTGGGCTTGCTGCCTTCTTTAGCAGCCCACAGGTCTAGCACTTCAGCGAGGCCATCTGCAACTCGGCAGTGATAAGACTTGCTCATTTGCGAATCGTGATCTTTACCCAGCAATGATATCCCCTCCTATGACCAATTGCTAACCAATTAGTTGACAACCTTGAAGCTAGTGGATATGCTCTCAGATGTCAATCAAATGACAACCAATTAGCAACTAATTGACAACCAGTTGATAAAGGTTTTGACACATGACAACTCTCGCAGACATCGCTCGCAATCATGGCGTCACGCCCCAAGCTGTCGGCAAATGGCGCGATGCCGCCCTCACCAAATATGGAGAGCTGCCTTATGAGCAGGTGGGCAAGCGCAAGCAGTACACTCCCGACGCTGTCGCCAAAATCCTCGAATTTGCGCCTTCTCGGCCCATCCGCCGCGACTTCCCAACTGGGATGACAACGCCAGAACCGCCCGCTGTTAAAGTTCCGGTCGAAATTTACGAAGGCAACGACTCTACCGCGCTCGATATTCCTGAACTGCCGGAAACCGTCGATTTAGAGCAATTTCGCCGGGAGGGCTCTGTCGAGATTGACCTTTCAACCGCCCAGGCTGCGATCGCACTCACCCAACAGCTCGGCACCGCCATGGAAGCCGACATCGCCCAGCGCTGGCAACAACTCCAGGCTACGCAAAAAGCTGCCAAAGACCTGGCAAAAGCCACTCAGGAACTAGATCGCCAAGCCATGGCCTATCGCATTGAAAGCGGCATCCTGGCCAAGTTACAGACCAATGAATCCGAATCGGTTCAAGAACTCTTAGCCAAGGTCCAAGCCCTGGGAAAGGGACAGGCCGACCCGCAACCCAAAAGCGGGGCATAGCTTTCGCGATCGCTGCCTTTGCGATCGCGGCCCTCACCACCATCGTTTTGATCCTCCTCATTCCTCACCAAAACCATGAGCGCACAACCCATCCAACCCAACGCCTTCCAACTGACTCCCAATCCCTCTGAACTAGACGTGCAGCTGCAAGCACTGGTCGATACCTACGGCCTGGGGGCCGTGGGCGAGTCCTTAGCCCATCAGTACGGCAAAACTCGCGTCATTGCCGCTACGCTCGGCCAACAGCCCGATACCGTTTCCTGCATTTCCATCCAGCACCCGGCCCCGCAACACCCAGCTCCACCCAAATCATTGGCAACACACCATCCTTGGGCGCACGATGTGCTCGGCGACATTGCCGAGCAGCTCACCGCCATCAGCGAACACCTGGAACACCAAAGCCACAACCATCCGCCGCTGGCCCCTAAAACCGTCTTGCTCAATAACGCGCAATCAGCCCTGGGAGTGGCGTTTAACTGCATCCGCCTCTACCAGCAAGACCCTAATCGCCCGCTGGGTCATCCCTAACCGCCCAACTCACCAAAGCCAAGATTTATCACCTTAGCCAAGGAGATCCCATGCCTCGCAGTATTCGTGACATCAAAGGTGCCACTGACAGGGCCGCCAAGCGATCGCCCGGTATCGCCAAAGCCGTCCAAACGGGAGCCAAACCCACCGCCCAGGAAAGCGTGGCCCAAACCCTGGTGCAAAGCGCGGCCCTGGTGCGGGATGAGCATTCCAAGCCACCGATCCAAAACCTAGAAAACGTCTCTAGCCTCTCACCGACGGACTATACCCAGGTCTCCGGCAACGCGCCGGAGATTGCCGATCCCGAATTCAATCGGATGCTCGCCGCCATTCGCCGCAAGATTAACGGGGTCAAAATCATGCGCGAGAATGCCATCCTCGGCAATGAGGTCGAAGGCCTGCGCGGTGATCTCGCCAAGATGCTGACATCCCGCGTCAAAGCCGCCACGGGACTGGAAGGCGTCAGCTCCGAAGTAGCTCGCCATGAAGCCCAAATCGAGACCACCCGCCTAGAGCGCGAGAAAACCCTCCATAAAGCGCTGGAAGCGGAGGGGCTGGAGGGCCTGCGGGAGCTGGTGACGCAAAAGGCCCAGCAGGAACATGCTTTCCGCTCCGCTCAGATTGCTCGCCTGGAGCGCAAGACGGCCAAGCTGCTGGATGAGGACATCAACACCGACAGCGCTGAACCCCTCCCGATTGGGGCGGATTACTAGCGACATCAAACCGTAGACAACGCTGTATACAAAACAGGCAAGAACATGCAATACCGTCGGCGGTCGCCACGACTCTGGCTCTGGGCACTGGTAGCCATGAGCGGCTTTATGGCCGGTGCCCACTGGGTGGCTCGCATTCAGGGCAATAATGCGCGAGCAGGCTTCACCACTGGCTTGCTCACCGGCTCCGTGCTGGTCGGGACGATCTCGACGCTGCATGGCTACCAGACCCACAAAGATCACCGCAACGAAGCACAAGACCTGCGATCGCGGCTCCATGCCCTCAGCTATGAGCTGACCCACACCCAGCGCCTGAAAGACGGGCTGGAGACCCGACAGCAGGCGCTCCAGAGCCAACTGACCGAGACGACGCAGCAGGCCCAGAGCGCGACAGCGGCCCTGGAACCGATGCAGCAGCGGGTCGTCGTGGCCGAAGCGGCGGTGGCCGCTTTGAATGCCTCAGAGAAGTCCTTAATCGAAAAACTCCGTAAAGCCGAAACGCGGGTACAGTCCCTCCAAAGCGTAGCCACAGTTAACCGCGAAGCAGACTTTAAGCGGGGCCGCACCTACGAACGTCGCGCCGCTGAGCAGCAGGTAGCCAAAGCCCAGCAGGAGAAATCGCGGGCGATTACAGTATTGGAACAGCAGATGGCCGAAACGGTGGCTGCGCTGGAAACCGAGCTAGCAGCAGCACGGGAAGAGATTCAGGAGTGGGAAAGCGAGTTTGAAACCCAGCTCCAACGCCTGGGCGATGAGCAAGAGCAGGCCATCCTGGCGCGAGTGGTGGCCGAGGTCAGGCAAGACTATGAGGCCCGTCTCAAACAGGTCAGTCAAGCGATTCCCAAAGCCGTGCAAAAGCGCTGTGACAAGTTTCGCGAGCAGTGGCTGGCCGAGCTGCGATTGGAGCTAGAAGCTGTCACCGCTGAGCGCGATCGCGCCTGCCAGCGGCTGGAGCACTACGAGCGCGAATTTGTGGGTCTCGCTGCCGATGTGGAGCAGCTCAGTGACACCGACCTGCATCAGGCCCTTCAGGCTCAGGTGGAATCCCTTCAGGGAGCCCTGGAGCAGAAGAATCGCACCATTGAGGATTACCAGGCTGCGATCGCGGATCTGGAAGCGCCCCGGTTGTTTCCAGGCGGGTATGAGCACCACCGGGGCAATCTGCTGATTCGTCATGCCCACGGCCAGGGCATCATCCTGGATGCCCTGCACCGCAGCCGCCACACCGAAGCGGGGCAGGAAACTTATTACTTTGCCGCTCGCCGCCCAGAACCGCCCCGCGAGGTCTTAGCCAAGCTCAACGGGCAGGCCCTGAAGCTTCAGCACGAACTAGATTCTAAGAAAGTTGTGCAGTTTGAGTACGATTCGGAATCGCTCACCTATCGCTGCGCCATCCAGATCTTCCAGAAGCGCCTGACGCGGGATGAGATTGACCGCAAGTGGCTCAAGGCATCCAAGTTCAAAGCCTTGGTCAAAGATGCCTGTGCCTTCCGCGTATCGGCCAATAAAGGCGGCTCCAAATCCCCCACCGTGCGCAATATTTTGGGGGCCAAGCTGCTGGAAGGCGAGAAGTTCAAGCTGCGGCGGTACGACCCCAGTGCCGGGAGTCGCAAGGACTACTGGCGCATTGCGCCCACCTGGCGCTCCTACCACGATGCCCTGAAGATGGCGGCGGAAATCGAGAGCCTGATCTTGCGAAGGCAGCGGGAGAAGAGTGCTCGCAATGGCGCGGAATTTGACTGGGTGTACTACGTCATCGACGAGCTGGACAACACCATGTCTACCCTGGCCGGGGAGAAGGTGGTGGAAGGGGAAGAGGAAATTTCAGCGGCCAAGGTGGTCATCAACGCGATCGCGAAAGCCGTCAAGGAAGGGGAGCACCTGCAAATCGGCATCATCATCTGCACCCAGACGCCCAACGTCATGCAGCTGCGCAAATCCGAGGTGATCGACAAAGCCTTCTTTAACAACCTGGCGCAGATTGTCGTGGAAGCCAACGTGTTTGACTACCTGGCCGCATCCACCGACCAGACCAAGAGCGCCCGTTTAGCCAGCGACTACCGAGCGGTCTACGACTGGTGCGACAAGGAGAACGAAACCATCACGGACGAGGCCCGCAAATATCGTCCGGCCCTGTTCGTGAACAAGGGCAAGCGGGAGGTGGTTGAGCTACCGCCGTTGGGTGAATTTGGCTTTGACAAGTTGGAGCCCAGCCAGCCCTACGACTTTGAGGAATTCAACGCTTATGAGTATGCCGGGGCCAGAAGCCTCGATCAGGCGCTGTTAATGGCCTCCAAAGAGCAGGTGGAGCGCACCAGCCTACTGCCAGCGCGATCTCCAAACACCGCCCAAACTGCCCCCAATCGAAGTTTGGACGGGGGCGATTACCAAACGCACCAAAGTAACGGGAATGTGGCTGTCGCCGTCGATCCAAAGGTTTTGCCCAAAACCGAAGGGGCACCGACTTGCCCGATTTGCGGGGATACGCTCAAGCCCAACGGCAAGGGGCGGGGTAAGTACACCGGCATGAAGCAATTCGCCTGCCGTAGTCAGGACCATACATCGGCGATGGGTGGCAAGACATACTATCAGGAGTGACATGGATGCATTTGGATTTGCCGAGTGATGAGTTGATGGCGTAGATTGTGGCGCAGGGGTTGCCGTTTGACTCGCTGTATTTTTACGGGTCAGAGCAATTGGTTCATATCAGCTATGGGCCGCAGCATAAGCGCGATATTTGGGCGTTTACGGAAAAGGGAATGCCAGGCAAGAAAAATCTAATTACCTTTGCGAATAAGTTCTAGTCGTTCAAGTTGCCTGGGAGCATCAATAGCCTTCCAAATTCTTTCAGCCTCTGCGAAGGAGTAGGCTGCTTGCTCATATTCGCCTATCTCCTTAGAGGTTATGCCTTGTTGCAAATATGCCTCTGCCAAGTCACACTTAGCAGAAACCTGTTTACACAAAAGGATAGCTTTTGCTAGCAATTCGAGTGCCGTATCGAAAGAATTTTGCTTTCTGCGAATTTCAGCCATCGCAATAAGCGCCTTAGCTTTAGCCTGCCAGAAAGAGCTAGAATTGGCGTATTGAATTACATCTTCAAGCATAGAAATGGCTTTCTCTAGAAGCCCGATATTTCCAAACGAAATGCCCATATAGATTGGGATATACCCTCTTCCCCAAGTCGATAACATACAATCTTTTGAGTTAATCCCTAACAACGCCTTCCTTAAACAAACTTTAGCCTTTTCTTTTTCCTGAGAAGATACAAGAAATGCCAAATATGAATTGCAATTGACAATCATCTCTAAGTAAGGAGTTTTAGAATACCCTAGACTAGGTGAAACGTCCTCTGGCTTCTCTATACTCTCTTCCAACTCTTGCTCGGTCGAAAATAAAGAGACATTTTTAAAATATTTTCTGGATTCTTGCAAGCAGGATTCAAAGAAGTATTTTGCCTCAACTAGTTCGTACAACTCAATTTTACAAAGCCCGATATTAAAAAGAGAATGAATCAATCTTTTTTTTGAAAAAAACTCATCTTTCCAAAGCAATTTGGTCTGATCACTGTCAAGAAAAATATTAGCTTCAGTTCTGCACCTCTGATGGGCACTAATAGCTTCATGAAGATTTCCAGTCAACCAATAGCAATCTCCGATTATATTGTACAAGCCTGATAATAAGAGACTTTTATTGACAAAGGGCAATATATCTCTGATTAGTTTTATGCATTTCTGTGATAATCCCAATCTATATAATGCGATTCCCAAGGCTTCAGATCGTGTTTGTCCCCAGGTGCTTTCTCTCCGGCTAATGAGAACTTCACCAGCCTTTTCAAAGCTTTGAACTTCTAAGTAGTGATAGTAGCTTTCAAGAACTTTCAAGGCATCTTCAAGCTTTACTACTTTAGTTACGTGAGATTGCCAAAAAGCAGCAGCTTCAAGATGAGATCTTTCCCAGAAATGAGAATTTTTCTTTAGTCGGAGATTTGCTTCCTCATGAATATAAGGGTGCAATACAAATTCACCATCTTCAACCTCAATCAGTCCGCTGCTTTTCAGGATAAAAATAATAGATCTTCTATCGTTTTCCTCAATATCCCATAATATTGCTTGCAGTGCTTCATGAGGGACTGCAGATTCTTGATACCTAAAGCAGCCCATGCGACAGAGCAAATTGTAGGCATTAAAATTTCTCAATTTTAGTCTGTCGAATTGGTATTTAATTAAATCTTTAACATTTTCACGGGAATCGGATCTGTCTTGATAGGGATAGTCTTTCCAGTAGCCCATTAGTCCGGTTTTCCGATATTCTGATGCAGATTGGCGGATGTTTTTCATGGCAAGGGCATTGCCGCCAAAATATCGATGCATTTCACTCAAGACTTTGTAAGCGTCAGGCTGATCCTCAAAAACATCAAAATATTCTGACCAGTCAGCGATGGAAAGTGAACTTAACTTGTATGTTTCTAGATCTAATCCTTCACAAAGTAATTCTCTACTAGTTATCACGAAAAAAGATTGCGTTAGTGGGTCGCAAGCCACTTGCTCAAGAAAAACTTTGTATTTCCAATGTTTTTCCAGAATTTTTCCTTGTTCATCTAGTAGAGGCTCAAGGTTGTCAATCCAAACACCCCAAGACTCATTGCGTAGCCTTGTTTTGAATCGATCTAGGGAGACTTCAAACTCTTGACCTGGTTCTTCTTGTAACTTGCCACGCAACTTTGCTTGTATTTCATACTCAATGGATGTTGTCATCCTCTCATCACGTGTTAAGCGAAAGTCTAAGATTTTAGAGCCAAACTTATGCTTAAGGTAATGAGATGCAGTCTGGGTTTTACCAATCCCCCATTCTCCCCAAATTAGAACTGCCTTAGTTCCGCGACTTCTGAAACGGTCAAGAACTGCAAAGTCATCCTGTCTTCCTACAAAGTCGGGAATATCGTTGTCCTTACTCTCGGTTGCTGAATTCGATGACAATTCTGTTTGTGATTCTTCTAGACTTAAGCATTCACGAATATTAGCAATGAGAGTTTTCTTATTAGTCTTTCGTCCTAAAGCTTCAGATACTTTCTTAAGTGATTCAGGACCAATATTATTCTTGATAGTTGTCTCTGCATAGCCAATTTGCTCAGCAATCTCAGGGTACGTCTTCCCTTCCCAGCAACCCTTCAACACAAGCCGCTCTGCTGGAGATAGAGCAAGGTCACAGGACTGTAATCGTTCTTCCAGGCTCGCCAAGACTACCTCAAATTTCATATAACACCCATTGAGCCACTCAATTCTAGAGTTCCCAACCCTGTGAACTTAACTTTTATAGCCTTAACCTTAACTAACTGTCTGAGGGCAACTCACTAACAAAGCTGGCTGACTAAACCCATGTGGGCAAGGCATTGTGAGGGTGTCAGGCGCAAGTCTGGCAGCCAACTAAGTAAAAGGAAAAAGCACATGTCCACTCACTCTCGTTCCTACAAGGATGTCTACGGTCAGCACGTTGTTGAAATGAAGTCGTCCGATGGCAAGACGGTTGGTCGCGGTACCTCCTTCGAGTCAAAGGATGCTGCCCGCGCTGCGGCTCAGGCCGATGCCAGCAAGCGCAATCGCTAGGGCGGCCTAGACACTGCTTTCCCATTGAATACACCTACCGTTATCTACCGGGTATTTGTCTTCAGGGGAATTGACAAAGCTATCACAGGGAGAGGGCTTAGGTTGCTCTCTCCCTTTTCTCCCAGAAGGTCTACAGCGAGGTTGAACGATGCCGAGACTATTCCGAATAGGTTTTCGCATTCCTCCTGCCGCCACAACAAGCACTCTCTCGACCACAACAATTGCAGAAGTCGTTGAACGCATCAATGGCCACAATAGAAACCAGCGTGGACGAGTGAAAGTTGGAGGAGTGCTGTGGTTTGCGGTATCTAGCAATGGTCAGAGCATTGAAGTCGGACAGATCGGTCGTGTCGTTGCAAGAGACGGCGTTTATCTCAAGGTTGAGGAACTGTAAGGGTTAGCAGAAGAGTTGCTCAGTGAATAGGGTCAAGATTCACACATTGCTGCGGACTAACCAATATCCCCGCAATTAGGAGAGACGGGTTGTCCTGGTCGTAGTCGAGGTAACGGACGTGTAGGTCGCAGAAGCGATCGCCTTGCGGAAACTCTAGCAAGCCAAATCATGCGCCCCTCTACACCACAGCAGTCTGAACCATCTCTCGTTGCCGAACTTGCAAAATGCCCTTCGCGGTCTCTTCAGCCGCTGTTTGGGCTAACGCTTGCCAGTCATCCTCAGTGAACATTTTCGCCAACCTGGCGATCGCTTGCGATCGCACAGTCTTCTGCTCAGGAGCAATCTTCTGGGCGTCTTCTGTCAGTAGAGCTTCCAGCCAGGCGGCTTGTTCGGGTGTGGGCTGCTGAAGATGCTCAAACAGCCGCCGTTGCGCTTCGATGTAGACGGCCTCAAAGCTCAAGCCCAATTCCCAGGACTGAAGCCATGTTTTCAGCTCTGGCAGCAAAATCGATAGCAGTTGCACCTGGCGGCGCTGCTGACGAAAGGCAGCTGGGGGCACGGTAGCTAACTGTTCAACATAGGATCGTAGACCCAGACCGGCTTCAACCTGCCCACCGCACTCGGCTTCAATCGCCTCAGTTTCTCGCACCCAGGCGTCATCGTTGAGCAAATCCAGTAAGTTGCCCGTCTTTTCGAGCTGCTGAGCCAAAATCTCGTCGTTCATGGAAGCTGCCTAACGTTGTAATGCCGGGTACTCGAAGTATACCAATCCGTCTTTATCCAGGTCGGGGCCATAGTCAGCCATATTGTTGAGGTGACAAAAGGCTTCAGTTCTAGGGAGTGAGTGCAGGCCGACGCGCCCACCATAGCCAAGCTCTACGCTGCGCTGAAGAAGCAAGCTATTTTCGAACTAAGTATTGCAGGATTAGGATGTCCCCGAAGAAGCTCCTCACATGCTGCGCCCAAAATGTTGATGGTTGTAAGTGCCTCCGGATGGGATGAGTATTATGAGAAAAATTAACTACCTCCACCTCGAAATATATGTTTTGGAAAAAGTCTCCTAAATCAGAAAGACCCAGTCAGTCACAAAGCGTCAGCAATGTCACCCAGACCGGGGGCATGATGCAACTAGGGCAGGCTGGGGGTGATCTGCAACAGAGCCAAACAGGGGATCTGCAGACCCAACAACAGGGCCTGACAGGAGCCGAGGTAGTAAATCTACTCGAACAGTTAGAAGCCGCCGTTAAAGGAGCTGCCCTCGACCCAGCCATCCAAGAAGAACTAATAGATTACCTACGCCCAGCCAAGCGAGAAGCGGCGAAAGAAACGCCCAATAAGGGATTGGTAGGGCAAAACCTGAAACAGGTTAGCGAAACCTTGAGCACGCTGAAAGAGACTACCGAAGCAGGCAAAAGCTTATGGCAAACTGGAGCGGAAATCTTGAAGGCTGTAGCCCCTTGGATTGGGGTAGCTGTTGGATTCTTTGGAGTGTGAATTCTAGGACAGAGGGTACGGGCAGTAGGCAGAGGAGACAAACGCGATAATGACAGGGCAGGACCAGCGTGTAGAGGGAAACCAGATCCACGATAGCCAAGTCCAACTCAATCAAGCCGGACGAGACACTGTTAGTTTTCAGAATAGCCGCGATAACCAGGTCACAATTAACAATGCCCTGTTTCAGTTTGGTCGATCTACTTCACCTGGGCTGAACTGGCATTGGGCTGAGCGGCTATTAAAAGAGAAACAACTACCAGAGATTCGTAAACGACTGATTGATACGTTGGGCAGAGAAAGAGCACTCTTAGCAGTCAACTTCAAAGAGCAATTTGGGTGGGTTGGACGATCTTCCCTGGAAGCAGATAGGGTTTTACAGATTGAAGGAGAGGCAGAAACCACTCTTGACTCTCGACAGCTTTTGATTGAAACCTTTGCCAGAGACGATATTGCCCGCAAACTGCTAATTCTGGGAGCACCAGGCTCTGGTAAAACAACAGCCCTACTCAGTTTGGCAGAGCAATTGGTGTGTGGTGCTATTGAGCAGCCAAAAACGGTTATACCAGTATTGTTCGAGTTATCAACTTGGAGTCAAGATAAGCAGAGTATTCGTGATTGGTTGATTGAGCAGCTTTATGATCAGCATGGTGGTAACCGAAGAGATAGACTCTACGAGCAATGGCTAGATCAGCAGGTGTTGTTACCACTGATGGATGGCCTCGATGAATTAGGGTTTGAACGACAACAAAAATGCACACAAAAGCTAAATGATTTTGCGGGACAATATCCACACCTCGCGGTATGTTGTCGAACTAAAGAGTTCGTCCAAGCAGGTATTAAGCTAAACACTTTAAATGGAGCAATTCGGTTAAAACCGTTGTCAGATCAGCAAATTCAAATTTTTCTTCATTCTCAAAATTCATCGTTGTGGTCAGCTATTGAAAAGACTCCTCATCTGCGACAGCTCTTAGATACAGCCTCAGAAGGAGATCCCGGACTACTACGAATTCCATTATTCCTAGCTCTGGCAGCACGAATTTATATCCCTGAACATCCTTTTGAAACAAAAGAAGAATTACTTACTCAGTATATTGATTGGCAGTTGTCACAGGATGTGAGGGAAAGTGATCGCCGGAATGAATTAGGAAAAAAGTCTTGGGCTTATCCAACTCTGAAGGATGAACCTGACAGACAGAAAACGCAAAAAAAGCTAGCCTGGTTTGCACGAAAGCTGCAAGAGTTCAGGCTTGTAGAACTAACAATCGAGCATATTCAGCCAACTTGGTTAGAAGCTCAGCGGGAGAGGAAACAATATCGGCTGCTTATCACGCTACTAGTTGGGCCAATTATTGGAATACTTATCGGAATGTTTGCCGGGCTACTGTTTGGGCTTTTGTTTGGACTAATCTTCGGGCTAATCTTCGGAGCGATAGAGGTAGAAGAAATATCACTGTCAGAAACATTTAAAATGCCAATGTCACTTGATGCAAGACGAGATTTTTTTAAGATTTTTAGAATATTGCCATCTGTCGGGCTAATCTTTGTACTGATTTTTTCGCCACTGAGCGCAGTGTTTGGCGATCCGCTTGTCAGTCAGATTCGATTTCCATTTATCATTATGAGCTGTGCTCTGCTTCTTGGAATGCTGGGAGGGATATACGCATCAGACTTGCAATCACGACCTCGCCCTAATCAAGGAATCTGGAACTCACTTCAAAGCTTCTTTTGGACCACGGTGTTCAGTTATCCGCTCTGGGTTATCCTCTTATTTTTCTACAGTAAACGTCCCTGGGCTATTTCCCAAGATGCCCAAAACATCAGAATTATTTTGAGTGACGCTTTACGATATTTACCTCAGTTTCTGGTACCCGGTCTTTTTGCCGCATTGATGGGTGGTTTGATGTGCGGAGGCATAGCTTGTGTACAGCATTTTTGCCTGCGGTGGGTACTTTGGCGAAACGGCTTCGCTCCTTGGAATCTTGCTCGATTCCTTAACTATTGTGTTGAGCGCCGCTTGTTACAAAGGGTAGGAGGACGTTACCGCTTTTTGCATCGAGAACTCCTAGACCATTTTGCGAATATGTTTTGAGAGCCTAGAAAAACTAGGGAAAAGGGATTTTATTGCCGAAGTCGTGCCTCTTCAAATACTTTCTCGGCAAAATCTGGATCTTCTTGCATTTTCTTAAAAAGAGCAGGCATTTTGTCATAGTGCTGTTTGAGAAACTGTTCTTCACTTTCGGGAAGACGACCAGCAAGATAAATCAATTCCTCCTCGTCTAGTTCTAAAATCCGAGCGATCGCCCGAATCGCATCTTCCTTCGGCGGATAGTCAGCTTTATCATTCTCCAGCTTGGAAAGGTAGGTAAAGTTGAGACCTGTAGAGTCTGCCAGCTCTCGTTGGTTCAGCCCTTTGGCTTTGCGGGCCTGGAGAATGACCTGGCCAAACGATTCATCGGCGGAGTACTCTCCTGTAGTCTCACCGGTTTTCTTGCTGCGAGGGGAGCGTTTACCTTTGCCCTGGACTTCCACCCAGCCGATTAGTTGAGTGGAAAAGGCTTCTTCAGATTGGGTCAGACCTTGCTGCTTCAACTCGCGGTTGAGCATAGGCTCCAGATATTCATGGAGAAGTCTCTGGCGCTCTTTGATATTCCACTTAGGAACTGCTGGAGCCTGCATCAAAACGTCTATGCCTTTTCGTTCTAGGGCTGGGAGACGTTTTCCATTGGGGTTGGTGGCGAGAGACTTCAGGACAAACTGCTGTTCGCCTTTCTGGCCCAGCACCTCGACCAGCCACCAGGTGAGGACACATGGCATCTCATCGTCACCGATGACGGATGCTCCTAACTCTTCAGGCACTACGTTTTGCCATTTTTGTAGCGCTTTGGCCATGATGGGGTGATCTAAACCCATCAGATCGAGGGTTTCGTTTTCGCAGGCTAATTCTCGATTCGTCGTGAACCGTAGCAGTTTGATGCCTTGTTCATCACGCAGCTCGAAGACGTTGTCGTCGATTCGAACAATGCTTTGCTTTTGGTCTTCCAGAGCGGCAGATAAGAAACGAATGATGCGGTCTAGGCTGGCACTAACATCGGCAAAGGGCTTGTAGTCATCGAGTTTGAACCCGTCGAGGTCTTGAAACAGTTCAAACACGACCTTGCGGGCCTCTGCTGCATTGGAGAGAGCATTTGCCAATTCGTGCTGAGTGCGCTTCAGTTTTGGATCGGACAAAGCCTCCTGGTAAAGCTTGTCATAGCTCAACCGTTCAGATAACTGTCCGAGAATCTGAGCTTTGAGGTCTTCAGCGACATTGCCATTCTCGTCAACCTTGCCCACTGCTTTCGCGATCTCCTGGAGTTTCTCGTCTAAGAGCAGGAAGATTCTGCCTTCAATCGTGTCTGAGAGAACCAGGTTATAGACCTGAGCAGTGTGATTTTGGCCATATCGGTGAATGCGGCCAATGCGCTGCTCAATATCCATCGGATTCCAGGGCAAATCGAAGTTAAACAGCACCCTAGCGAACTGGAGGTTGATGCCTTCCCGGCCTGCTGCCGTACAGATCAGCACTCTAGGGCCATGCTTTTGTCGAAATTTGCGTTCCGCAGCGAGCTTAGAGCCATGATCGCCCCCTCTCAGGACAACCACACCCTGGCCAGGGTAGGTGGTTTCAATCTCTTCTGCGAGCAGATCAACAGTGCCCAGGTAAGTGGCGAAGATGACGATTTTTTCTAAGGGGTCTTGCTTCCAGAGGTTGCCGAGAGCAGCGATGAGTTTTTCAACCTTAGTTTCCCGGCGAGTAGGGAAGGTCTCCAACAAGGTATTAATGCGATCGCGCTCCTCTGGCAATGCGATTTTGACAAAGGAAACGGCGGCTGCCTCCGCTTGGCTGGCATTAATTTCACCGCTGTAGGCATCTGAGCCAGTTTCCAGTTCCCCATCATCGATTTTTTTGAGGATAGCGAGTTTGGCGTCGGCCAAGATGCGATCGCATTCCCCCTGGCCCATAGCGTTGTCACTGAGCTGATACATCTGGCGAATGAGCTGCCGTGCTTCTTCGAGAAGGCGTTCACGGTTGTCGATGTCGAGGTCTTGATCTCGGAGAATGGCTTCATGGATAGTGAGCATGAGCAACCGTCGCCGGAGGGTCAGGCGCACTGCCGCAAAGCTAGAAGCGGCAATTTTCTGAAAAATTGCCATGATGAAGCCTAAGGCACGGGCCTGGTTGCCTTGCTGCTTGGCCAGGTCGAAGCCATCTTGCAGGTACTGGCACAGCTCAGTGTAGAAATGCCGCTCTTCGTCGGTCATAACAAAGGCTTCGGTATGAACCTGGCGACGGGCAAACAAGGTTGAGCCATCGGGCTTACAGGCGTCGGCTTTGGTACGGCGAAAGATCACTGAGTTCAGACGATGGCGATTTTCTACCATGTCGTCTTGATTCTTGAACAGGGTGGAGTCCAACAGGTTAACGAGCATCCAGAAGCGGAAGTGATCGCCCTGGTGAGGGGTGGCTGATAGCAGGATCAGATCCCGTGTATGCCCGGTGAGCTTTTCCGCCAGCTTGTAGTTCTCAGTTTTCCGCACCCGGTTGCCGCTCTTATAGGCATTCAGGTGATGAGCTTCATCAAAGACGACGAGATCCCAGGTCGGCGCGTTGAGAAGCTTTTTAATGCGGGAAGGCCGCTTCAGAGTGTCAATGCTGACAATCAGATAGTCATGCTTCTCAAAAGCGTTGGACTTGCGGTCAAAGACATCGCCCTCGCTGCCGAAGACCTCAAAATTTAGGTTGAAGACCTCGTTGAGTTCGCGGTGCCAGTTATTGACCAGACCAGCGGGAACCACCATCAATGCCCGGTTGAGTTCTGAGCGGCTAGCGAGTTCTCGCAACAGCAATGCGGTTTCGATGGTCTTGCCTAAGCCGACCTCATCGGCAATGAGATAGCGGCGGGGGCTGTTGGTAGCGATGCGGTGGGTCAGCACGACCTGATGGGGCAGCAGGTCAATTTTGGCGGCGGTGAGGGCGGCAGCGCTTTCCATCAGGGGGAGGGCGTGGGCCTCGTGAACGAGCCAGAGCTGCCGGAGCCGATCCCAGGTGCCTGCTACGTTTTGAATGATGCGCTCGTTTCTGGAGAGCTGGGGCGTAACGCTAGAGAGCGGCAGTTGCCGTTCGCCGCTGCCAAAGAATACCCGTACATACCCATTGCGCGGTGCTTCGAGCACCACCCCTTCACCAAATTCGCTATGGGTAATGCGCTTACCAGGTTGGAGGCTGACTTCGAGTAGTTGGTTGTTCATAGTTTTACGAGGGAACTCCGGCGGGGGGCAATTAGGAAATGCGGTCAAGGTATAGGCCCAACCAATCGGGGCCTTCGAGGTCGGCGCTGGGGTCGGCGGAGCGCATGATGTGCCCCGCATCAGCTTCGGCCCCAGCCCACAGGGCTCGGCCAATGGCGAGGGTGGGGCTGTTTTTCCCGGCCCCGCAGCGCCAGTAATAGGAATTTTTTGCGGGCTGAATGAACACGCGCTTTTGCCCTTGGGGCAGCCAAAAAATCAAGCCTGCTTGCCGTTCGTATTCGTCTTGAAAATCGAGAATGGCGGGCTTGATTTCTTCTTCTAGCCAGCGCTGGGCATCAGTGGGTGAGAGGCTATCGAGTCCCCCATCGAGTCCGGCAACGACGAGGGTGTCACCATTGTTGGAGGGTAGGTCTTCGGGCCACTGGTTGCGCAGACCCAGAAATTGCCGCAGGGAGCAAATTTCCGGTTGAGCGGCAATTTTGCCCAGGGTTTCAGCGTCCCACAGAAGGGAAACACCGGCTCTACACCAATTGGGGTTTTGCACGAGTCGCATGGTGATTTACTCCCCAAAAAATGAAAGTTGGGTACTCACTTCTTGCGGGTGCTTGCGCTCCCAGGCTTGCAGAATGCGAAGGGCCAAAACAGCGGCTTGGCGGATGTCGGCGGTGGCCCCTCGTTGACTGTGCCAGTCGAGCAGGGCGCTGAGGGCCTGATGGGGTCGGAAGTTGGGGTTTTTGAGGGTGTCGTTGGCATTGATGCCACTGCCCTCAAAGCAGGCCCCGATCAAAATCATGGCCTGGTCGTAGTCGTTGGTAATGCGCTGGCGATGTTTACCCTGCCATGACTGAGCAATGTCGAGCGGTGAAGTCAGGTAGTAGATTTTTTTGCGCTGTTCGCACCAACCCCGTTCTTCAAACTCTTGGGGAGAAATGCCAGTACCCCGGAGATATTTTTGGATCTGATCGCGAGGGAGTTCGGTTTGGCCGTCGAAGATGCGAAGAAACTGGCGGGTAAAGGGTTCGGCATCCACGGGAGGCAGCACATCGTTAGTGCTGTTTTCTTCATCCAGTAGCTGGAAGATGCCGACCAGAGCCTCTTTGACGGAAATGGGTTTACCTTCATCGACATAGACTTTGCCGTAATGGCGCGAGTAATACTCCAGCGCTTTACCCCGCTTGATGACCTGTAAATCGGCCTTGGGTAAACCGGCTTTTTCGTGCAGCTCTAAAATGCCTTGTAATTGACGCACGGAACGCAGCACCTCACGCCGCATTTTTCCCCAGCTTACTGATTGAGGGACTTCGGTTCGTTTACGGCAAACATGAACGATATCATACTCAATTTTCTGGGAACCAAATTCCGCATTTTCTCCTTTAGTTTCATCTGAACGAATTGGGTAGGTTTGTTCTAAATAAAACCCCGCATTAAATAGGCTCTCTAGAACAGCAATCCAAGGCTCATCATCACTATGGTGAAAAGTAAATGCTAGTAATCCCCCAACCTTTAGCTTATGGAATGCTGTTGTCCAGCACTTTGTAAGAATATCTTTGTAAAAATCATCTGGACCTTCAGGGTTTCTAGCCTTGTTTGCAACAGCTTCCAATGCCTTGGGTGTAAATTTGTTTTTAAACTGCTCGGAATATCTGCTTTCGAGAGTTATTCTCATCCAGGCATAGAAGAAATCAGACAATTCTGCATACTGTAGTAGATCGCCAAATGGAGGATCTGTAATAACGAGATCAAGCGTGTCTCCCGGCACCGAATCAAGATCAGTAGCACTACCACATTTCACAACACAATCAGTACTGTTAAAAGGTGAGTCATTAATGCCTACCTTAAAGCTTTTAGTGCTGATTTCCTGGGACAAGAAATCAGGAAGTTGCTTTGCAACAACTAATTCATTAGGTGTCTCAAGCCAATTTAGAGCTTTCCTTAATAAATCTGTGCAAGAGTTCCAGTTCCCTCTACCTAGATCTGAAAAAACCGTATTTTCAACCACAGTATTTTTAGGTCTAAAATTGTTTTTTGCAAACTGTGGCTCAAGCTTATCAGCCTGTATATTCCAAATAGTGAACATACACTGATTTCTAAGATACTGTTGAAAGGCACACAGAACAACGTCTTTAACAGCACTATTATGCTCTTTAGTATTAGTACGCTCCATGGCTTTAAGAATTTGACTGTGAACCAAAAGCTGTCGGCTATTAAACATTTTTAACCAGTGAGTATAGCCATGATCTCTGACACTCCAAAAATCGGCTTCCAACCCATATGGCAGTTCTGTAACTGGATACCAATTTTCTAAATCATTGTTCTTGCGTTGATTCCACTCAAGTGTAGCAACATCAAAAATTTTGGAATCACTAATAGAAGAGAAGAAACGTCCTTCATATGGCCTTCCCTCTAAATCACATTGTGGGCAGTATGCTTGAATCATAAATGGAGCAAAGGGTAAATCTTTTTGAAAAGCACGAGCACTCTCCAAAACATCCTGCGCCTTACCACAACTTCCACAAGAGAAATGTGACTTCTTAGGAATAGTGCCTATGTTTGGGTTTAATGTGATTTCGCTTTCTTGAAGAAAAATCTCTTCAGGCAATTTTCCCCTAACTTCAATAAGTTTCATTTTGCTCGCTCGCTCTTGATACCAGGCGACCGTTGCTTCAGGCGTATCCATAGCACTTCCACCATACTCATGACCATCTGCTGTAGTTTTCGGTGATCCGGTTAGCCATTGAGGATGTACAAGCAGCGATAGTGAAACCTTCTTGTTTTTCCATTTTTGGTTCACAATGCCCTTTGACGGCTGATGATGTCCGCAATGCGGGCAAGTGACATGGTTCTCAGCATCTAAAATGGCATAAGGCGCTTCATCCTCCGCCACTACTAGCGAAACCCCAGGAGCCATACGCGCTTCATCACGTTCTTCGTCAAAGGCTTCACCACATTCATTGCACTTTCGACCCAACCAGGCTTTTACCGTTAGGGTCTTCACGGCCATCACTGGCTTCGTCATGATCGGTGTGCGATGGCCGCAGCCCGTCACCTGGCAGGGGCCATGCTTCGCCCAAAACACATAGATGATTTCCGGCCCCCGATAGCGATAATCTTTGCGTTCTTCAGGGCTTAGGCTGAGTGGGTCAAAGGCATCATCCATCACCTTCCCCGTCGAAAGCTGAGTCCATTTGCCCTTGTGCCCTCGGGGGCAATCACAGGCATAGAACGGCATAATCTGGGGCTTCACTTCGGCCTCAATATCTGCCAGCAGGGCCTCCACCTCTTCGATATCAACCTGAGCCAACTCATTCTTCACCACAAACCAGGCGACCGGGTTCAGGTCTACCCCAAACATCTGCATTCCCAGGCGCGACCCTTCCACGATCGTGGTGCCACCTCCCATAAAAATATCGGCAACTTTGAGATGGCTCAGCACTCCTTTCTTCTGGTGGTTGGCGTAGTACACATCCCAGACCGCTTTCGCCGCCTCTGCCGGATCCTCTGGAGCCTTCATCGATGCCGCTAACAACAGCGCTCGAAAAACGCTAGAGCGTCGCCGTGCCCACCATTTCGACATCTGATAGATCGGCTTGCCCGCATTCCCCTCGATCGCCGCAATCTGATTGATCGGCAAAATCGGAAAATCGACCTCTAAGCAAGTCTTGGGACGATTAGGATCAGCAAAATCGACCGTTTCCACGGCCACCGGACGGCCTGCCCCGACGGCTTTGGCAACCTGCTCGGCTAACCACTCTTTCTTGGTTTGCTTCTTCTCTTTTGCCATGTGCCGTCTATCCTTTGCTGAGTTCAATAAATGGAGATGCCACCTCTAACACACTGAGCCCCCCGTGGGTCAGGGTTGGATAGCCGCCTGAGCTGCGCCATTTGCGCCGACCCAACACGTATCGATACGCACCCTGGCGAGAGTTCAACACCAGGTCCACAGGCGGGTGCCAACCGCTGGGGTTGTCAATGTCTTTCGACCAGCGGCCCCCTTTGAACATCCCTTTCAGATGTTTGGCCTGGTCGCCGTCAGTATCCGCAAACAGACCGCTGGCAGCATACCCATGATCAGAAGTAATGACTAATCGTCTCCCCGTCGCCAACCGCTCCACAAGCGTCCAAAAATCATCGCTCGTGAGTTGCTCTTGGGCTTCTTGAGCCAGCTTTTCTAAGCCATAGCCCGGTTCACCCAAGTCGTGTACTCGTTTGTCTGGCCAGTGATGCCACAGTACCCAGTCGGGCTCAGCCCCAACGAAACTGGCACAATCAATCCAGGGCAGATCAACGCTGTCGGTGTGGGCTCCCGATAACCGATGAGATGCACCGGCTGAATTGTTGGCCAGAGCCGATCGCTGCGAAAAGCCAAGGGCCTTAGCAAACGGTGTCGTATCAGCCGGGAGTTCAGCCCCAGTCACCTTGGTCTGGATGATATTGAAACCTCTCGCTTCGGCCCCTTGCAGCAGCCAGGGCACCTCTCGTAGAGACAGCGCATCCAAAATCAAGATGGCTCGTCCGCCCACCTGGCTGGCCCACCAATTGGCCAGGGCATCAGCCGTATGTTCGACCGTTTGGTCATACGCCTGCCAGAGATCCCAGGCCGTAGAGGCCAGCAGTAAATCAACATCGCCCAGTTCGCGATCGCGCTGAACAATCGTCTGGCTGACCTTGTTAGAGGGCACCGGCTGGCTACAGACCTGCCACGCATGATCAAAAAGCGCTGCCCACCCTATGGCGGGGGTCGCAGTTCCTACTTTTTGAAGGAGTTCGAGTGGAGCAGCCATTACCCTTCCTCCTTATCAAGTTCGAGTGCGTAGGTGAGTCCGTCAGGTAGATTTTTCAGCAGTTTCTGGAGCTGTGCCCCAGTCAAAGCGTCAACGCTAATGGTCAGGTTTGTAACCTGCGAGCCAGGGTTAATCCCCCACTCATCGGTCGCTTTCGCATAGAGGTTGAGGGCCGACGTAGCTGGGGTTGAACGGCGTGAAACCTGTGCCGGAGGAGCCGTGTCGAAAATTGACCCACTAGATGTAGAGGTACCCGTGCCGTTCTCATGGGCTGTGGGGTTAGTATCAGTTGGGTTGGGATAAGTCGTCCCCGGTGTGGGTGCCGTCGCAGTGGAAGAACCTCCGGTTTCGGTCTGTGGAATCGTAGTACCGCTCTGTCCAGAATTAAATAGACTGGGCTGAGTCCCTGGCTGGGGGGCAGGAGTCCCAGAGGAAGAGGTCAGGCCATCGGAGCTGGGCACCGCTTGGGGTAATAACAAGGAGGTTTCGTCCAGGTGCTTGCCTGTGGGCAGCTTCCCCTTCATTCGATGCCAAGCGGCATCTTCGTCTTCGCCGGGTTTAGCCTGGAGCGTTTCCATGCCCCGCAGGTTGATGGCAATTTTGCCTTGCGTGCAAAGGCGAATCAATTTCTCCTTGGTTTGTACTTCGCCCAGCCAGGGGATGCAGTCTTTGCCGCCCGGACGTGGTTCCTGGAGTTCCCTGAGCAGCTTGCCAACGGAGTCGCTATTGGCGGCAGCTTCCAAGACGTACTCTTCAAAGTCTTCGGGGATAAAAATGTCTCGGCGGAGTCGATCTTCAATAGCCGCTGGAATTTTGTCCCCTTTAGCTTGCAGGCTCTCCACCACAAACTGGCAGCGATTGGGCTCGGTATAGTTCCAAATTTGAAGAATGGCAAAACGGTCAAACCGCCCCTGTAGGGCTTCTTGGAGCTGCTTGTGATACTTCCTTTCTAACTTCTTATAGTCAGGTCCCCATTCCTTGGCCTTGAGTACGGCCCGTGACAAAACGACCAAATCGCGATCGCGATAGGCATTTAAGCTACCCGCTTTGGGCAATAAGAACCGAATGGTGTTGCGATATTTAGGCACATGGTCTTTCAACCAGGTGCCCAGGCGCACGTCTAACTTATCCAGCTCTTCGGGCACGACCAGAATGGGCAAGCGGGCATCCCACTGGTCTGGATGATCTGAAAGATCTAGCTCACCCCAAGGGTCGCTGAGCCACTGAGAAGGTAGGACAATCACCCGAAAATCTCGCTGCACATCGCCACTGCCCCCGACGGCATATCGAATCTCACTGCGAAGGTGTAACCGATCCGAGCCATCCGTAAACAGGCGATCGTTGCGGGCATAGGCCATGAGCTTGGTCTGGGCATTTTCTTCTTCCAGAAAAACCAGGCGATCGCCCTGGGCGTGAATATTGAAACTATTGTCAGCGATCGTGTCTAGCTCGACTTGAAAGGCGTTCTCGTCAATCGGCTGACTGCGCGTAATATCAATCTGTAAAGTGACGGGGTCTGCCCCGGTTAGGTTACTGACAGACAAAGAGCGTAGCCACAACGCCCCAATAATTTCTGAGAGATGAGGAACTTCATGGTCAGGTTTCTTAACGGCGTCTCGTACTGCGGCTAAGTTGCGCTGAGCTTTCTCCCTCAAATTGCGATGGTGCTGACTCGCGACTGAATCAAGGAGGGAGGCAATGCCGCTGGCCTCATCATCAACCCGGAAATCAGCCGCAGTAATGAGTGGGTTATCGCTATTGCGTTTAAAGAGGTCAGCCAGAATTTTGATCAGGTCTCGGGTTTCTTGGGCTTCTGTCGCTACCAAAACCTGATCCTCCAGGAGCTGGAGCAGGTGAGGCGCAAAGGGCCAAGATTCCGTAAATTCCTGTCGCCGACGTGGCTGGTCGGTAGGCGTAACCGCTTTCAAACGGCAATACTCGGCCACATGAGCTTCAGTGACTCCGTTAATATCCTGTTCTGGAACCTGCATCCGATTCTCAAAGAGCCGGTGGAGCAAGAGCTTTCGCCGCTCTGATGCGGCATTAGGACTCTTGAAATCAATGGAAACAGGATTAACTCTATGAATTTGTTGATAGGCTTCTGTACTGCCGTTTCGGACAGACACGACTAACGCGAGTAAGTCAGGATATTCTTTAGCAATTTCAGAAAGAATTTGAATAAAGCTGAACGCCCAATGGCGGGCGGGCAGTCGTTTCGTATTGGTTAGCGCGTCATACCAGGTTTGGAACTCGTCAAGAATTAAGACGATCGGCTGTTTCCGCAAGAGTTCCAAAATCAATTCATAGGGAAGGATATCGGTTTTTCTATCGCCCATTCCTTCCCATTTGCCCCGAATGAAGTCACCTTCGGGATGTTGTTCCAGAATGAGATCCCATAAGTATTTGTACTTCTGGCGGTTTAGGTTAACGCTGATGACTTCAGCATTGGTGCGAGGTTGGAGACTGGCGATCCGATCATTCCCAAGCTGCTCAGCCCAGAATTGCAGCCAACTTGAGAGTACAGATGGATTCTGGATGGCATGGTGTAAAGCCACCATTAAATGAGATTTCCCCTTCCCCCTTTCACCAATCAGCACGACTGGTCGCCCTTCGCCTGGTGCTAGTGCTTCCAGTGACTTGAGCAGATCTGTTGAAGGATATGTAATCGCTAGAAACCCTTCAGCAGTCCACTCATGGATATCTTCCAATTCAATTTGCGTATGCTTCAGTCGTTTCTTTTGAAACTCGGAACGCAGCTTTAGGCCCAACATAGACACGCTCTAAATAATTTGGCAACGGCAGGCACCTGATTCAACACGGAGCAAACCAGCCTGCCACCTGACTTTTTCTAAGGCAGACTGAGCGGGGGCAGACTCAGATGAACCAATAGTACCCAAAACTTGAAAAAAACATCAACCTTTACTTGACGTAAAAATCAACTAAGGCTAGCTTAGGGGCGAGTTGACTAAAAAATCAAGTTAGGAGTACCGCCCATGTCTACTGCTGTTTCTGTATCCACCCATGCCCAGGCCCCCTCTTCCGCAGGGCAATTGAACGTTTTTGACGCCTTCAGTGGTAGCTCTTATCCACTCGGAGTCCCTTTTGACATGCTGGTGGATGTGCCTGTAACCGTAAAACAGGATGAAGAGCGCTTATCTGATTACCTAATTCATGCTTTAAAGGTCGGATTAGTCGCCTTTACTCAGGCTGCCGTCAGTCTCGATACGACTGAATATGTGTCAGCCATTCAAAGAGAGTTCGAGGCTTTTCGGCAATCCCTGCATCAGTTGCAAGCTGAGAAACGGGAAGAGCTAGAACGGTTAATCGACCAAGAGTTGACGGGTGAGAACTCGGCTCTGGCCACGGAGTTGAAGAACTATCTGGCAGACGATGGCAGCTTCGCGAAGGCTTTGGGGGATATTCGACGTCAGCTGGCCGATCCAGAGAATTTGAGTAGTATTCCAGGTCAAGTCAGGACGCTACTATCGGATATTTTTGAGCGTGCTGACTCCCCATTCCGCAAAGCCCTCAGCATCGCAGACCAGGATTCGCCTCTTTACCAAATGCTGGAGCATCAACGACGAGAATTATCGACTCATAAAGCTGCGATTACTCAACTACACACCACGCTCCAACAGGAGGTCAAAGAGCAGTTTGAACTAATCAAGAACGGGTTGAACATTCAAGAGCTGCTTGCACGCCAGCAAGCAGAACAAGCTGCACTGCTGGAAAAGAGTACGCAGAAAGGGCGTCCCTTCGAGGTGGTGGTAGCTGAATATTTGGATCAGGCCAGTCGATACAGTAAAGATATCGTTATCCCCCTCAATGATGAACTGGTTGAAGGAACTCGTCGAAAGATTGGTGATGTACTGATTGAGCTTTTCGATGAAACGGCATTTGATCTAAAAATCATCGTTGAAACCAAATCAGGTCAATACAACCTTGCTGGAAAGCGGGGGCTCATGAAGCAAATGCAGGAAGCGATGGAGTTCCGGAATGCCCAGGCTGCGATCGCGGTCGTGCGGCGAGACTACATGAAACAAAATCAGGCAGTTTACAGTGAAATGGGGAACAATCTCACGGTAGTTGCTGTGGATCCAGAGAATGACGAGTTTGGTCTTTTACCCCTTGAGCTAGCCTATATTTCAACTCGCTCACGGCTCATTGTCCACAACCGAAGAGCAGACGATGAGCCTCTAGATCTGAATGCCATTCAGCGAACTATTGAGCAATTATCAACTTGCTTAAATAATACTCAGGCAATGAAAACCAACTGTACTGCGGCTAAAAGTAGCGTTGACAGGGTGTATGCAGACATTCATCAGATGGAAACTCAAGTTAAGCATCAGCTATCAGTTCTCCGGCTTCAACTTGGGATGCCATAAGTTACTCAACTCCGAGAATCTATCAATTCCTGTAATAAAGCCCCTAACCTAATACTGGTAGGGGCTTCACCTTTTACCTGTGTATCTGCGCAGCCATCACGGATCGCGAATTCTATCGATTTCGGCTTGCGCACACTTGGCAACAAGATTCATAATGCGTTGAATCTTTTCTTTTCTAATTAGCGCCTCAATGAATACATCTTGCTCATCTCTCGAAAGCTCATTAAATTGTCGTAGCAAATCGTCGATCGCTCCTGTAGACCTCGCAGAAGGGGTCGATTGATCGAATTGCATAAATTGCAATATCTAGTCTCATCTCACGGTAGATGATAATCACCCTGTACAAAGCTGATGAATGGAAGCACAGAGGCTTCTCTACCACTAACGAATCGTTAGCAAAGCAAAATAACCAAAGATGTTTTTTCTCGTTGCAATTTATTACACTGCATCAAGAAAAAATTTATCTTCCCTCCTCAGCCAGATTTTCCGAAGCACGACTAATGGCAGTTGAGGTATATTTACCGACTTTGCCGATAAGTTCCGGCATATCATCGAGTTCGCAATACTGCATCAACTCCATGAGCAGGACCATGATAGATATGACCTTACTTCCTTGCTCATGACGCTCCTTGGAAAGCGCTCCTACTTCTCGAACCAACTCCATCAAACTCTGATCATCACAGAGCTGGAGCAGCGCTGAAATGATTTTATTGGGAGAGGTCTCTTCATCGGTAAGGGCATCGTGAGCCAAGCCATCGCCAAGATTCTTGTAGAAGCGCAGGTAGACATCCGTCGGCATCGCATCTAAGAGCCGCTGAAAGGTCGATATCCG
>Ga0208218_1000299_pt1 | contig 26290 bp, 26 predicted proteins | sample HotLakmasection3_FD_184726 | JGI IMG/M metagenome (GOLD analysis project Ga0208218, IMG submission 184726) | Hypersaline microbial mat communities from Hot Lake, Washington, USA - Section #3 (SPAdes) | ecosystem: Environmental > Aquatic > Non-marine Saline and Alkaline > Hypersaline > Microbial... | reverse complement strand
AAGTCACAGGAGAGTGGAGCCTAGTCTGTTTAGCATTCAACTTAAAGCGGTTGCATCGGCTTGAGGTACAGAGATCCATTTCTCCGACAGGCTGCTAGGAAAGATAAGCAAACGAGCCACAGCTATCCACCAAGGTTGGTAGCCGTGCAGCCGCATGATTTCGTCAAGCTTACGAGGATTGTGCAAGCATAAAGCGAGCAATAAACTTTGAAAGCATAAAGTGAATATACTGCTCACTTTATACTTTCAGTCATAATCACTGGCATGAACTATTGATATCAACAATGCGGATGGCGAGACTCGAACTCGCAAGGCAAAGCCACACGCCCCTCAAACGTGCGCGTATACCAATTCCGCCACATCCGCGTAGGGTTGCTCAAGCTAAACATTCCAGCTTGGCATCCACCAGCATAAACCATATTGAGCCAATCCTTCAATTCCCTGAATGATTCTCTTTGCCAGCAGCAAGGCTTATTTTGGAATCAAGCCTGAAAATGGCTCGTTGTCGAGCTTGCGGTCAGCAAGCTATTTTCAGGCTTGAAAGCCGAGAGTTCGCGCCTGTCGGACGTGAACTCTCGGCTTTCAAGCCATATGGTAGAAGCTGGATTTTCCCTACAAGACCTTTGCCATTTTTCTAAAACCTTTGGAGTGCTCCAAGAAATAAAAAATGGATTTTTTTCTTGCCTGGCTCTTGATTTTGCGGGCGCAGCACGCACGCAAAATCCAAGGTTTTAGAAAAATGGCAAGCATGTTGTCCCTAAAGTTTGTTTTGTTTTACGGAAAATCACGGAAAATTCAGGGAATACTCATGGGATGGGTTGATACGACCTGTCCGCTCGATGTGTTGGCATTTGCGCTTCTGGTTCAAACCTCTACCAGTTTTTTCTAAACCTGATGACGAGTTCCATCGTGCCCGAATCCAATCGGATCCCTGCGGAGATAGAACCTCTGATGCGGCGGTTGTTGCCAGCGGATCTCTACGTTCAGGTCTGGTTTGATCCAGATACCGACTGTTTGATGCAGGCGTTTCACCATCTGCGAACCTTGCAGCGCGTGTTGCAGGATTATGTGCCCCGTCAGGTGGCGGAGGATCCTCCAGCTCCGGGTCAGTTGCGCTATGAGTGGCGACAGGGGACGCTGCTGTTTACTGACCTGGCAGGCTTCACACCGCTACTGGAAGCCAATGCCAAGTTTGGGCAAAAGGGAGCGATCGCCCTGCTACAAGTCCTGAATCAATATTTCTCAGAAATGATCACCATCATCGGTAAATCGGGTGGTGATCTGCTGGAATTTACCGGGGATGCCATGCTGGTGCAGTTCCTCGAAGATGTGCAGCGGGATGACACCGCTCAGGCAGTGCGGACGGGGTTGCGGATGCAGCGGGCGATGGCGAATTTCCAGGACATTGACACGCTCCAGGGCAAGTTTTCCCTGGCAATGCGGGTGGGAATTCATGCTGGCTCTTACCTGGCGGCGGATTTGGGAACCCCCCGGCGGATGGCGCATGTGTTGCTGGGGCAAACGGTGCAACGGGCAAAACGGGCAGAAAGCTTTGGGCAAGTGGGACGGGTATGTGTAACCCAGGCAGCGGGCGATCGCCTCCAAAGCCTGTTTCAACTGGAAGCTGTCCATGCCGAGTCGGAGCGCGATCGCTATGCCCTGATTCAAGACAACTTTAGTGCCGAAGCCCTGGGGGAATATGACATCAGCCTCAATCGTCGTCGGCTCACCAGTCCGCTGTTGATGGATCGGAGCCGGGAGGGGTTGATTCGCGAAATTCGCGATGCGCTGCTACGGGTGCAACCGTTGGCGTCTTATCTACCCCCGGCGATTTTGGGTGTGCTGGTAGAGTCGGTTGCAGAGCGCCAGGTAACACCAGACTTTCCGACGCCGACGGTGGTGTTCGTCAATTTAATGGGGTATCCCGAAGCTGCTGATGGAGCCAAGCCAGAAGACCTGCCCGCCCTGACCACCAGCTTCTCGAAGGCGATCGCCCTGATCGATGCGGCAACCAAAGCACGGGGCGGCGTGCTGCAAAAAGTGACCTACCACGCCATTGGCTCAGATATTTTGATCTACTTTGGGGTCTTTCAAAGCCAGCGGGAAAATCCAGTGCGAGCAGCAGGTTTGGCACTGGCCGTGCGAGACATCGTGACTCACCTTTCACCGCCCCAGGTGTCTGGTCAAACCCTGATCCCCAGTTATCGCATTGGGATCGCGTCGGGGGCTGTCTTTGCTGCCGAAATTGGCGAACCCCGTGGACGGCGTGAGTTCAACATTTTGGGCGATCCGGTGAATACGGCATCGCGGCTGATGAACCTGGCAGAAGAAGGAGACATTTTGCTGACCCAGGGAGTATATGAGGCGATCGCCCCCTGCTACCAATGCAAAAATCTGGGGGTGCAGTCCCTCAAGGGTAAAACCAAAGACCAGTTGATTTATGCCTTGCAAAAGGAATTGGGGACTTGAGGCAGAGTATGCGGTCGTTCAACTCACGGTAGACTCAAAAGAAACTAGCCCTGAACGTTTATCCATGCGCTTATCCATGCGCTGCCAAGCGAGTTTGCCATGACTAATCGCCTTGCTGCTGCCCACAGCCTTTATTTACGCAAACATGCGGAGAACCCCATCGACTGGTGGTATTGGTGCGATGAGGCAATTGAAACGGCACGGCGAGAGGACAAACCTATCTTCCTCTCCATCGGCTATTCCAGTTGCCATTGGTGTACGGTCATGGAAGGGGAAGCGTTTTCGGATGAGGCGATCGCCGCCTACATGAACGCTAACTTTCTCCCCATCAAGGTTGACCGGGAGGAGCGCCCCGACATCGACAGCATTTATATGCAAACCCTGCAAATGATGGTGGGGCAGGGAGGGTGGCCCCTCAATGTGTTTCTCGCACCGGATGATCTGGTTCCCTTTTATGGCGGTACCTACTTCCCCGTCGAACCGCGCTATGGTCGCCCCGGATTCTTACAAGTGCTGCAATCCATCCGCCAGTTTTACGATACCGAGAAGGAGAAACTCCAGGCAGTGCGGAGAGAGATTGTTAGCCACCTGGAACAAGTTTCAAAATTCCCTGGCACATCTGAGCTAGATGCCCAGCAGTTCCGCGAAGGCTTGGGGTACAGCGCCAAAATTCTTGCTTCTAACCAGGGTGGAACGCGGTTTCCGATGATCCCCTACGCAGATGCCGCCCTGCGGTCAGTACGGCTGGAATCGCCAGAGGCACAACCTGCCATCCTGGAAGTCTGCCAGCAACGCGGCTTAGATATGGCGCTTGGGGGCATTTATGACCATGTGGCAGGGGGCTTCCATCGCTACACCGTCGATCCCACCTGGACGGTTCCCCACTTTGAAAAGATGCTCTACGACAATGGGCAGATTGTGGAATACCTGGCGAATTTGTGGAGCACAGGGATGCAGGAGCCTGCTCTGGAGCGGGCGATCGCCGGAACCGTCCAGTGGCTCCAGCGCGAGATGACCGCTCCAGAGGGCTATTTCTATGCGGCTCAAGATGCCGATAGTTTTCTCAGTCCCAGCGATCCCGAACCTGAGGAAGGGGCATTTTACGTTTGGCGTTACAGCGAACTGGAAGCCCTGCTGACGGATGAGGAATTGGCAGAGTTGCGATCGCACTTCACCCTCACCGTAGATGGCAATTTTGAAGGCAAGAATGTCTTACAACGGCGCAATCCAGGAGCATTACCCAACTCCGTGGAACAGTCACTCAGCAAGCTTTTCAAAGCCCGGTATGGTGCTGAGCCAGCCCAGCTCTCGACCTTCCCCCCTGCCCGCAACAACGACGAGGCAAAAACGATGAACTGGGGTGGGCGCATTCCCGCTGTGACCGATCCCAAAATGATTGTCGCCTGGAATAGCCTGATGATTTCGGGGCTGGCACGGGCGGCGATCGCCCTCCAGAAGGCGGAGTACCTGGCACTGGCAAGCCAGGCAACAACCTTCGTCCTCGACCAGCAACGGGTGGAAGGGCGGCTGCATCGGCTCAACTATGGCGGCATCGTCAGCACGATCGCCCGTTCCGAAGACTATGCCCTCTTCATCAAAGCCCTGCTGGATTTGCACCAGGCTCAGTTGTGGCAAGACACGCAATCTCCCGCTGCGGGCGATCGCTCAACTCCCGATTGGTTAGCCCATGCCATCGCTATCCAGCAAGAGTTTGACCACTACCTCTGGAGCGAAGACCTGGGGGGCTACTACACCACCGATGCCAGTCCCGATCTGGTTATTCGGGAGCGTCAGATAGATGACAACGCCACCCCTTCAGCAAATGGGATCGCGATCGCCAACCTCGTTCGTCTCTTCCTGCTCACGGAGGACGTGGTTTACCTGAACCGGGCAGAGCGATCGCTCCATGCCTTTAGCGGCATCATGGAAAAAGCCCCCACCAGTTGTCCCAGCCTGTTCGCCGCCCTCGACTGGTTCCACAACCAAACCCTGGTGCAAGCCCACCCCAGCACCCTCCAGCAACTAGCGGGACGGTATCTGCCGACGGTGATGCTGCAGTTAGCGGAGGCGTTGCCAGACGGGGCGATCGCCCTCATCTGCGAGGGACTGTCGTGCCTGGAGCCTGCACAAACGCTTGAACAGATCCACACCCAACTGGAAGCAAGCCTCCAGCGCTAACCTTCCATGGCATACCAACTCTCTGAAATCCCACTTTAGATATTTTTTTGAAATGCCCGCGCAGCGGGCATTTCACGAAAATATCTGGTTTTAGTTTTCGAGGACTTGGTATCAATCTTTGGTTGGGATAGATTTTGCAAACAAAAACCTCCTTTTCCAACAACGGAAAAGGAGGAATCAGAAGCTATTGCTACTAGGTAATGAATCGGGTGATTACTTAATCGATACCTTACCGCCAGCTTCTTCGATTTGCTTCTTAGCGTCTTCTGCGGCTTCCTTCGCAACGCCTTCCATAATGGCTTTGGGCGTCGATTCCACCACTTCCTTCGCTTCCTTCAGACCCAGACCTGTGATCTCACGAACGATCTTCAGAACCTTGATCTTCTTGTCAGCGGGTACTTCGTCGAGAATCAGGTCAAATTCAGTCTGCTCTTCAACTTCCTCAGCCGGAGCCGCTGCGCCTGCGCCGGGAGCCATCATCATCATGCCGCCAGCGGGAGCCGCTGCCGTCACACCAAATGCATCCTCAATCTGCTTCACCAATTCGGAAGCTTCCAGCAGAGTCAGGGTTTTCAACTTTTCCAAAATTTCATCGGTTGCAGCAGACATTCGAGTCCTCCTGGTATGTCAGTGTTTGAAAGTGTGTTGCTTGGGTTCCCAAAACTTGGTTGCCCAATCATAATTTGAGCGATTTGCGTAACTATTGCAGGTGAAAGCTCCATGAGCTATGCGAGTGCCCAAGTAGGGCGATCGATCGCACGGGCTATGCCGCTTCTTCCTGGGGAGCGCCTCCCTCGTTGTCTTTGTCGGCATAGGCTTGCACCACACGAGCCAGAGAAGACGGAACTTCCTTGACCCCTACCGCCAGCTTGGTTGCGACCGCATTGATTGCACCAGCCACCTGAGCAATAAGTTGCTCTTTGGAAGGTAGATCGCCAATCGCCTTAACGTCATCTTCGGTCAGCATCCGACCTTCCATGACACCGCCCTTGAGTTCGGTTTTTTTGGTGTCTTTTTGGAATGCCTGATATGCCTTGATCGCGCCACCAATATCGTCCTTGAGGAACAGGAAGGCTGACGAATCTTTGCAGAGGTCTGCCATCGGTTTCCAGTTCTCATCTCCTTCCACCGCAAGCCGCATCAGCGTATTTTTGGTGACGTGGCAATAGCCACCCGTTTCCCGGAGACGTCCACGCAAATCGGTAATTTCGGCAACGGACAAACCCTTGTAGTCAATCACGACCGCCATTTGCGACTCGCTGAGTTGCTGCTTCAGGTTTTCTACGATCTCCTTTTTATTTTCCAGGGTTCTACCCATCGTTGTCTCACCTCCTTATGTTGGGTATATGGAAAAGCTGTTGGGAACAACGCACCAAAAAAAGCCTGACAAAATTGCCAGACTTTCGAGGATGTTTCATCGAAGCGCACGGAACGATGTGCGAATCGGAAGAACAGAATCCAACCTCGGCGGGATATTAAGCCCTTGGCACCCGCTGTCTCTGGCTGTTGTATTCAATTTTGGTAAAGGTTTAGGAAATAAAACTCTCCAAAATCGGTAAATTGCAATCGTTGAAAGCTGCGCTATGGGGAAATCTTAAGCGGCAATGTCCGTCGCTTTCATGTCACGCAATGCTGAAATGTCAACTTCGATCGCCGGACCCATTGTGGCAGAAACGAAGAGCGATCGCCAGTAACGACCTTTCGCGCCACTGGGACGGTTGCGGTCAATGGTATCTTGCAACGCCTTCAGGTTAGTGAGCAAATCTTCCACAGGGAAGGTTACCTTACCAAACATCACGTGAACGATCCCCGTGCGATCGGCACGAAACTCCAGCTTACCTGCTTTGAATTCCTCAATCGCCTGAGCCAGGTCAAAGGTCACTGTACCACCTTTGGGAGAAGGCATCAAACCACGGGGACCCAGCAAACGACCCAGTTTTGCTACCTGAGGCATCATATCTGGGGTTGCAATCAGAACATCAAAGTCCATCATGCCCTTTTGAATCTCATCAATCAACTCTTCCGATCCAGAAATATCAGCCCCGTTGTTGCTGGCTTCCGTTACCTTTTCCCCTCGGGCAATAACGGCAACGCGCTTTGCCTGTCCGGTTCCCTTGGGCAACACGACCGTGGTTCGTAGCTGTTGGTCAGTGTACTTCGGATCAATACCCAGGCGGATGTGGGCTTCAGCGGATTCGGGGAACTTCGCCGTTGCCGTTTCCTTCAGCAACTTCAGCGCTTCCAGCGGCTCATACGCCCGGTCTTCGACCTTTTCACGGAGCGCCTGCAAACGGCGTGAGACTTTCGTTGACATGATTTAGGCTCCTTTGGGGTGCAAACGAAGATTCACCTCTCCCCCACCTTTTGGTTTACAAATAATCTTCAGAAAAATCAGCGTCCTCTTCAAGAGAAGACTACGTTCAAGAGAAAAATTAGCGATTCACCGTAATGCCCATGTTGCGGGCAGTCCCTTCAACGATGCGCATAGCTGCGTCTACATCGTTCGCATTCAGGTCAGGCATTTTCTTTTCGGCAATTTCCCGCAGTTGAGCTTCGGTAATAGAGCCAACTTTTTGCTTATTCGGCTCCCCAGATCCTTTGGGAACCCCGGCTGCCTTACGAATAAGGACAGAAGCGGGAGGCGTCTTGAGGACAAACGTAAAGCTCCGGTCTTCATATACCGAAATCTCAACCGGAATAACCGTTCCTGCTTGATCCGCAGTCTTGGCGTTGTATTCTTTGCAGAACGCCATGATATTGACCCCGTGCTGACCAAGAGCCGGACCAATGGGAGGTGCTGGATTTGCTTTTCCAGCATCGATCGCCAATTTAATAATTGCTACAATCTTCTTCTTTGCCATCGAAACTAGCTCTGCTTTTGAACTTGATTGAATTCCAACTCAACGGGCGTATCCCGACCGAAAATTGAAAGCAGGGCTTTCAACTTGCTGCGCTCTGGGCTAACTTCAATGACTTCACCTTCGAAATCTTTGAAGGGACCCGACAGCACCATAATTTTGTCCCCGGCAGCCATATCGACTTTGACGACCGATTTCTGCTCTTGCGCCCGCTTAAAGATACGCTCAACCTCTGCTCGGGAAAGCGGCAAGGGTTTTACGTGTCCGCGCCCTCGACCGTAGCGACGCTTTTGTTCTGCCCCGACAAAGTTGATCACGTTGGGCGTGTTTTTTACAACCTGCCATGCCTCGTCATCCATCACCATACGGATGAGGACATAGCCCGGAAACACTTTCTCGGCGATTTCCTTTGGCTTGTTCCCTTTCTGAGGCTTCAGAACAGGGGTTTGGGGAATCTCTATCTGGACGATGCGATCGGCAACATCCATTGTTTGAATGCGCTGTTCCAGGTTTATTTTGACTCGATTTTCGCAGCCAGATGCAACCTGCACCGCATACCAGCGAGCAGACGATCGCAACGCATCCTGCTGTTTCTCCTCCTCAGAGGGAGAATCAGACTCGATGGTCGGTTCGTCGTACAGGTTTTCTGCGTCGTCAGAGGCAAACATAACTAGAAAAGACGTTGAGATGTCCAGGAGAAAAGACTATCGACTAAGTAGATGAGCGTTGCAGATGCAATGACCATCAACAGGACGGCAACTGATTCACTGATAAGTTGTTGACGGGAGGGCCAGACAACCTTTGCCAGTTCTTCGCGTGAGCCTTTGAGAAACTCGGAGACCTTAAATCCCGAGGTTTCTTCAGCCGCTTTCGCTTCAGTCGTTTTCACTTCTTTCGCTTTGGTTTTTTCTTTTTCAGCCACAGCTCCACGTTCCCCCACTGAGAGAATGTGATATCGGAGGATACCAAGCAAACATCTTGCCCGTAATAATGGATAGTTTGGGCGATCGCTCTACGCATTCACTTCAAGAAAAGTGATACCAGAGCATCCACACCCAAAGGTTTGAACCCTGGTTCTTCCGAGGAAGAAAATCGGGCATCCATTATGCTGAGCAAAAATGGCGCTTTCCAATCATAGCACTCTGCCTTGAAGTCGTGGAATTTATTCGCAAATTATCCTCCTTCCCATCCCTTAATCAAGGCTGGAAAGGTTAGAGGCAGACAGTTATAGAGATTTAGTCTAACGCATTCAACTTGATTCCAGAGCGCCTAGTGCTGTGCAGACCCAGACGGATGATTTTCAGGAACGTGGTGCGCCGCACGGCTTTCGCGAAAATCTCCAAAAATGAGGGTTTTGCCTTCTTGCTTAGGAACGCGAATAGATGAAAACCCCAAAACTTGTTTTTTGAAGGCGCGGCTGTGCTGCGCCTTCAAAAAACAAGTTTTGGATTTCATCTAATTCTCAGTCCTTAGCTTTAAGGACATTTCTGAGAAAGAATATCCCAATTTTTTGAAAGAGGGCGCGGCTAAGCCGCGCCCTCTTTCAAAAAATTGGGATATTCTTTCTTGGAGATCGCCTGAGGTGCAAACTTCAGGGCGTTGATGAAGCGGGGGGGTCTTTTGAACCGACGGGGGAGAGGGTTGGAATATAAGGATGCGCTTCGTTTAGCACCTGACGATATAGCTCTTCCAGGCGAGTGATGTTGTGGCTGAGGGTGTAGCGTTCTAGAACCCGCTGCCGTGCCTTTAGCCCCAGCAGCATAGAAACTTCGGGATGGTCGTAGAAAATCGGCAGGAGCGTTTGCAGTTGCGAGCAAACCCGGTGGGTATCGAGGACGATGCCTGCGCCATCTTCCAGGACTTCGCCATCTGCCCCAGCATCGGTCGCCAGGCAAGCAACGCCACATGCCATCGCTTCCAGCAAAGAGAGCGACAGCCCTTCGACCAGAGAGGGGAGGATAAACACATCGGCACTCCGTAGCAGGTCGATGCGGCGCTGCTCCTCTGCGATAAACCCCATCCAGAGCACCCCCTGATCCGCGCCATAGGCAGGCATGAGGGTAGACAGCAGGGGACCACTACCGACGATCGCCAACTTTGCGCGATCGCCTATCTTGGCTCGTTTCCAGGCTTTGAGTAAGGCTTCAATATTTTTTTCGGGGGCAATCCGTCCCTGATAGATGAAGAGGCGATCGGCGGCTAGCTCCTGCTTGACCAGGGCAGAACCGGGAGAATACTTTTGCGGGTCAACCCCGTTAGGAATTACAACCACTTTATGACTGGGAACCCCTAACCGCGTTAACAAGTCCCGCTGCAAATTTGAGAAAACGATAACGCGATGGTAGTGCGCTAAAAACGGCGCATAAACCTGATAGGTCAGGTGTTGAGTCCCAGAAGTAAAGTTTCTGAGTTTATGGTCAAACGGGGGATGAAAGGTCGCAATGAGGGGGATCCCCAATTCTTCACAGATTTCGGGAAGCACAAAATCGAGAGGAGAAAGGGTCAACGAGGCATGAACCAGGTCGGGCTTGAGGCGTTTGAGCGCCTGCGTCAACACCTTGCTGGATTTTGGGGAAGGGATGGTGTAAATCTGCGAGTGAAAGATGCAGGGCAGCGAAACTTCTTCGCAGTCAGAAGACTGGTTGTGATGGAGATTGTCTTGCGCGAAATGAAAAAAGCTAACCCGATAGTCTCGTTCGAGTAAGGCATTTGTTATTTCACGACCATACGTAACGTTGCCACAAAAGGGCGACTTCTTACCGAGCCAAGCGATATGCATTCGCGAATTGGGATGCGAAAGTGATTCTGCTGATACAAGTTAATCATTATTTCATTTCTTAAGACCTTCGAGTTTGGGATGTTGCTCATTGCGGCGTGCCAGACTCCAGGTGAAAACTCCGCTGGCGATCGCCACAGTCCCCAATCCCAAAAACACGGTCTGCAGTCCCAGTGTGGCTTCTGCCAACCCTGCTAGCGCTAGCGGCAAGCTGAGGGCAATGTTAACCGCATTATTCTGCAAGCCAAAGACCTTACCCCGCATATCTTCGGGGGTTTGTTCCTGAATCGTGGTTTGCAGAGGAACCCCTACCAGGGCAGCACTCGCTCCTAGAGTCACCAGCACCAGCAGCGCAGGAACCAGTTGATGCGTAAACAGGGAGAGGGTCGCGAGGGAGATTCCAAAACCAATGGAACCGAAAAGACAGAGGCGATCGCGGGAAACCAGATGCCCCAATTGCCCAACGCTAAGTGCCCCCAGCCCCATGCCAACGCCCCCCGCCGCCAGCAAAAAGCCAAACTGCGACGAACTGATGTTGGGCATCACTTCGGCAAGCCGCACCGCCAGCACCGCCAGCGCTGCAAAAATAGAGAACAGCACAATGAGCTGGATCAGGGCTGCCCGCACTTCCCGGTTTTGTTTGAGGTAGCGCAGTCCATCACGAATGTCTTGCCAAACGGTGGGCTGGCGCTCTTGCTTTGCGGAATGACGGCTGGCTTCGTGGGTTCGCACGTTTAGCAAAATAATGCCTGCCAGCGCATAGCTACCACCCACGAGTAACTCTTTGCCGATGTCAGCCATCCCGGTGAAGGGGGCGATCGCCCGGTCTGCCAATGCCAGCAGCGGTTCACCAATGGCAAAACCGATGATGACCGACGCCATCATGGTGGTGGTGTAGAGGGAGTTGGCAGACAACAAGTGATGTTTCTTCACAACCAGGGGAATTACTGCCTGCTCGGCGGGAGCGAAGAACTGCGTCAGCGTAGACACCAGGAAGGTAACACCCAGCACCACGGCAAAGCCGACAGGGATAGAGGCGATCGCCCAATCTTGCTGCACCAAACCCAGCAGCAGCGGAATCGCCAGCACCAATCCGCCCCGCAGCAAGTTGGTCAGCACCAACACCTGCTTCTTTTGCCAGTAATCGACAAAAACCCCAGCAATGGAGCCGAATAGCACAGCCGGAATGGTGAACGCCACCATCACTGCCGACACCCAGCCGCTTACGGTTTGTCCTTCTGCCTGAAAACGAGTGGTGATGAGCATGATCATCAACACCAGATATACCTTGTCGGCAAGTTGCGAAAATACCTGACCACTCCACAGCGCCAGGAAGTTACCATTTCTCAGCACGGGCAAAAATCCCCGCTCGGAAGAAGAGGGCGCTTCTGCCACATGAGTGGGCTGAGACGAAGCGGGGCGATCGCCAGACCCATCGCCCGCTTTATCGTTGCTGGTATGGCTGACCATTTTGCCGTTGCTGCTGGAGCTGGGGCGATCGGCAGCATCGCTCATCTCTCCATGTTGCTGAGACTCTCCATGTTGCTGAGACTCTCCATGTTGCTGAGATTCGCCATGTTGCTGAGATTCGGCGGAGACTAAACCTTCCTGGCTGATCTCCCGTTCAGGTGTATGGGTTGCTTTCCCGTTGCCGTTTGAGTGAGATAAGTCAGTTGTCTTGATCGGTTTTTCCTGCTTGTTCTGTTTAGCTAAGGTTTCTTCTACACCCTCCTCTGTGGCTGTCGCGAAGGGGCGCAGGTCAAGTTCTTTCTCGGACCGATACATCATGAATTTGGCGAAACCGTAGACGGCAAGGGGGCAAAGCAGGAATCAATTAAATGAGCCGACTGGATGGCTCGTTCAAAGTGGTATTGGGCGTAATAGCGGAGGGCACGCTCCAGGGATAGCCAGATTTCGAGCGAACCTTGTCCCATTCGTCCCATTGCAAATGGAACAGGCTTAGGAGCATATTCAGCAACATCTTGAGCCGCGCCGCGTTGCAGGCTGACGAGCTGCTGTAGCAAGTCCCACTCATCAGCGGTCAACCTTGTGCCAGCCACTGGGCGACGTGCCCGATAGTTTCCCATCGGCTGAGCAACAGTGGAGCGGCGTATCTCTGAATCCTGAGAGAGGCGATCGCCCGCTTCCGATCGCGCTCCGGGCAATGGAGATGTGCCCTGGGAATGCTGCCCTTTTTCATTTTGAACCAAAGTGGGGCGCGGCGTGAAGGCAAATTCGGATTCTAATGCGCCAAAATCCATCGTTTGAATGGATTGCTGACGTTCTTTGGCAGAAATTTTCTCAAACACTGACAAACTTACAACCCCGCCAGCGGCAGGGTGAAAGCCCACCCGCCAGCGATTGCCTGGATCGTGGGGTGGAATGGGTTTGCGGGTAATGCTACAGCATTCGACTTCGGGGATAACCCCTGCCAGGTGCAGCATTTCAACAATGCCCTCCACCAGGATAGCGATCGCCCGCTCACTCTCCCCTGCCTCCAACCGCCCCAGCACCCGGCACAGAGCGCTGAACAGTTCCTCCTGGGGTTGGTCGCTCAGGGCTTGATACAGAGACAATTCCGCCAAGTATTGAGCAGCCGTCAACTTGCCCAAATCCTGGCTCAACTTGGGAAACGACTCACTGCTTTCTGCCTGAATAACTTTGTCGAGGGACTTGCCGGGCACAAGCAGCAGGTTATTCACCACAAACAAGCCACTGCGCCCTCGCAGGGTGGACTCATGCTTGCGCGAACCGGGGGCGATCGCCCGAATCAAGCCAAATTCTCGCGTGAGAATCGTGAGCAGCCGATCGTTCTCTCCCATCGGCATACTCTTGAGGTTGATTCCGGTTGCTTTATAGGTTGCCCCCACAAATTTGCTGCCCTTAGCTGCGGTAGTAACGATGATCAAAAAGATGACGAAGATGAAAAAGATGACGAAGATGAAAAAGATGACGAAGATGAAAATTGTCAGGCTAACTCAATATGCCTGCGCATCTTCCAGTGGTTCAGACAGTGGTTCAGAGGATTGTTGCTCCCTTTGCTGAATTAAGGCAATTCCACGGGAAGTGCCCAATCGGGTTGCCCCTGCCAAGATCAGTTCGATCGCCTGCTCCACCGAGCCAATGCCCCCGGATGCTTTGATGCCAATGCGATCGCGAGTTACATCCCGCAGTAGTCGCACATCGGCAAGGGTTGCGCCCCCAAACCAGCCCGTGCTGGTCTTGACGAATGCTGCCCCCGCATCCATACAGATCTCCGCTGCCAGCTTTTTCTCCGCATCCGTCAGCAAACCGGTTTCAATGATCACCTTCATGGTTTGCCCAGTGGACTCCTGGATTTCAGCCAGCTCTCGATGAACCCAATCGGTTTTGCCCATTTTGAGCCAGCTCAGATTCATCACCACATCCAGTTCTGTCGCGCCGTTTTCGGCGGCTTCCTGGGCTTCGTAGAGCTTGACGGCTGAGGTCGTTGCCCCCGTCGGAAAGCCGATAACCGTGCCAACCTGCGGAGATTTGCCCCGCAGCAATTCCACTGCCTGCCGCACATGGGTCGGAAAAATGCACACGGAGGCGAAATGGTAGCGATCGGCTTCCGCACAACAACGGGCAATATCCTCCGATGTTGCCGTCTGCGAAAGGAGAGAATGGTCGATAAAACCTGCCAAGTCTATGTCTGCGTATGCCTTTACCATTCCTCTGCCACCCATCCTTAAAAGGTCCAGAAAAGATCCAGCCAAGATCCAGCGCCGGAGATCCAGCACCGATTGTATTCAGCGAAGACGATCGCAACTTCTGGGCGATCGCCATCTCCATCCTACCGTTTGCATCGGAGGCATAGCGTGTGGGCAAAACCGGACAGGCACCAGCGCGACGTTGATCTCTGGAAAGTTGATCTCTGGAAAAAAGTTTCCCTTTTTTAAAAAAATGAGAAAATTCTTTCTTGGAAATCTCCTAGACCTGGACCTTATACCTCGACGGGTACAGCAGGTTGCTCATCATGCTCCACCACAAAGACATTGGAATAGAGATTGGCAATCACCTGTTGTCCCTGCTGGGTCAGCGACAGATAGCGTAGAGCATCTTTGACATAGGGATAAACGCCCTTCCAGTAAAACGTCGGATAGTTTTTGCGTAAATCTCCAGGATGGGTATAGCCCAGGTGCTTGTTGACCCCGGTTTCCTCGAACTCATAGTACAGCGCCCCGATCTTTTTCAGATAGCGGGGGTCACTGAGTTGACCAATTAAGTCCGCTGCCCGCACCAAGCCAGGGTAATTAGCCGTGTCCTGATGATCCTCATCGCTGGGAACTGGGAAACGGGTGAGTTCAATATTGTGCTTGACGATTTCAGCGTTAATTTTGCGATTGCCACCAAACCGCTCATCAACAAACAGTTTGGCGCGATCGACATGATAGGGTGTCAGGCTGGCGTCGGAGGCACCGGGAGGAAGATGGATCATCTCCGTTCCCTGCCCCGTGGCGTAATAGCTGTCGCGATCGCCCCGGCACACCCCTTTGACATAACCAATGTCGTGGCAGACCAGCGACACAATAAAGTGCAGCCAGTCTTCGCAGGAGACACCTCCCTCACGGATGTGCTTGCCGCGCAAAATCTCTTGCCCCACCAGCGTGACGAGAATCGTGTGCTCGACATTGTGATAGAGCGCATCACTGTTGGCAATGTTCTCCAGCGCCATTGCGCCAATCCAACCAATGATGTCTTCGTAATCCGAGTTCAACCCGCCGTAGGTATGGCGATAGCCTTCCTTCAGCTTGGTTACAAAATCGGCAATCAGGAGTTCGGTTGCGTTAAACATTTCACAGTCCCCCCAAACGTTAACGAGGGTAGGCTAAAGGCGATGGAAAATCCACTAACGCTAACGTAACGTAATCCTTTGAGCAAGGGTGTGATGGTATCCCCCCTGTAACCCATGATGTAAATCACAGGTAGGACATCCGGGCAACAGCAACAGCATCGCAGGGACAAGACCAGGCGGCAGGCGATCGCCGCTCTTCACCCTCCATCTTCAGCCATGCACAGTGGTATGGGCAGTATCACAAGTTGCTAATCTGCCCTTCCTCAAGCTTTTCACCGCTGTTTCCACCAAAGCTATAGCGCTGTGCAAGGCAGAGTAGGACAGGCGATTTTTGGAAAAGCTGTACGGCGCAAAGCTTTCCCAAAAATTATTATCCTGTTTTTGGGCATGGCGGAAACGACGAATTGACCACATATTCCGATAGAGGGAAATAAGTAGATCTGCGTAATTTTTGCTTGCTTTAGTAAATATACCTACTGGAACAGCGTAGTTTTCAGGATGAAGTGGGCAGTGAATCCAGATGTAATGGCTACATGGGCATCTAAAGCGGTTGCACATCTATCTTCACTGGGCTAAACAACCGGTTTGAAGAAGATTTGCCACCCTCTGCTTCTTCCTGTTATTCCCTGTAAATCTTGTATGAGAATTCCCTGTCTTGGCTTTGCCTCAGCGATGATGCTGGGCTGCTTTTCTGCGTTGGTTGTTTTTCCCGCTCACGCTGCCGACACCTTTGAGCCCAAATTTTCCCGCCTGCGCCTCGTTACGCCAGAGGCACCCAGCACGCCTACCCCCTCTGCTCCCGCTGAACCCGCTACGCTGCCCACCCAACTGCCGCCTATCCTCGAAACCGCCTACTTCCAGCAAGTTTCAGCGTTGGATTACCTGTCGCCCATTGAACAGGCGATCGTTGCCGAAACCAATCGCTTACGCACCAATCCCAGCAGCTATGCCGATGAATTAGCGCTCTACGAAGCCTACTTCAATGGCACAAGACTGGAACTGCCAGGGTTGCCACCGATGGAAACCTACGAGGGGTTTGCGGTCGTGGAAGAGGCGATCGCCACCTTGCGCGACACCGAGCCATTACCACCCCTCCAGCCCTCTGTGGGCATGTCGCTGGCAGCATTAGACCATGTACTCGACATGGGCAAGACTGGGGATGGCGGGCATTACGGCACCGATGGCAGCACCCCGTTCGATCGCCTCAATCGCTACGGGCAGTGGGATGCTTCCCCTGGCAATCGGGCAGGTGAGAATCTGAGCTACAGCCCACTGACCCTGGATGATCCCCTCGACCTGGCACGCTGGCATGTGTTGCAACTGGTGATCGATGATGGCTTTCCCAGCCGTGGACATCGGGAGGCTCTTTTGCGTCCGGAGTATCAGGTCACGGGGGTTGCCTGCGGCGACCATCCAGTTTTTGGCATGATGTGCAGCATCACTTATGCCACGGAGTACCTGGAAGCGAGTGAGGAATAGCGATCGCAGGAATGCAACCTGTGGATGATAGGCTGATTTGAGTTTATGCGGCAGTGCCTCCACTCTGACTCATGCAGTTTTCCAAGGTTCCGTTCACCGCAAAAGTTTTGGGAATTGTTCTCGTTCTCCTGGGAATTTTCTTCCGGTTTTATCACCTGGATTCCAAGGTGTTTTGGAACGATGAGGTGTATTCTGCTGTACCTGTTTCGGGCTACACCGTGGAGGGGATTACCGATGAATGGCAACCGGGGTCAGAGAACACCAGGCTAACCAGTGCCGAGGTTTTGCAACGCTATCAAACCCTTGCTCCAAACACAACAGTCAACGATACTTTGCAATCGATTGCGGTGGAAGAACCACAAAATTCACCGCTCTATTTCATCCTCTCTCGACAATGGATTGAACTGACCAATCTTTCGCCCCGATCAGGAATGCGTAGTCTTGCGGCTTTGATTAGTGTAATTGGGCTGCCGTTTGCTTATTTACTATGTTTAGAACTCTTTTCTGATCGGGCGATCGCCTGGTTAGGAACGGGGCTAATTGCTATTTCTCCTCTCCACATTATTTATGCGCAGGAAGCACGGCAATATAGCCTGCTCATTACGCTGACGCTGATAGCTAGCTTTGCTTTCCTCCATGCCCTGCGCCTCTCTTCTCCATTGCGTTGGGCATTCTATTCCCTAACCGCAGTTTTGGGGCTTTATTCGCATCCATTTTTTTGCTTTGTGCTGCTAGCCCACGGGGTTTATCTCTTTGGTTTAGAAGGCTCATGGAGACAGCCATTGAAGCTGACGCGATCGCTCCAATCATTTCTCATTGCAATAGCCGCCAGTCTTCTGGGATTTCTTCCCTGGCTCGTTATTATCTTTAATCGCGTTGAGCGTATTTCTCCCTGGCGAGGCAATACTGAACTATCACTGCCACAGCTAATTGGACGATGGATAGTTAATCTAGCACGGGTCTTCTATGACCTGCCCCTCGGGACTTTGCGACTGTATGATTTGCAGATTAATTTAGTCGATCCTTCCCTTTATATTGTTTTATTTCTGGTGGCATTGGTAGGTTATGCCATCTGGGATATGGTGCAATGGGCTGAGCGTAAGACCTGGCTATTTATACTAACGCTCGTTATTTTTCCTGCAATTTTTCTGGTCCTGGCTGATGTCTTTTTGGGGGGAGTTCGATCGACCATCCCTCGATATATTTTGCCGTCCTATATTGGGATACAGCTTGCGATCGCCCACTTACTTGCCCGACCCCGCCGTATTGGAATTGTTTCAGCTCCGTGGCCCCGGCTCTGGCGTTTTATAGCCGCATTTATGTTAACCGCAAGTTGTATTTCCTCGGTCGTTTTACTACAATCCAAAACCTGGTGGAGTAAGTACAGCAATCTTTATGATCCGGCGATCGCTACTCTTATCAACACATCGAATATCAACACATCGAATACACCAGTAGTTATAAGCGAGAGCGCTTTACGTTTGATCTCGCTAAGTTATCTGTTAGAACCTACCACTGGATTGCAAGTAGCCGATGAGGAAAATCTACCCGATCTTCCTCAAAATGTATCTCCAGAAAATGCTGTTTATGTGTATGATGCGCGGAGTTCTGACACTCGATTGAAAGAGGCAATTGAACAGAACTATGGTTGGAGCTTTGAGCAGCTTTATCGAGAACCCTTTGGATTTATCGATGGACAAATTCAGTTATGGAAATATCCTAAAACTCCAAATGAATAAATGATTTCTGGCGTAGAAACTATCTCAGAAATGAGAAACAAATCAACATACTCACCATTTTTCTAAGGACACCCATTTTGGGAAAGCGGGTGCGGCGTTGCCGCACCCGCTTTCCCAAAATGGGTTTTTATTTTCTTGGAGCACCCTAAGGATCACGTACGAAATAAAACCCGAAATTTTTGATGAGAAGCGCGGCAATGCCGCGCTTCTCATCAAAAATTTCGGGTTTTATTTTATTTCCAATCCTAAAACTGCGGTTCAACCCCCAGATTGTGGAAGATGAAGGCGTAGAGATCCGCCGTTTCTTCGATGCCTTTGGTGAGGTTGCTGGCTCCATGCCCAGACTTGGTGCCGATTCGGATCAGCGTGGGGTTGTCGCCAGAGTGGCGAGTCTGGAGGGTAGCGGCGTACTTGAAGGAGTGGGCGGGAACCACGCGATCGTCGTGGTCGGCGGTGACGATGAGGGTTGCCGGGTAGGGTACATCATCGCGGATGTTGTGCAGGGGTGAGTAGCGGTAGAGGTAGGCGAAATCGGCTTCGTTGTCGCTGGAGCCATATTCCGCAATCCAGTTCCAGCCGATGGTGAACTTGTGGAAGCGCAGCATATCCATCACGCCGACGCCGGGGAGCGCCACCCGAAACAGATCGGGACGCAGATTCATCACCGCTCCGACGAGCAAGCCACCGTTCGATCGCCCTTCGATCGCCAGCTTCGACGAATTGGTGTAGCCTTCGTGGATCAGGTACTCTGCCGCCGCAATGAAATCGTTAAATGCCGTTGGGCGCTTCTCCCGGATCGCCGCTTCATGCCAGGCTTTGCCATACTCGCCGCCCCCTCGGATGTTGGCGATCGCCACCAACATCCCCTGCTCCAGCAACGCAATCCGGTTGGGGCTGAAGGAGGGCACCATCGACGCATTGAAGCCCCCGTAGGCATACAAGTAGGTTGGTGTGTTTCCCGAAATTTCCAGCCCTTTTTTGTGAATCAAAAACATCGGAATCTGTGTGCCATCGGTGCTGGGATAAAACACCTGCGTTGTCTCGTAATCGTCGGCATCAAAGGCAATTTCTGGAGCACGAAAAACCGTCGATTCTTTCGTAGCAATGGTGTAGCGGTAGATGGTGGTGGGTGTGGTGTGGGAGGTAAAAACGTAGAAGACAAAATCATCATCTGCCTGTCCACCAAATCCGCCTGCCGTTCCCAAACCCGGCAACTCCACCTCATTTTCTAACGTCCCATTGGGGCTGTGGACATAAACGCGGGTGGACACATCTTTAAGGTAGGACGCAAATAGCTTGCCTCCGGCATAACTGACGCCCTTCAAGGGTTCTGAGCGTTCGGGGAGGATGGTTTGCCACTGGTCTTCGGCAGGATTTTTGGGGTCAACCAGGACGAGTTTGCGGTTGGGGGCGTCCTTATCTGTTGTCATAAGGAGGCGATCGCCCAGGTTATCTACAATCCCAAAACTATCGTCGGTGATGGTTTCAATGAGGGGCGAAAACTCCGTTTCTCCGGCGGCTAAATCTTTGATATACAGCGCATTGCCTAACTTGGGTTGCCCGCGATCGGAGATAGACAAAATCACAAACCGCTCATCTTCCGTAAGGTACACCAAGTGAAACCGCAGGGGATTTTCGGGGTCTTCATAGACCAATTCATCCTCCGCCTGATCGGTTCCCAAACGGTGGTAATACACCTTGTGGAATTCGTTGCGGGACGACAGTTCCTTGCCATCCTCTGGGGCATCGTAACGCCCATAGTAAAAGCCCTCGCCGCACCAGGCAGGATAGGATACCTTCACCCATTCCAGGGTTTCGGGCAGGGTTTCGCCCGTATCCACATTCAGGATGCGATAGCGCTGCCAGTCTGAACTGCCCTCCGACAAGCCATACACCACATACGTCCCATCCTTCGAGGGGCTAAAGGCGCTCAGGGTGGTTGTCTGGTCGTCCGAAAACGTGTTGGGGTCGAGGAGCAGCCGGGGTTCGCCCTCCAAACCATCCTGCACATAGATGACATTCTGATCCTGCAAGCCATCGTTTTTGGAAAAGAAGAAGCGATCGCCACACCGCCTCGGCGCAGAATAACGGGGATAGTCGAGGATTTCCCGCAATCGTGCCTTTAATGCTCCTCGATAGGGAATTTGCTCCAGGTAGCCAAAGGTGACGTCGTTTTGCGCCGTTACCCAGGCAGCGGTTTCCTCCGAGCGATCGTCCTCCAGCCAGCGGTAGGGGTCGGGCACCCCCGTGCCAAAGTAGGTATCGGTATGATCAACGGTGCGGGTGCTGGGATAGCTCAACTTCTGTGAGGCGAGAGTCATGGGGCAATCCTCCAATGGGCAGATGGGGACGGGTGGATGGGAGTAGACAATCCTTCCCCATTGTGCCTGAGAGGGCAAAAATTTGCCTCCACAGACCTGTGGAAAACTCTGTGGAAAACAGAAACGCACCTAATAACACAAAAATGACGGAAATGCCGATCAGATCAAGCGTTCATCCGTTTATAAAAAGATTTAAACAGCCCCATTACCTGTTGATTTCGCCATCGCTTCGATGATCGCTCGCAGGGCTTTGTTGACCGCTTCGGAGGTAGTGAACACTTGAGCAACATCTTCATCCAAAACCACGACCTTCACAGTCGGCATCCCATTTCGATCAGCAAATCGGTTTGGCTTTGCCTGCTGATAGTTAAAGTGATACTCGCGTTGAAGGTCGTCGCTAGGTGGCTGAGGTGATTCAGGGGGTGTTTTGCTCATAGTCCTCACGCTCTCGACGTGTCGCTAAACGGGCACTAATAATACGTATGTTTTCGGATCGTTCGGTAAAAGCAACTAACAGCAAACGATTTTGACTGGAATATCCAATGATAATTTCTCTGAACTCACCTTCAGAATGCTCTGTATCTTCAAAAATTAAGGCGAGTGGGTTATAGAACACAGTTGCCGCTTCATCAAAACTTATACCGTGCTTTCTTAGATTGGCAGATGCCTTTGCCGCATCCCATTCAAATCTCATGCCCCGATCATACCTTCCACAATTGTAGAAATCATCCTACGATCGCCCATACCCCATCAATCCACTACCAGGCTTTGGGGGGCAGGGGTGAGCGATCGCACATACGCCTTCACCTCGGCGGGCGATCGCAGCACAATCACCTGTTGCGAGTCGGGCAATGCCTGAAGTTTTTGCAAGATCTTTGGGCGCTTCTTTTTCGGGAACTCCCAAACGTACTTGAGGAACTCCCACTCCAGCCGCTCTGGACAATTCGCCGCCATGTCGGGGCGCGTTTCTCCGCGATACTGCATTGCTCGCTTGCAGACGCGCCAAAGACATAACCAATGGGGCAAATCGAGATAAATCACCGTATCCGCATGGGGCAGGCGCAGGTCAAGGGTTTCGCCATAGTTGCCATCCATAACCCAGACATCTCGCTCCAGCAAAGATACGACCTTGCGTTCCCACTCCTCTGTCTCCGGCTCAATCCAACCGCTCTGCCAGTAATGGGCATCCAGGTGCAAGAGCGGAAGCTGAAGCACCTCTGCCATCTGCCGTGCTAGCGTAGACTTTCCCGACCCGCAACAGCCGAGGATCATGACCTTTTGCATGGGTTATCTCCTGTGATTTTGGATTGGAGATCCCGTAGGAGGCGTTAGGCAACGCCGTAACGCATCGCCCAGCCTTTATTAGACGCAGTTTTAACGCGGTTTGGTGATGCGTTACGCTGGCGCTAACGCATCCTACAGGACAATGAAACTCTTCACGGTTTACGGGGCGCTTTTCGTATCGCCGATATAGACCTGGCAGAGTTGGCGGAAGTGTTCGCCGCGATGCTCGAAGCTGGGATATTGGTCGAAGCTGGCACAGGCGGGGGAAAGGAGCACCACCGGGGCGTTGTTGAGTTGAGCCAGTTGGACACTGCGAGGAAGGGCGCGATCGAGGGTTTCGACGATTTCGTAGTTGAAGTAGTCCACCGCTGTGAGGCGGGTGGCGAAGGCGGGGGCAGCGTTGCCAATGAGGACCACCGCCGCTACTTTTTGCCGGATGCAGTTGAGCCAGGCGGTATCGTCCCCTTCCTTCGGTTCGCCGCCCGCAATCAGAATTACAGGCGCTTCCACGGAAGACAGCCCGACATAGGCGGCATCGTAGTTGGTGGCTTTGCTGTCGTTGATGAAGGAGATACCGCGCCAGGTGCCGATCTGCTCCAGGCGGTGGGGGACGCCGGGGAAGGTGTCGATGGCCTGGGCGATCGCCTCCTTCTCAATCCCCGCCAGCCGCGCCGCCAGCACCGCCATCAGCAGGTTTTGCTGGTTGTGCAACCCCGACATTCCCAGGGCAGACACAGGAACGATAGGTTCCCCAAGGGCGATCGCCCAACCCTCTTCCACATAGGCTCCGGCATCAGGATTACCCGGCACGCTGGCACGCCCGTTGATACTGGTCCAGCGGGCATCCGCCCAATCGTTTACGGTTTCTTTCAAAAATAAATCATCGCCGTTGAGCACCTGCTGTTCCGACTGGCGCAACAGCGACGCCTTGATGCGGTGGTAGTTTTCGAGGGTGTAGTGGCGGTTGAGGTGGTCGGGGGTAAAGGTCGTCCAGATGCCGATGCGAGGAGCCACACTGGCAGAGGACTCGATCTGGTAGCTACTCAATTCAGCGATCACCCAGTCCGGCATTTTGTCGTCCTGCAACGCATTCAGCGCCACCTCACAAACGGCAAAGCCGATGTTGCCGCAGGCTGGGGCATCCAGTCCTGCCGCCTGGAAAATAGCAGCGACCAGGGCTGTTGTTGTCGTTTTGCCGTTTGTGCCCGTGATGCCGACCCAGGGCACATCCTTCAGCGCCTGCCATGCCAGTTCCATCTCGCCCATCACCTCAATGCCCTGCTGCCGCGCCTGTTCCAGCGCAGGCAAGTCCCAGGGCACGCCAGGACTAACCACGACGCGCGAGATGGAGGAATTTGGCGTGAAGCGTTGCTCCAGTTGGACAGAAATACCGTCGGCTTCTAGCTTTTGCTGGGATTTTTGTAACGTTTCCGACCTGCCTGTGTCACTGAGGCTGACCTGCCATCCCTGCCGCTGCAACAGCCGTGCCGCCGCCATTCCCGACCGTCCTAACCCAATTACGCAGGATTGAGGCATAGACCCAATTACGAAGAAACATAAACAAACCGAATCCTTATTCTAAGGCGATCGCCCCCAAACACCTAGCATCCCAGGAGGCAATCTGTCAGCGATCGCCGACCTGCCCAGGCGCATCAAGCCTTTCCCTTAGGATCACGTACGAAATAAAACCCGGAATTTTTGATGAGAAGCACGGCAATGCCGCGCTTCTTTTCAAAAATTCCGGGTTTTATTTTATTTTCGATCCTTAACGATTGTGTCGTTATGCATGTCAACGTGAGACAGATGATTTTTGGGAAAGCGTTGTAACGCTTTCCCAAAAATTATGATTCTGCTTTTAGGCGCATCGCACTATGTGTCGGTGTGTAACGGCGATCGCCCCCGCACAAAATGTATTCCTTTGCGCCACATTTCGTTCTGCTACGGCATCTGGGAGTGCCCAGTATTCTGTTTTACAATCCAAGCATAAGCTTGTATTACCCACTACACCTTCTCACGATTGCCCCTCTTCTGGATGCGTCATCAGATCACCCCTATTTTCCTGTGTGTTTCCGCTGTGGGTTGATGTAACAACACCCACCTGCACCGTGGCTGAAGGCGAATCCATAGTCTTGTCAATCATTGCCGTCGCACACAGGTGACATCTCCTATGGCTACCATCCTTGAAATCGCACAACTCGGAAACCCCGTCCTGCGAGACATTGCCCAGCCGATCTACAACATCCATGATCCCGCCGTGCAAGCGTTAATCGACGATATGCTGGCAACCATGCTGCAAGGGAATGGCGTTGGCATTGCTGCGCCGCAGGTGGGGCAGTCGCGCCGCATTCTCATCGTTGCCTCTCGCCCCAATCCCCGCTACCCCAATGCGCCCACGATGGCCCCCGTCGTGATGGTGAACCCGCATCTCCTCAGCCACTCCGAAGAAATCGCCACCGACTGGGAGGGTTGCCTCAGCATCCCCGGGATGCGGGGCAAGGTGCAACGTTATCGGGCGATCGAGGTGGAATACATGAACCGGGATGGCGAGATGGAGCGGCGAGAACTCACCGACTTCATCGCCCGCATCTTCCAGCATGAGTTTGACCACCTGGGCGGCAAGGTTTTCCTCGATCGCGTCGATCAGGTGCAAAATCTCATGACGGAGACGGAGTACTTGAAGCAGGGGGTTCCTGCTAGGGTGGGGGCGTAACGGGCGATCGCATCTCAAAGTCTTAGCACACAACCACACTCACCACCATCATCACCATGCGCATGGAGGCGGGAATTTCACCCGCGCCTTTGCCATTGGCATTTTTCTCAATGTGGGCTTTGTGATCGTTGAAACAGTGTTTGGCATCCTGGCAGATTCCGTGGCGCTGCTGGCGGATGCGGGGCACAACTTCAGCGATGTGCTGAGCCTGGTGCTGGCGTGGGGAGCCAGTTGGCTCAGCCGCCGCCACCCCAGCCAGCGCTACACCTACGGGCTGCGGCGTTCCTCCATCCTGGTGTCGCTGCTGAATGGCATCTTGCTGCTGCTGGCGATGGGGGCGATCGCCTGGGAAGCCCTTCAGCGCTTTGGGCAACCGGAACCTATTGCTGGGGGTGTGGTGATTGCGGTGGCGATCGTCGGCATCATCATCAACACCTTCACGGCGCTGCTGTTTATATCGGGCAGAAAGGGCGATCTGAATATTCGTGGGGAGCAGGTCACCTTCTACAGAGAAAAATACTGTTCAGGTGAAAGCATGCCATTCAGGTAAGCACAACGATGGGCCAAGACTTGCGGCACCCGGTCAGCATTCCAGGAAGCGCCAGAGATCTTAGTCCGTTGGTTAATTTGCTTGACCAATGACTCGACATCCCCCGAGCCAATCGACCACCCTTCTTCTTGGTAGTAACGATAATTTGGGATCCGGTCGCGATGCCGCTCCAGATAGCCACGAAAGCGGCGTGTTGCTTCCGACTCGGTCACCTCAAACGCATTCATCGCAGCGTCCACTTGTCCTTGCCAGAGAAAGCTGCGAGCCGTTTCGAGTTCTTTCGGAGTCGCTGGGACTTGATGCAAATTTTCCATCAGATGAAACCAATCGAGGATTTCGTAACGTTGGCGGTCGCATCCAATCTGGGCATAGACCCCCCAAACCCCATCGTGACCATCCCCTAGACAGTCCACCATCGGTGCTAAGGGGAGGCCATTGGCCCACTCGATGAGGCTCTCGTTGTCTTTGAACCAAGCCATCCCTTGATGTAATTCCCCCAAATTTAGAGCTTTGTACTCGCGCCACTCAGTGGCTTCACCGGTCGGTGTTCGCAGGCGAATCATGCCGCCATCTAAACTCATTTGCTCCACGGGCACCTCACTGGTGGGGGCTTCAAAGACATAACGCTTCTCTAAACGTTGCTGCGTTTTGGCACTGACCTGTCGTCCGGTTTGAACCTCAATTTCCGTGGCCGCTTGGGCGTAGGAGACAATCGCACTTTGGCGCAAACAGCAGAGTTCCAAATAAGGGCTGACCTGTTGCCGGGGACGGACGCCGAGCTGTTTGGCCTGTTCACTACTGAGGGATAACCGGCCCAGAATACTCTCTAGTTGGCGGGGGTACCCTGCGTCGGTGCCAGTGACGGTTTGGCAAAAAACTCCCCAATCACCGGCGTGATGTGGTCTTGCACTTGAGAGCGCACCGTGGATTCGATAGCTCCCAAATTCGCCATCGGCTGGTTTTGCTCGCAGGCTTCCTGATACAGCAGTTCCGCGATGCGTTGACTGCATTGTAAGAGTTCTTGACGTTCCTCTGGAGTCATGACGGCAACCATTAAAATATCGCTACAGCCTTACTCTAATTTTTCTCTCAAGAAAGTGACCTGCTCCC